>Ga0247844_1000366_pt1 | contig 97198 bp, 84 predicted proteins | sample LaCtaG_FD_192421 | JGI IMG/M metagenome (GOLD analysis project Ga0247844, IMG submission 192421) | Freshwater microbial communities from meromictic Lake La Cruz, Castile-La Mancha, Spain - LaCruzMarch201714.5m_1 | ecosystem: Environmental > Aquatic > Freshwater > Lake | place: Spain: Castile-La...
CGGCCGGTTCGAGGGGGTGGACCAGCGGGTGCTCGACGCCCGGGGGTTCGAGGAGGTCTCCGTCGGAGACGCGGTCCTGGCCGGTGGCGAGGCGGCGGCGATGGTGGTGATCGAGGCGTGCGTACGACTTATCCCCGGCGTTCTGGGCCAGGCCGAAAGCCTGAGTTCCGAGAGCTTCGAGGACGGTCTTCTGGAGCATCCGCAGTACACGCGACCGCGGACGTTCGAGGGGATCGACATACCCGAGGTGCTGCTGTCCGGCGACCATCGCAGGATGGCCGCTTGGCGTCAGGCCCAGCGGGAAGAGACGACGAAGGCGCGACGGCCGGACCTCTGGGCGGCGCATCTGGACGCTAAACCTGCGGAGCCCGTCTCCGCCAAATCACAGCTAAAGGGCGCAAAAGCCCGAGGAGAATAGAGACTATGGCCAATATCCTTCAGACGCTCGAGGCGGAAGAAAAAGCCCGTCTGGTCGCCGTGCGCGCGATCCCGGACTTCCAGCCCGGCGACACCCTGCGCGTCAACGTCAAGATCAAGGAAGGCGAGCGCGAGCGCGTTCAGGCCTTCGAAGGCGTCTGCATCGCCCGCGCCGGCGGCGGCGTGAACGAGAACTTCACCGTGCGGAAAATCAGCTTCGGCGAGGGCGTCGAGCGCGTCTTCCCGATCCTGTCGCCCAACATCGAGTCGATCGAGGTGAAGCGTCGGGGCGTCGTGCGGCGCGCCAAGCTGTATTACCTGCGCGATCGTCGCGGCAAGTCGGCCCGGATCGCCGAGCGCCAGACCGTCCGCCCGGCCAAGGGTGCTGTTGTGCCCGTCACCGGCTCGGCCGAGAAGCCGACCGACGAGGCATGATCCTTGGGGCTACCGCCCTTCGGGCTAATTGAGCCCGGTCGATGAAAGGGCCCCTGCGGAAACGCCGGGGCCTTTTTCACGCCGGGTCTACGCCGGTGAACTGATCGGGCCGCAGGAAGCGGCGGGTGAAGCGGGCCTCCGCGATCGCGCCATTGAAATAGTTCACCCGGTTGATCCGCGTGCCGACCGAAGCCCGGCCAGGACACTGCGTCGGTCCAGCGCGTTCACGACGCGGCCTGCAGCGCCTCGATCAGGTCGCCCATGTTGTTGATGAAGGTCTGGGTCGAGATGCCTTCGACCGGGAAGTCGGTGGTATAGGGCGAGGTATCCCACAGATCGCCGACGCGGGTCGTCTGATACTCCCCACCCGTGACCGCCTCGGGCGAGGGGCCGTTGTAGGGATTGGAGGTCGTGGTCAGCAGGCTGGGCCAATATCCGCGCGCGTTCAGGGCGCCGGCCAGTTCCGCGGCCCGGGTCGGGGCGACGGGCCGGGGACGGCGGCCCTCGGTGCCCATGTCCCAGATGCTGACGTCCTTCAGGGTGAAATACTTCGGCAGGGCGCGGGTGCCGGGCCGGGCCTTCAGCGGGGAGGTCGCGATCACGGCCTCGGGCGTCAGGGCGGCAGCGGCCTCGTACTCGGCGCGCAGGGCCGCGGTGTCGAGGTTCCGGAACGAGCCGTAGTGGACAACCAGATTGTTGGGATTGTCGTCGGCGTAATAGTGGCCGTTGCGAATGTTGGACCCCCGCCGGTGGATATAGACCGGGGTGTTGGAGCCTTCGAGGATGAAGGTCGGATGGGTGCGGCCGGGCGCGATCAGGGCCTGGGGCGTCTTCACCTGATCCAGCCAGTCCAGGGCCTCGGGCAGGCGGGTCAGGAATTTGCGGTCGCCGGTCAGCCTGTAGAATCCGATCATGGAGCGGATGTTCGTCGCCGTGGTGTGGGTGGCGAAGGCCTGGGGTTCGATAGTGCGGGCGGGGGCCGGCTTCAGCGTATCGGGGAAATGCTGCAGGCCCCAGGCGGGCTGGGGCAGGGGCTGCTGGGTGGCGACGAAGATATCCATGCCGCGCTGGATGGCATCGACCAGACGGGGGTCATTGGAGCCGAGCGCCTGGTGGACATAGAGCAGGAACTCGATGTTCTCGCCCGCCACGTCGTCGTTGAAGGTGATGTAGGGGGTATAGTCGGCGTGGCCGTGCAGGCCGCCGCTCTCGACGAACGGGAAGCGCTGGGGCCAGCCGCCGTTGGGATACTGGGCGTCGAGGACGAACTGGATCGCCCTGTCGAGGGGCGCGCGATATTTGCGCTCGCGCTTTTCCAGATAGACGCGCAGCAGCAGCTGGGAGGCCTCTGCCGTACCGGCGTCGTCGAAGGTGGCATTGCCGTAGTAGCGCTGGAATTCCTCCAGCCGCCAGGCGTTGCCGCCGATCGTCTCATACCAGTCCTTCAGGCTCTCCTCACCCGCCGTGTCGATGACGTAGTTCCAGCCGCCGCGCGGATGCTGGCCCGCGATCAGGGCGTCGGCGCAGGCCCTGGCCGCGTCGTAGAACTGCTCGTCGCCCGTGGCGTGATAGGCGTCCAGATAGACGTGGCCGACCGTGGCTGTGCCGGGAGGCTGGACCCAGATCATCGTCGGTTTGGCCTCCAGCTCGCCCCAGCGGCGCGAGAAGTCGGGCAGGACCTGCCAGACATAGCCGCCGCCGACCGCGACCTCATCCGTCATGAAGGCGGTGGCCCGCTTCATGGTGGCGAGAATGGTGGAGCGGTCCGGGGTCGTCAGCGCGAAAACGGGGCCCGCCGCGGCGAAGGTGGCGAGGGCGGCACCTGAGGCCAGGACGGCTCGGCGCGACAGGGACGCAGACATGGGTAGATCTCCGGTCGTTTCCTGGGTGGCGGTTCTGGCGACCGCCGGGCCGCAAGATACACCGATGACACCGGTTTCCTAGCGCCGACCCCTCTCCGAGGGGGAGGTTCGGATCAGCGCCGGATGTCGAAGCCTTCGGCGGTCATGGCGGCACGGACCTGGGCCTGGCCGAACAGGTTGAAATCGCCCGGGACGGAGTGCTTCAGGCCCGCAGCGGCGAGGCCGAACGCCAGGGCTTCGTCGTTGGACCAACCACTCCAGACGCCGAACAGGACACCGGAGGCGAAGGCGTCGCCGCCGCCGACGCGGTCGATGACGCCGGTCAGGGCGATGGGGGCGGCATGGTGCTCGCCGTCGCGCGTGATCATGACCGCCGACAGGGTCTGGTCCTGGACGCTGTCATTGACGCGCAGGGTGCAGCAGATTCGCTCCAGCGACGGCCAGGTCTCGAAGGCTGCGCGGGCGGCGGCGCGGCGGCGCAGGGCGGGGTCTGCGTCGTCGAAGCTGCGGCCCAGCACGAGGGCGAAGTCTCGGTCGTCGGCGAAGGCGAGGCTTGATCCCGCCAGCATCTGGCCCAGGACGCGGGGCGGGTCGCCCGCCCACTCGGCCCACAGCTTGCCCCGGAAATTGCCGTCGAAGCTGACCTTGACCCCCGCGGCGGTCGCGGCGGCGATGGCGGCCAGGGCGGCGGCCGATCCGGTCGGGCCGGTGGCCGGGGTGACGCCGGACAGGTGCAGCCACGCCACGCCATCCAGCAGCTTTGCCCAGTCCATCGCGTCCTCGACATGCTGGACGAAGGCCGAACCGGCACGGTCGTAGAGGACTTCGGACGGGCGGCGGACGGCCCCCGGCGTCAGGAAGTACAGCCCCATCCGTCCCGGACGGAACTTCACGCCGGCGGTATCGACCCCGTGCTTCCTGACCTCGTCACGGGCGGCGTGGCCGAGCGCATTGTCGGGCAGGACGGTGGCGAGGGCGGCGGGGGCCCCGAACCGCGCCAGCGATACTGCGACATTGGCCTCTGCCCCGCCCGGACGTGCGGTCAGGCCGGGCGACTGCAGCAGAAGTTCGCCGTCGTTGGGCGTGAGACGCAGCAGCATCTCGCCGAAGCAGAGGATGCGGCCGCCGGAGGTCGATTGGGTCATGCCGTCACGCTAGCCCGCGATCAGCGCGCGAGCCAGCCGCCGTCGACCGGCAGGGTGATGCCCTGGACATAGTCCGAGGCGGGCGACGCCAGAAAGACGGCCGCGCCGCCGATGTCGGACGGCTGGCCCCAGCGACCGGCCGGGATGCGGCCAAGGATTTCCTTCGAGCGAACCGGATCGTCCTGGAGCGCCTGGGTGTTGTCGGTGGCGAAATAGCCGGGGGCGATGGCATTGGCATTGATGCCGTGCTTCGCCCACTCGTTCGCCATCAGCTTGGTCAGGCCTGCGACCCCGGACTTGGAGGCCGTGTAGGACGGCACGCGAATGCCGCCCTGATAGGACAGCATGGAGGCGGTGTTGATGATCTTGCCGCCGCGCCCGCCCGCGATCATGTCCCGCACCACCGCCTGGGACAGGAAGAAGACCGACTTCAGATTGACGTTCAGGACCGCGTCCCAGTCTTCCTCGGTGAAGTCGACGGCGTCGGCCCGGCGGATGATGCCGGCGTTGTTGACCAGAATGTCGACAGGACCGAGGCCGTTGGTCGCTTCATCGACGATTCGCTGGATCGGCTCCATGGAGCCGAGGTCGGCCTGGATGGAGAGGGCCTCGACGCCCTTGGCGAGGCACTGTCCGACCGTGTCGTCGGACGCGCGGCGGGCGACCGAGGCGATGGAAGCCCCCGCGTCGGCCAGAGCCAGGGCGATCCCCTGGCCGATTCCGGTGTTGCCGCCGGTGACGAGGGCGACCTTGCCGGTCAGGTTGAATGGATTGGCCATGCTCATCACTCAGCTGCGCGACGGGATGCGTGTCCCATCTGAATGCGCCGGTCCGCTGACCGGCATTTCCGGTCGGTGGTAACCGGTGTCAAAACCAGATGCAAATGATCGCGCGACGGGGTAAAGCCATCGGCAACGCCACAGACCTGCCGAGAGGATACCCATGAAAATCGCGCTGATCATCGAGAACAGCCAGGCCGCCAAAAGCACCACCGTTCACGACGCACTGAACGCCGTCGCCGTGCCGCTGGGTCATGACGTGTTCCACTACGGCATGTATGCGCCCGAGGATAAGGCCTCGCTGACCTATGTCATGAACGGCCTTTTGACCGGCATCCTGCTGAACTCCGGCGCGGCCGATTTCGTCGTCACCGGCTGCGGCACGGGCACGGGCTCCATGCTGGCCTGCAACGCCATGCCGGGCGTCTTCTGCGGCCTGATCATCGACCCCACGGACGCCTTCCTGTTCGGCCAGATCAATGACGGCAACGCCATCTCCATGCCCTATGCCAAGGGCTTCGGCTGGGCGGCCGAGCTGAACCTGCAGGACGTGTATCGCAAGCTGTTCGAGGGCGAGCGCGGCCTCGGCTATCCGCGTGAGCGGGCCCAGATCATGGCCACGAACCGGGGCATCCTGAAGTCGCTGAAGGCCGTTACCTGCCACGATATGCTGACGGTGCTGAAGACCGTCGATCAGGACCTGCTCAAGGCCACCATAGCCGGCGAGAAATTCCAGGAATATTTCTTCGCCAACGCTACCGACGAAGGCATCCGCGACTACATCAAGGGCCTGGTCGGCGCGAAGGTGCTCGAGACGGCGTAAGGGACATCCCTCCCCTTCGGGGGAGGGACAAGGCCTACAAGCCCCGGGCCGAATCCCGGACCACAAGCGACGGCCGGACCTCGGGCTGGCCCAGCCTTGCCGGATCCAGCCCGCGCATCGGGGCCAGCAGCTTTTCCGCCGCCATCCGACCCATGTCGCGGATCGGCAGCCGGACCGATGTCAGGTTCGGCCAGACCCGCGAGGCCATCGGCAGGTCGTCATATCCCACGACGGACAGGTCCCGGGGGATTTCCAGGCCCAGGTCGCGTGCGGCCTTGAAGACGCCCAGCGCCATCTCGTCGTTGCCGGCGAAGATGGCGGTCGGGCGCGGATCGAGCGCCAGCAGGCTCATCGCCGCCTCGACCCCCGATTCGAACGTATAGGCCCCCTCTGCGACGTAGCGGTCGTCGAGCGCCACGCCCCTTTCGGCCAGGCCATCACGGAAGCCGCCGCCGCGCACCCCGCTGGACCGGAAGGACGCGGGGCCGGAGATGAAGCCGATGCGGGTGTGGCCCAGGTCGGCCAGATGCCGCCCGGCCTCGGCCGCGCCAAGGTGGTCGTTGGTCACCAGCATGGCTCCCGGCACATCCAGCGCGACGGAGGCGATGCGGACGTAGGGGCAGTCGAGGTCCCGCAGCGTCTGGACGACGCGTTCGTCCTCCGACACCGAGGGCGGCAGGATCACGCCGAACAGCTTCTGGCGTTCCACGAAGGCGCGGATGTCGGCCACGACGGTCTCGGACTGCCGCGAGCACGGGTGGACGACCAGCTCCAGTCCCGATCCCTTCAGGGCGTCCAGCACGCCCTGCTGCATGTTGACGATATAGTTCGGGCTGGGATTGTCGTAGATCAGGCCGACCAGGAACGAACGCCGGAAGGCCAGGCCGCGCGCCTGTAGATCCGGGACGAAGCCCAGCTCGTCGATGACGGCGGTGACCTTGACGCGGGTTTCCTCCCGCACGAAGGGCGACTGGTTGATGACGCGCGAAACGGTCTTCTTGGAGACCCCGGCGATGCGGGCCACGTCGTTGATCGTAGGCCGTTTGCCTTGCTTCGATCCGGGGGGCGCCGGGGCAGTGTCGTCGTCGGACAAGCTCGACCTCATTGAGTGCAACGCATTGCCTTACAGGCGAGCGGCGTTGGATGCCATGGCGGCCCTGGCCTTCGCAAGGCCGTTGACACCGGTTACCATCCCCGTCAGTTATTCGCCGATCCGGCATGAAGACCGGCGACAGGCAAAATGTGGGACGACGCGTGACGGGCATTCGGCAAGATTGGGCAGCGGCATGAGCGCCACGGACCTGACCCGCGAGGGTGACACGGCATCGATGATCGCCGGCAGATTCGTCGACGCGCGACGGGAGGCCCGCGGATTTTCGACCTATCCCGGTCGGGTGCCGACCAGCATGTCCGAGGCCTATGAGACCCAGGATGCCGCCATTGCGCTGTTTCCTGACCGGATTATCGGCTGGAAGGTCGGCATGGTGCCGCCCGCCCAGCAGGCGACCTTGAATGCGAAGCGTCTGGCCGGGCCGATCTTCGCGCGCAATCTCTGGCACTCGGGCACCGGGCCCACGCTGCTGCCGGCCATCGCCGATGGTTTTGCCGCAGTCGAGGCCGAGTTCGTGGCCCGGGTCGGTGCGGTCGATTCGGCCAGGATGGACTGGACGCTGGAAGAGGCGACCGCCTGCATCGCGGCGCTGCATGTCGGCGTGGAACTGGCGGGCAGCCCCCTTTCGACCATCAATGACCTGGGCTCCGCCGTGGTGGCCTCGGACTTCGGCAACAACGGCGGACTGGTGCTGGGGCCCGAGATCGAGGACTGGGCCTCGCGGCTGGACGGGATCGAGGTCGAGACGACGGTGGACGACGCTGTCATCGGCCGGGGCACGGCCAACTCCATTCCGATGGGGGTGCTGGAATCGGTGCGCTTCCTGATCGAGCATCTGGCGCGTCGTGGACGGCCGGTGTCGGAAGGCACGCTGATCTCCACCGGGGCGGTCACCGGCGTGCACCGGGTCCAGATCGGGGCCCGCTCCGTGTGCGCCTTTTCGGGCGTGGGCGAAATCCATTGCACGGTCGTCGCGGCCGGGACTTGAACACATCATCCGGAACCCGTCGCGCCGCACCTGCGGTGACAAGGCGGGTCAGGACGCGGAAACATAAAGGACGGGGTTTATGACAGACGCCACTGCCACGACAGACGGGCCGATTCAGATCAAGCCGCCCGTCGGCAAATACCGCTGGGTGGTGGTGTGGCTGCTGTTCTTCGCCATGGTCATCAACTACGTCGACCGTCAGGCCCTGGGGGTCCTCAAGCCCACCCTGATGGACGAGTTCGGTTGGACCGAGACCAACTATGCCGACATCGTTTTCTGGTTCCAGGCCTCCTATGCCGTATCCTACCTGCTGTGGGGGCGGCTGGTCGACCGGATCGGCGCGCGCTGGGGCTTCGGCCTGGCCTTCATCATCTGGCAGCTGGCCTTCATCGCCCATGCCGGCATCCGCAGCCTGAACACCGCCATCTTCGCGCGTGTGGCCCTGGGCATCGGCGAGGGCGGCGGCTTCCCGGCCGGGATCAAGGCCGTGACCGAGTGGTTCCCCAAGAGGGAACGCGCCTTCGCCGTCGGCATCTTCAACGCCGGCACCAATATCGGCGCGATCATCACGCCGCTGATCATCCCCTTCATTGCCTCGATCTGGCTGGGGACGGTCGAAGAGCCGAACTGGCAGATGGCCCTGATCATTACGGGCGTCCTCGGCTTCATCTGGGTGCCGATCTGGTTCGCCGTCTACAAGCGTCCGGGCGAGCACAAGCGCGTCACCCCGGCCGAGCTGAACTGGATCGCGCAGGACGCGCCCGATCCCGTGCACAAGATCGGCTGGCTGAAACTGCTGACGGTCCGGGAAACCTGGGCCTATGCGCTCGGCAAGTTCCTGATCGATCCGATCTGGTGGTTCTTCCTGTTCTGGCTGCCGGGTTTCCTGCAGAAGACATATGACCTGAACATCCTGACCTTCGGCCCGCCCCTGATCGCCATCTATCTGCTGAGCGACGTCGGCTCCGTCGGGGGTGGCTGGCTGTCCAGCCAGTTCCTGAAGCGCGGCATGAGTCTGAATGCGGCGCGCAAGCTGACCATGCTGATCTGCGCCATCGCCGTCCTGCCGGTCGCTTTTGCCGGCATGGCCGCCAACCTGTGGGTCGCCGTCCTGATCATCGGCATCGCCACCGCCGCGCACCAGGGATTCTCTGCCAATCTGTACGCCATGCCGGGCGATGTCTTTCCGCGCTCGGCAGTGGGATCGGTGGTCGGGATCGGCGGCATGATCGGCGGGTTCGGTGGCATGGCCATGGCCAAATACGCCGGCTATGTGCTGGACAAGATCGGCAGCTATACGCCGATCTTCGTGGTCGCGGCCTCGGCCTATCTGGTGGCTCTGCTGGTCATCCACATCCTGTCGCCGAAGTACGCACCAGCGAAGGTCTGAGGCTTTGGGCTGGACGGGTCGGGGCGGCGGTAGCAATAGAGCCGCTTCCCAGCCCGGAGGCCCGCCTTGTCCCAGTCCTTTCCGATCCCGTCGCCGGCCGACTGGCGCGTCGAGGCCGAGAAGGCGCTGAAAGGGCGGCCGGTCGAGGGGCTGGTCCATCTGGACGCCGACCATCTGACGACACGGCCCCTGTATGGCCGGGCCAATGCGACCGACGCCGTGTTCGCGCCGAGAGCGTCGGACGCCGATGGGCGGGCATGGGACCTGCGGACCCTGGTCGAGGGTGACGACCCCGAGGCGGCCAATGCGGCGGTGCTGGCGGATCTGGAGGGCGGAGCGGCATCGGTGATCCTGTCGGGGGCGGTGCTGGCGGATTCCGGGCCGCTGGCCGGCGCGTTGAACGGCGTGGCCATGGAGCTGGCCCCGGTCGGGCTGGATGCCGGGATCGACGGGCCGGATGCGGCCAATGCTCTGGCCGTAGTTGCCAAGGGCGCGCCCCGGGCCAGGCTGATGTTCCACATGGACCCGTTGAGCGCCTACGCGGTGGCGGGCGGGTCGCCGCGTCCGATCGAGGCGCATATCGAACTGGCGGCGAACACGGCGGCGCGGCATGCCGGGGCCTATCCGGAGGCGACCTTTTTTCTGGCGACCGGCCGGGCGGCGCATGAGGCGGGTGGGTCGGCCGGGCAGGAACTGGGCTTTGCCGCCGCCGCCGCCGCGACCTTTCTGAAGGCGGCGGTCGAGGCGGGGCTGCCGATCGAGCGGGCGCTGGCGGGCACGGTTCTGGGCGTCAGCGTCGATGCGGAGTATTTCGACGGTCTGGCCAGGGTGCGGGCGCTGCGCCTGATCTGGCGGTCGATCAGCCGGGCGTTCGGGTCCGAGACGACGGCCCGGATCGAGGCGCGGTCGTCGCGACGGATGCTGGCGGCGAAGGATCCCTGGCCGAACCTGCTGCGGCTGACGGCAGCGGGATTCGCGGGCGCTGTCGGGGGGGCGGATGCGGTGGTCCTGGACGGGTTCAGCCGGGCGGTCGGACGGCCCGATGCCTTCGCGCGGCGGGCGGCGCGCAATACCCAGCTGATCCTCATGGAAGAGGCCCACATCGGGCGCGTCGCCGATCCGGCGGCGGGGTCATGGTATCTGGATCACCGCACGCGCGATCTGGCCGAGGCGGGCTGGGCCGAGTTCCAGCGGATCGAGCGGGAGGGAGGCATCGTCGCCTCCCTGCGCGGCGGGGCATTTCAGCAGCGGGTCGCCGCGTCGCGGGCAGCGGGCAAGGCGCGTCTGGCCGACGGCGGCGGGCAGATGGTCGGAGTGACGAAGTTCGTGGATGCGGAGGCGCGGCTGGTGTCGGTTGAGGGTGGGGCACCGCCGCCTGTGTCTGGCGGCGATGATCGGTGCCCGCCCCTCTCGCCGCTGCGCTGGGCCGAGGCGTTCGAGCGGGGAGCGGCGGCATGAGCATGCCCGATTTCACCAGGGCTGCACTGGACCTGTCGCCCCTCGGCGGCGCTCTCGACCGTGCGCCCATCCGCACGCCGGAAGGCATCGATATCGCCCCCGCCTATGATGCGGCGGCTATCGCCGACCTGAGCTTCACCGACGGCCTGCCCGGGTTCGCACCGTTCGTGCGCGGGCCCTATCCGACGATGTATGCGTCCAATCCCTGGACCATCCGCCAGTATGCCGGCTTCTCCACCGCCGAGGCCTCGAACGCCTTCTATCGACGGAACCTGGCGGCCGGGCAGAAGGGGTTGTCGATCGCCTTCGATCTGGCCACGCACCGGGGTTATGATTCCGACCATCCGCGGGTGGCCGGCGATGTCGGCATGGCGGGGGTGGCCATCGATTCCATCCTGGACATGCGGACCCTGTTCGACGGCATCCCGCTGGACCAGATGTCGGTGTCGATGACCATGAACGGCGCGGTCCTGCCGATCCTGGCCCTCTATGTCGTGGCGGCCGAGGAGCAGGGCGTGGCCCATGCCGCCCTGACCGGGACCATCCAGAACGACATCCTGAAGGAGTTCATGGTCCGGAACACCTACATCTATCCGCCCGGACCCTCGATGCGGATCATCGCCGACATCTTCGCCTGGACGGCGCAGGAGACGCCGAAGTTCAACTCCATCTCCATCAGCGGCTATCATATGCAGGAGGCGGGAGCCTCTGCCGATCTGGAGCTGGCCTATACCCTGTCCGACGGGCTGGAATACATCCGCGCCGGGGTGGCGGCCGGCATGGAGGTGGACCGGTTCGCGCCGCGCCTGAGCTTCTTCTGGGCCATCGGCATGGACTATTTCATGGAGGTGGCCAAGCTGCGCGCCGGCCGCCTGCTGTGGGCCGAGGCGGTCCAGGCCGAGTTCGCGCCCAGGGATCCGCGCAGCCTCTCCCTGCGTGCCCACTGCCAGACCTCGGGCTGGTCGCTGGCGGCCCAGGACGTGTTCAACAACGTGCCCCGGACGATGATCGAGGCCATGGCGGCAGCGGGCGGCCAGACGCAGTCACTGCACACCAATTCGCTGGACGAGGCCCTGGCGCTGCCGACGGATTTCTCTGCCCGGATCGCGCGCAACACCCAGCTGCTGCTGCAGCTGGAGACGGGGTTGACGAAGGTCATCGATCCCTGGGGCGGCAGTTTCTTCGTGGAGCGGCTCACGCACGAATTGGCCGAACGGGCGCGGGCACACATGGCCGAGGTGCGCGAACTGGGCGGGATGGCGGCGGCGATCGAGGCCGGGCTGCCCAAGCTGCGGATCGAGGAGGCGGCAGCCCGGACCCAGGCGCGGATCGACACCGGCCAGCAGACGGTGGTCGGCGTGAACCGTTATCTGAACGCCACGCCCGACGACATCCCGGTGCTGAAGGTCGACAATGCAGCGGTGCTGGCGGCCCAGATCGAGAAGCTGAAACGCCTGAGGGCCGAACGGGACGAGGCTGTGGTGCAGGCCGCCCTCGCCGCCCTGACCGAAGGGGCGAAGGGGTCCGCAAACCTGCTGGAACTCTGCGTCCGCGCCGGCCGCGCCCATGCCACGGTCGGCGAGATGTCCGACGCGCTGGAGGCGGCTTTCGGACGCCATGTCGCGACGGTGAAGACGGTGTCGGGCGTCTATGCCCGGGAGGCCGGGGCCAATCCGAGCATAAGCCGCGCCCGCGACATGGTTGCCGCTTTCGTCGAGAACGACGGGGGGCCGCCGCGCATCCTGATCGCCAAATTGGGCCAGGACGGTCACGACCGGGGTCAGAAGGTTGTCGCGACGGCCTATGGCGACCTGGGCCTCGACGCCGTGGCGGGACCTCTGTTCCAGACTCCGGCGGAGGCCGCCCGGGACGCTGTGGCGAACAACGTCCACGTGGTCGGGGCCTCCTCGCTGGCGGCGGGGCATCTGACGCTGGTGCCTGCGCTGAAGGCCGAGCTGGAGAAGCTGGGGCGACCGGACATCATGATCACCGTGGGCGGCGTCATCCCGCCGGGCGACGTCCAGACCCTGATCGATATGGGAGCGGCGGCCGTCTATCCGCCCGGCTCGGTCATCGCCGACACGGCCATCGACCTGATCGAGAAGCTGAACGAGCGGCTGGGATACGCCCAGAAGGGCTGACACGTATCAGGGGCGCTGGCGCGACGGCAGGGCCTCGATCTCCGCCTCCGTCAGTTTGCGGTCGATCCGTGCGCGGCAGGGAACGTCGGTCACTCCGGGGCCACCTGCGGTATACAGCCGAACGGTGTCGCCGACGCATACCTGACCCGAGCCGCCGAAATCCTGAGTGATCGCGAGCGTAACGGCAAAATCGATATCGAGGCAGCCGCCGGCCGAGAGCTGATAGACGTCGCGGTTCAGCACGCGGATGTAGAGGCTCCGGGCGTCGCCCTGGCGAAAGTTCGTGACCTGGGATTGGTCGAAGCACTGACGCGGCCGGGTCTGTCGGGCGACCTCGGCCTCCGGATGGACGGGCGCGGTCGGCGCGCAGGCGGCGACGGCGGCGAGGCACAGAAGGACGGCGGAGCGGCGCATCGGAGGATCTCCCGTGGGAGATCAATCATCCTGCCGGACGGATGGTTCCGCAAGAGCCTGAAGCGCCGTGCGCATGAGCGCGATGCGGTTCGCGATATCGGCGGGCAACGGCGACGGACGACCCAGGGCCCGGGCGACGAGATGCTCTGCCAGCAGGGGAGCCAGGCAGAAGCCGCGTGAGCCGAGCCCGCCCAGAACGATCAGGCCGGGCTGGTCCGGCACGGCCCCGCAGACCGGAAGGCGGTCGCGCGTCGTCGCCCGGATGGCGGCGCGAGACGTTACGGTGGCCGGATCGACACTGGCCGCCAGGTCCGGGAAACGCGCGGCCAGGGTGGCCAGGTTGCGGATCGTGTCGGCGGCGCGAACCTCGGTCGTCGTCTCGTCCCGGTCGTGGGTCGCCCCGAACAGGAAGCCGTCGCGGGTCGGTGCGACATAGCCGCCCCAGGCCGTGGCAACGGGCCGCGCGTGAAGGATCCAGTCGGCCTGACCCCGGACCGGCGAGAGCGTTACGCCCGGGATCAGGTCGGCATTGCCCGCGCCCGCGCACAGGACGACGGTTTCGACCTCCGCCAGGGTCTGGCCCCCGGCGCTCAGAAGCGTCCAGCCGGAGCCGTCCGGCACGATCGAGGACACTTTTCCCGGCTTTATCACCGCCTGGCCCAGCCAGTGGGCAAGGATCGCAGCAGGGGCGACAGTCAGGGCATCGCGCATGACCAGATCCCCCTGGTCGTCCAGCCGCACCGCGCCGCGATCCCAGATCGGCTGGTCGACGATCCGGGCAAATCGCGCCTGGTCACGCTCGCTGCCTGGCTTCTGCACCACGCCATGGGCCAGGACGGCGTCTGGAATGTCTCTATAGAGGGCACCCGCCCGCTCCAGCGCCTGGGCGAACAGGGCCGCGATGGTCCCGTCGCGGAGATCGAACCGGGGGGTGACCAGGGCGGCCGGAAATCCGGACGCGCCATGGCCGGGTCCGGACGATTCGTAAACCGCCGCCGACACGCCGTGCGCGGCCAGGGCGCGGGCGACCGAGGCCCCCGCGATGCCTGCACCTACTATGGCGATGGAAGCCGGGGCAGGGTCAGGCAGGCCGGTCCCCCTGAGTCTGGCCTCCAGCCGCTGGCGCTTGCGCCCATGGCCCGGCATCTTCTCGACGACGAAGCCGCGGTCCGAAAGGCGACGGCGGACGTCGCCCGCCACCGTGAACGTCGCGATCCGGGCGTCCGGGGCGGAGCGCGCCGCGATCGCGTCCATGACCGCTTCCGACCACATGTCGGGATTGGTCGCGGGGCTGAAGCCGTCGAGGAACCAGGCGTCGGCCCGGCCCGACCACTGCGCCAGCGCCCGGTCGACCGGTCCTATCGCCAGATCCAGGGTGGCGGCGAAGCCGGGCAGGTCGATCCTGTGAAACCCCGGGGTGGAGGCGGGCCATCCGGAAAGCAGGGCCTCGGCTGAGGATGCCACCTCCGGCCAGTGCGACAGGGCCCGCCTCGCCTCCTCTGATACCAGGGGAAAGCCCTCCACCGAGAACAGGCTTAGCCGCTGGCCGGAGGTCCGGGTCCGCTGCCACAGGTCGAGCACGGCGACGATGTTCAGACCTGTGCCGAAGCCGAGTTCCGCGATGGTGAAATGCGGTCGATCCTTCCAGGCGTCCGGCAGGCCGCACCCCTGCAGAAAGACGGCACGGGTCTCGGCCAGTCCATCTTCGGCGGAGAAGTAGACATCGTCGAACCGGCCCGAGCGCGGTTCGTCCGCCTCGGTCCAGACCAGCTGTGGATCACGATCGGTAGGGGCACTCATCGGCGCGGCTTAGCCGCTGAGGCCCGAATCAAAAAGGGGCCGCCCGTGGGCGACCCCTTCCCGGGACGAGGATGACCCCGCCCGGACGCTTTCTTGAGACCGACAGGCCTTAGTGCGCGGCGGACTTTTCAGCCGGGGCCATGGCGGCGGCGGCAGCCGGAGCCGGAGCCATGGCGGCGTCGGCAGCGGGGGCCGGGGCAGCAGCGCTGGTGGCGGCACCGGCAGCAGCGGCAGCGTCGGTGGCGGCAGCGTCGGCGGTCGCAGCAGCGTCCATAGCGGTGTCGGCAGCGGCGGTCGCGTCAGCGGCGGCGGCGTCAGCCTTGTCTTCAGCAGCGGGTTGGCAGGCGGCCAGGGCCAGAGCGGCGGCCGAAGCGGCAATCAGGGCAACGATGCGCATGGTAGATTTCCTTCCCTAGGGGTTTTGCGAGATTTTGGACCTCGCTGTGTCTGAGATAACGGGATCGTGAGCGAAACCGCAAGGGAATTCCTCACGCGTTCGTGATGCTCCGCAGGCGAGAAGATGCGGCGCGACGTCGCGTTCACAGACCGGCCCGGATGGGATCCGGACCGGTCTGTCGCAGGATCAGGCGGCGGGCCTGGACGGTGCCATGGCGCCCTCTGCGGCCGGGGCCATCGCGTCGGCCGACGGGGCCATCTTGTCGGTTTCCGGAGCCATTGCGCCCTCGGCGGGGGCCATGGCACCGTCGGCGGCGGGAGCCATGGCGTCGGCGGCCGGGGCCATCGCGCCCTCGGTCGATTCGGTCTTCTCTTCGGCGGCGGGCTGGCAGGCGGACAGGGCGAGCGCGGCGGCACCGGCGCAGGCGACGGCGATCAGAGTGCGGATGGACATGGGAAACCCCTCTCGGTTGAGACGCCCATGCAGGGATGCATCGGCGATGCCCGGGCTTACGCCCGGTCCCGGAGGTCGGTTACACGGGTCCGCGATCGCCGCGCGACGATCCGGCGTTGACGATCAGCCTACCGCCGGCGCAGCGGACAGCGATTCTTCCATCTCGAGGAAGGACGGCTGGGCCGAGGAGGGAATGTCACCGCGGCCGATTTCGACAGAGATCTGGGCGGCATTGCCGTGCAGATGGGCGACCAGCACCGACCGTATGATCTTGTAGTAGGCGCTCTCCTCGTCGACGATCTGGGTCAGGCGCGCCGCCAGCGGACCCACCAGGCCATAGGCCAGGAAGACGCCCAGGAAGGTACCGACCAGGGCGCCGCCGATCATGCCGCCCAGCACCTCCGGCGGCTCCGTGATCGCCGCCATGGTCTTGATCACCCCCAGCACGGCCGCGACGATGCCCAGCGCCGGAAGGGCGTCGGCCATGTTCTGCAGCGCATGCGCCGGCCCCAGGGCCTCGTGGTGATGCTTCTCCAGCTGCTTTTCCATGACGTCCTCGATCTGGTGTGGATCCTCGAGGTTCATGGTCATCATCCGCAGGGTGTCGCAGATGAAGTCGGTGGCGAAATGGTCCTTCAGCACCTTGGGGTATTTCTGGAAGATGGTGCTGTCGCCCGGCTTCTCGATGTGGCTTTCGAGGGCGATGACGCCCTTTGATTTCATCGTCTTCGTGAGCTGGAACAGCAGGCTCAGCAGGTCCTTGTAGTCCTGCTTCTTCCATTTGGGGCCGGCGAAGACCTTGCCGAAGCCGCCGCCCACACCCTTGAGGGTCGAGACCGAGTTGGACATCAACAGAGCCGCCACTGCGGCGCCGCCGATCATCATCATCTCATAGGGCAGGGAGTGCAGGATCACGCCCATCTTGCCGCCGGCGATGGTGTAACCGCCGAACACCATGCCGAACAGGACGACGATGCCGATGATCTGAAACATGTGATGGTCCGCGTCCGAAGATAGCGTGAACCATGGCGGTCAATGCTTAACGTCGCCTTGCGACTAAAGCCGGGTCGCGCCGCTTTGTATCGCCTCGTACCCCTCGGCGGTGAGTTTCTGATAGCCGGCCTTGCCGCCGCGCACATAGACCTGTCCCGGCAGGGCGGGGTCGAAGCCGTCAGCGACCAGATCGACCTTGCGATACTTGAAGGTGCCGGTCGTCTCCAGAGACCTGGCGATGCGCACGAACACGGGCTGGGCATAGGGCGGCAGCTGTTCGGCGACATAGGCCCCGAAGTCCCTGGCTACGAACTTGCCTTCCGGGATCACGGTGACCATGCCGGCCTTGCCTTCGGCCCCCGGCACGGGAACGCCATAGGCGATGACTTCCTTGACGCCGGGCGCGTCGGTCAGGCGCTGTTCGACCTCGGCGGTGGAGACGTTCTCGCCTTTCCAGCGGAAGGTGTCGCCGATCCGGTCGATGAAATAGAAATAGCCCTCGGCGTCCTGACGCATCAAATCGCCGGTGCGGAACCAGCGGTCGCCGCGCGTGAAGACGTCGGTCAGGATCTTCTTCTCCGACGCCGCCTTGTCGGCATAGCCCGAGAAATCGTGGCGGATGTCGTCGCCGATGGCCCCGATGGCCTCGCCGATCTCTCCGACGCGGGCTTCCTGACAGAAACCGTTCGGCAGTCGCACGGGTTGCTCCGTATCGATGTCGAAGGCGACCATGCGGATGTTGATCTGCTTCTTCAGGAATCCCGGCACCCGCCCGATCGCACCCTGTTTGCCGTCGAAGTTGAACAGGGAGACGTTGCCCTCGGTCGAACCGTAGAACTCAAGAATCTTCGGAATGGCGAATCGCGACTGGAACTCGGGCCAGACATCGGGGCGCAGGCCGTTGCCGAACGCCAGCCGCAGCTTGTGGCCGCGCTCGCCCTCCTGTTCGGGGCCGTTGACCAGATAGCGGCACAGCTCGCCGATATAGACGAACAGCGTCGCCTGGGTCTTGTTGACGTCGGCCCAGAAGCTGGAGGCCGAGAATTTGCGACGCAGGATCAGCCGCCCGCCGGTCAGCAAAGCCGGACCAAGCCCGACCAGACCGCCGGTGGAATGATAGAGTGGCAGGACGTTGAACACGCGATCCTGGGCCGTCGCATCGGTCGCGCCGGCGAAGGCGCGCATATAGGTGCGGGCCCGCGCGTGATGGATGCGCGCAGCCTTCGGCATGCCGGTGGTGCCGGAGGTGTAGATGTAGAGCGCTGTGTCGCGGTTGGTCAGGCCGGCGCGAACCGACTTCTGGGGTCGCACCGACGAGCCGCTGCGGACCGGATTGTCCAGGCCGCGCCGTTCCGACACCTCGTCGGCGTCCTCCAGGCCCAGAACCCATAGCATCATGGTGCGAGTGACGAAGGGGCGTGCCTCCTCGCAGCGCCGCCACGTCTCCTCGTCGGCCACCACCTGGGCGACGCCGGTGATGTTCAGGCAGTGGGCCAGGGCCTGGCCGGTCAGGTTGGTGTTGATCAGGGCCGTGGCCACGCCGACCTTGGCGAAGCCCATCCAGGCGGCGACGTACTCCGCCCGGTTCGACATCACCAGACCGACGACGTCGGACCGGCGCAGACCCCGGTTCCGGGCCCAGTGGCCATAGCGGTTCGCCATGGCGTCCAGCTCGCGATAGGTCAGCGAGCGGGTTTCATCCTCCAGCGCGATATTGTCGCCGAACCTGTCGACGGCCTCCTCGAAGTCGTCGCAGATCAGGACGTCGCTATCGAGCGCGATGGGTTTGATGCGTTGAAGCAGCCGACGCAGACCGGCCGCGAACGTCAGATCGCGTCGGATATTCGCCGCTAGCCCCATGGTCGGCATCGCTCCGTCTTCGTGCGCAAGTTTCAACGACCGTGATGGACAAGGGTCGAGTCCGGGTCAACCGGCAGGCGAATCTGTAACGGTGGACGTTGGCGTTTCCGGTCCGGTCGTGGCGCCGCTGCATGGGTCACGTAGCGGAAGGCGATGATATCTGTCGCTGTTTCCGGGCCGCTCTGTTGTCGAGGGCCTGCATGACGCCTGTGTTCCAGTGAGCGCCAGGGTGTGCACTGCCAGGATTTTGCCCCGGTCATCCCGGACGTGGACACGATTGCGGCCAGCATGGTGTTTCTTCCGAACAAGTCGCGATTCGCTGGGACTGTGTTTTTCGAGATCCTTCATTCATGCCGGACTTGGGAGAAAACACAGATTCCCGTCACTTGGTGCGGATTGGATCCACCCGGTTCTCGCCGGGGCCCTTTTGCGGCCTTACGCTGCGGGCGAAACCCGCCAGATCACATTGCCGACGTCGTCGGCAACGAGCAGGGCTCCGGTCCGGTCGGTCTCGACACCGACGGGACGCCCCATGGCCCCGTCCCTGTCATTCAGGAAGCCGGTCAGGACGTCCATCGGCGCGCCGCTGGGGACGCCGTCAGCGAAGGGCACGAAGATTACCTTGTACCCGGCCTTGGGCTCACGGTTCCAAGATCCGTGCTGACCGACGAAGGCCCCATGGCGGAAGGTCGCCGGGAACAGGGTTCCCTCATAGAAGGTCAGGCCGAGCGAGGCCGTGTGGGCCCCAAGGGCGTAGTCGGGCGCAATGGCCGAGGTGACCCTGGCCGGGTCCTGCGGCTGGACGCGGCTGTCGATGTGCTGGCCGAAGTAGCTCCAGGGCCAGCCATAGAAGGCTCCCGGCGTAACGGACGTCATGTAGTCGGGCACCAGATCGTTGCCGAGCTCGTCCCGCTCGTTGACCGCGACCCACAGTTTGCGACTGTCCGGCTGCCAGGCTATGCCGACCGGGTTGCGCAGGCCGGACGCGTAGATCCGCGACTGGCCCGTGGCGATGTCGATCTCGTGGATGGCAGCGCGACCGATCTCTTCGTCCATGCCATTCTCGCCGATGTTGGAGTTGGAGCCGACCCCGACATACAGCTTCGTCCCATCGGCCGAGGCGACCAGGCTCTTGGTCCAGTGGTGGTTGCGACCGGCCGGCAGGGCGGCGATCTGGGTCGGGGCGGCCGTGATCTGCGTCGCGCCGGTCTGGTAGGGAAAGGCGACGACGGCATCGGCGTTGGCCACGAACAGGCGGTCGCCGACCAGCGCCATGCCGAAGGGCGAGGTCAGATTGGTCAGGAAGTCGGCTTTCACCTCGGCCACGCCGTCACCGTCCGCGTCACGCAGCAGGACGATCCTGTTCGGGCTTTCCACGCCCGCGCCCGCGCGCTTCATGACAAGGCCCATGACCCAGCCGCGGATGCCGCCCTTCTTGTCCTCAGGCCTGGGAGGTGCATTGGATTCGGCCACCAGGATGTCGCCGTTGGGCAGGCGATACAGCCAGCGCGGGTGATCCAGGCCGCGGGCGAACGCCTGGACGCGGAAACCCGGGGCCGGGGTCGGCATCACGCCGTCAGGCCAGCCGACCTTCGGCGCGATGTTCACCGTGGGGGTGAACAGGTTCCGGTGCGGTTCGGTGATCCGGGGGTTCGCCCCATAGGTCGCGCCGGGGGGCAGCAGGGGCGGGGCCGCGCAGGACGACAGCCCTGCCACGAGGGCCATGGCCGCCGCAGCGGCAGCGAGGGTGGAACGGGCGACCATGGCGGTATCCTTGTCGATCAGGCGGTCGGAGGGAATTCGAGGCGGCTGGTATCGTAGCCAAGTGCCCGGGCGCGGGCGACGAGCCGGGCCAGCGTTTCGGCACTGGGCACTTCGCGGGTATAGATCCACAGCTTGTCGAAGGTCGGATCGGCCGAGATGAACCAGGTATAGTCGTCGTCGTGGTCCAGGATCCAGTATTCCCAGGTCACGAAGCCGGCGAAATAGCGGGCCCGGAATTTGGCGTTGGTGCCGGGGTCCAGGATGGTCGCGTCGGCGCCGATGGCCTTTTCCTTGCCGGTCGGCGTGCCCGACTGGCAGGTGTCGAGCACCGCCAGCGTCGTTGGCGAGCGCAGCTCATAGGACGAGGCACCAGCCACACAGCCGTCCGTCAGGCGCATCGGCAGGCGGGCGATCTCCAGCCAGCGCCCGGTATAGAGCCGCTCGGCATCGACCGCCCTGGTCGGCTGGGGGGCCTTCACCTGGTCTGCGGGGATGGCGGTCGCGCAGGCAGCCAGCCCGAGGGCGGCGACGACGGCCAGCGAGAGAACGATGGACTTGCGCGACATGAGGTATCTCCGGAAAAGACATGAAGACCCAGGATACGGCGCAGGTTCCCGAAACGGACGCGACGAAAGCGCGCGGAGCCGATGTCCGGGCCGCTGGGCAGGCCGACGGGCACGCGAACTCTGACCAACGGGGCCGTACAACGTCCGGACCGGAGGAAAAGGAGACCCCCGCTGTCTTGAGCCTGTCGCCACAAGCGCCATATTGCGGACACGCCGCTTCGGCCGATTTCCCAGGACGCGCCGAATGCCGCCGACCTCCGCCCAGCCCGCCTCCGCACCCGTCATCGATATCAAGGGTCTGACCAAGACCTATGCCTCCGGGTTGCAGGCACTGAAGACCGTGGACCTGCAGATCGGCAAGGGCGAGATCTTTGCCCTGCTGGGTCCGAACGGCGCGGGCAAGACGACGCTGATCTCCATCGTCTGCGGGATCGTGACGCCGTCGACCGGAACGGTGATCGCCGACGGTCACGACATCCAGACTGATTATCGCAACGCGCGGATGAAGATCGGCCTGGTGCCGCAGGAGCTGACGACGGATGCGTTCGAGACGGTGCTGGCGACGGTCACCTTCAGCCGCGGCCTGTTCGGCAAGGCCCCGAACCCGGCCTTCATCGAGAAGACCCTTCGGGCGCTGAGCCTGTGGGACAAGAAGGACAACAAGATCATGACCCTGTCCGGCGGCATGAAGCGCCGGGTCATGATCGCAAAGGCCTTGTCGCACGAGCCGGACATCCTGTTTCTGGACGAGCCGACGGCGGGCGTCGATGTCGAGCTGCGCCGCGACATGTGGAACCTGGTGCGCGAGCTGCGCGCGGGCGGCGTCACCATCATCCTGACCACCCATTATATCGAGGAGGCCGAGGAGATGGCCGATCGGGTGGGCGTGATCCTGAAGGGCGAGCTGATCCTGGTCGAGGACAAGTCCGAGCTGATGAAGAAGCTGGGCAGGAAGACCCTGACCCTGAACCTGCAGGACCCGCTGGGCGACATTCCGCCGACGCTGGCGCAGTGGGATCTGACCCTGAAGGCCGACGGCAACGAGTTGGAATACGTCTTCGATTCCAATGCCGACAAGACTGGTGTGCCGTCGCTGCTGCGCGCTCTGTCCGATCAGGGCATCGCCTTCAAGGACCTGAACACCCGCCAGAGCTCGCTGGAGGACATCTTCGTCAGCCTGGTCCACCGTGAACCGGCACAGGACATTCAGACGGGAGCCGCCGCATGACCTTCAACGGATACGGCGTCTGGGCCATCTATCGCTTCGAGATGGCGCGGGCGCTGCGCACCGTCTGGCAGTCGATCGTGACGCCGGTCATCACGACGGCCCTCTATTTCGTCGTGTTCGGCTCGGCCATCGGGTCGCGCATGACCGAGATTGACGGCGTGCCCTATGGGGCCTTCATCGTGCCGGGCCTGATCATGCTGAGCCTGTTCACCCAGTCGATCTTCAACGCCAGTTTCGGCATCTATTTCCCGAAGTTCACCGGTACGATCTACGAGATCCTGTCGGCCCCCGTGTCGTCGCTGGAGATCGTGATGGCCTATGTCGGGGCGGCGGCGACCAAGTCGGCGGTGCTGGGTCTGATCATTCTGGCGACGGCCGCCTTCTTCGTGCCGCTCCAGATCCTGCATCCGGTCTGGATGCTGACTTTCCTGATCCTGACGGCGACGACCTTCAGCCTGTTCGGCTTCATCATCGGCATCTGGGCCAACGGGTTCGAGCAGTTGCAGATGATTCCGATGCTGGTGGTGACGCCGCTGACCTTCCTGGGGGGATCCTTCTATTCGATCGACATGCTGCCGCCCGCGTGGCGCACGGTCACCCTGTTCAACCCGGTGGTCTATCTGATCAGTGGCTTTCGCTGGAGCTTCTACGGCTCGGGAGACGTTGGCATCGTGTGGAGCGTGCTGGCCACGCTCGGCTTCCTGATCGTCTGTCTCGGCATCGTCTTCTGGATGTTCAAGACCGGCTATCGGCTCAAATCCTGACGGAGATTTCGACATGACTACCGCGACCTGGAACGGCGTCGAGATCGCAAAATCGGACGACACGGTGGTGGTCGAGGGCAACCATTATTTCCCGCGCGCCTCGGTCAATCCCGATGTCTTGAAGCCCTCCACGACCAGCTCGGTCTGCCCCTGGAAGGGCACGGCCTCCTACCATTCCCTGGTGGTGGACGGGAAAGAGAACAGGGACGCCGCCTGGTTCTATCCCGAACCCAGGCCGGCGGCCGCCGAGATCGAGGATCGCATCGCCTTCTGGAAGGGCGTCGAGGTTCGCTGATCGGTCATTGGACCGCCACATCCAGACCGTCTATGGTGGGTCATGGTCGATACGCCCTCCTCCGAGCCCAAATCCGGCCCCGCGCAAGGCCTTGGCCTTGAACCCTTCAAGCGGGGCAGGATCACCTGGTCGCGCCCGCCCCAGCCGATATTCCGCGTGGGGCCCCCGCCGCGCGGATCAGGGCCCCTGCCGACTCAGGGCCAGCGCCCTGTCGCCCAAGTTCCACTTCGGCAGAATGGGGTTGGCATTCTCAGCGGCTCCATGATTCCAAGGGCCGTCCCGCCTTCGACGCCGGCCAAGGCCCGGATCGAGAGTGCAGCGCTGCCGACGTCCCGGCCCGAGGCCGGGCCGGCGTCCGTTCTGCCACCCATCGAACCTCCGGCCCCGGCCCGGCTCGATTCCGTCGTTGGTGCCATTGAGACACCCCGCCTGCCCGAGCCCTCGCTGACGCCGCGTTTGAATACCGAGGCCACCGTGCCCCGCATCGAGACGGCACCGCTGTCGGTTGCGCCGGTCTCATCGCCTCCGACGGCGGCGGAGGCTCCAGCGACCGACGCCGACGCCCCGATCCGGACCCAGTCCTTGAACTAGGGTCTCAGCGTTCGCTGCCGCGATAGGGCAGGTATCCGCGCTCGACCATGCGACGCAGACCTTCGTAGGCCTCGGACAGTTCCTCATAGGCGGCGCGCATGCCGGAGAGGCGCTGTATGTCCGCGTCGGCGACGGCCAACCCCGTTTCTGTCAGTCTCAGCGCCTCGGCGATCCAGCGTGCGCGGGCGGTGGTGGCTGCGACCGCCAGGCGCTGGAAGGCTGCGGGCTCGACGTGGTTGGTCCCGAGGCCGAGCATCTGCGGGATCACTTCGCGGTTCGACACGAAGGTGGTGTAGTCGATCTGTTCCAGATGGCCGCGCAGACGCCGTTGTTCCTGGGGGTCGGTGTCGCTGGGCTCGAAATGGTCCCGGCGGCTGCGGTAGCTGGCGGTCATGATGCTCGACATCCCGATCTCCGTGAGGGGCGACCTCTCAGGGGATCAAAGTGCGCCTGTCAGGTTAACGGCTTCTTGCAAAGTATTCCTTATGCGCCGCGGTCAGTCGGCCTTCCGGGCCGGTCCAGCCGGGCGGCATGGGTTCAGCCCATCCGTCGACCACCCCAGCACCGTCCTCGGGCGTGAAGTAGCCGGCGGCCGAGCGGAAGCCGAAGATCCACCAGATTTCCAGCATATAGCCGTGCGCGCGACGCGCGTCGGCCTCGGTGCGTGTGGAGACGGCCGCCACGGCCAGACCCAGACGTCCGGCCAGGTCCGAGGCTTCGACCGGACCATCGGGTTCGGCCAGGATGTCGTCCAGCAGGTCGTCGATGACGGCCGACAGCTTCGCCCGGGTCTTTGGCCCTCCTTGCCCGGGGTAGTCGTCTTCGGCGGCGAACTTGGCTTCTTCGCGCAGGGCTCTCAACCGCGCCCGGATCTCCGGCGACAGCAAGGCTGACTCTTCATACAGGGGCTCAGGCCCACGCTTGATGAGACGCCACGCCGCGCCGCCGATGGCGACCAGTCCGAGCACGACCATGGCGATGAAGCGGGCATAGTGAGGCATGAAACGAGTCTGGATCCTGATCGGCCGAGGTGGAATCGCTTCTGCTTCAAAGGCTCATGCTTCGGGCCCCGCCCATTCGGCCAGAACCCCCGCATCGGTTTCCCCTGACTGCCTGACATTCCGTAAGGCTGCAAAGGCCGGGCCGTCCAGCAGACGCGACAGGGCCCAGACGGCGGCTCCCCGGACAAGCGGCGAGGCATCGGTCGTGAGGGTCGAGGCCACCTCGATCAGGCCCGCGTCGCCGCTGTTGCCGATGGCATAGAGGACGTTGCGCACGAACCGGTCGCGGCCGATCCGCCTGATCGGGCTTTTCGGGAACAGGGCGCGGAACGCCGCGTCGTCCAGCGAAGCGAGGTCCCCAAGACGGGGGGTGATCGAGGCCTCGCGGGCCAGGAGCCGTGCCTCGCTGGCCCCTTGCGCGAACCTGTTCCAGGGACAGACCGCCAGGCAGTCGTCGCAGCCATAGATGCGCGAGCCGGTCAGGGCGCGGAACTCCACCGGCCACGGCCCCGCGTGCTCTATGGTCAGGTAGGACAGGCAGCGCCGGGCATCCAGCTGGAAGGGCGCGGGAAAGGCGTTGGTCGGGCAGGCGTCGAGACAGGCGGTGCAGGTGCCGCAGTGTTCCGTCCCGGCGTTGTCGGGCGTGATCTCCGCGGCCGTCAGGATCACGCCCAGGAACAGCCAGTTGCCGTGGTCGCGGCTGAGCAGATTGGTGTGCTTGCCCTGCCATCCGAGGCCTGCGCGCTGGGCCAGGGGCTTTTCCATCAGGGGCGCGGTGTCGACGAAGACCTTGACGTCGGCGTTGAGGCGGGCTGCGATCTGCCCGGCCAGGGTTTTCAGCCGCCCCTTGATGACCTCGTGGTAGTCGTCGCCGCGCGCATAGACGGAAATGTATCCGGCGCTGCGATCCGCCATCTCCGGCAGGGGATCCTCGGCGGGACCATAGTTCATCCCCAGCACGATGGCGGTGCGCGCGCCGGGCCACATCGCCGTCGGATGAGAGCGGCGTTCGAGCGTCGTCTCCATCCAGCCCATGTCGCCGTGCCGGCCGGCCTCGACGAAATGGGCGAGCCGCTCGCCGGCCGACCATGGCTCGGCCGCCGAGGCGAAGCGGCAGATCGAGAAGCCGAGATCGGCCGCCTGGGTGCGGAGCAGGTCGCGGAGGTCGGGCATTGGGGGTGGTTTAGCCTCTCTCTCCCCGGTGGGGGAGGGCGAAGCCCGTGTCGCCCTCAGAAATCCAGGTCCGCATAGTGCGCTGCCGGGGCGAGGCCCTGGAAGCGGTCGGCCAGCAGCGGGCGGAAGCAGGGACGGGACTTGAACTTCATGTACCAGGTCTTCAGTCCCGGCCAGGACGCCCAGGCGATCTCGCCAAAATAATCGAGCGTCGACAGGTGGGCCGCGGCGATGATGTCGGCCTGGCTCAGGCGGCGACCGGCGAGCCAGTCGCGCTGGGCCAGCAGGGCCTCGAACACACCCAGATGATGCTTCAGCGCCTCGCGGCCCTCGCGCAGCATCCGGGCTTCGGGCGGGCCGAGGCGCAGCAGGGGCTTTTCCATACGCTCGTGCAGCAGGACCGCATTGACCTCGTCGGTGAAGCGCCGGTCGAACCAGGCGGTCAGGCGACGCGCCTCGGCGCGTTCGGCGGCGTCCGACGGCATCAGCAGAGGCGTCGTCAGGGTGTCCTCGATCCAGCCCAGGATGGCGGGAGCCTCGCACAGGGTGAGGGACGGCGACCCCTCGACCTGTAGCACCGGTGGCATGCCGGACGGGTTCAGATCGCCAATCGGGCAGTCGGATTCCCAGGGTCGGACGAGAACCTCTGTCCATTCGATCCGCGCCTCGCCCAGCGCCAGGCGGGCGGCCCGCGAGCCGGGGTCAAAGGGGAAGTGGAACAGGACGTTCTCCGACATGCGCCTGACCTGCACCGCCGCCCGTTAAATCCGCGTTTACGCTGTTGTCAGCCCCAGGGGGACGTCGGCACCGAAGGGCGGGCCCCGCGCGGATCGGCGTGGATCAGAACCTCGGCATCCGGGAAGGCCGCGGTCACGCGACGCTCGGCCTCCACCACGATCGAGTGGGCGGCTTCGAACGACAGGGTCGGGTCGAGATCGATGTGCATCTGGGCCAGCAGGCGGGTGCCGGACATTCGGGTGCGCAGCTGGTGAACACCCTCCACGCGGGGATCGGCCAGGACAGCGGTGGTCAGGGCCATGCGGTCAGCGTCGGAGACCTCGGCGTCCAGAAGCTGATTTCCGGATTGCCTGAGCACACCCACCGCGCCCCAGAACAGCCAGACGGCGACCACCAGACCGGCGGCGGCGTCGAGCCCGGGCGCTCTCAGATAGGCTCCCGACACCACGCCGACCAGCACGACGACGCTGGAGGCGAGGTCGGCCGCATAGTGGGCGCGGACGGCGGAGACGGCCAGCGAACCCGAGGCCTTCAGGGCCCGGGTCTGAAGCCAGACCAGCCCGCCGGTCAGGACCATGGAGATCAGGACGACGCCTATGGCCCAGGCTCCCCCCGAAACGGGATAGGGGTCGAAGATGCGCCGGAGCGCCTCCCAGCCGATGAAGGCGGCCGAGGCGAACACGAGGCCCGCCTGGACAAGCGCGGCCATCGCCTCGGCCTTTCCATGGCCATGGCGATGGGTGGTGTCGTTCGGACGCGCGGCCCAGCGCACGGCATGGAAGGTGGCCAGCGACGCGATCAGATCGAGCGCCGAATCCCCCAGCGACGCCAGAATCGACACCGAGCCTGAAGCGCCCAGGGCGAAGGCCTTCAGCGCGATCAGCACGACGGCAACCCCGACGGATACGGCCGTGATCTGGCGGGTCGTCAGGACGGCGAAGACGGGGCGGGCGACGGGGGAGGTCATTGCCCGCCTTGTCGCCTATCGCCTTCCGGTTGCCAAGGACGCCGGTCGTCGCGGAACCGTGTTAGGAGACCAGTCATCAAACCGCCTCATGGTGCGGATTAGAGTGGTTAATCGGCGGGGGCGATGGCGATGACGCCAGCAGCAGCGGACGAACGGATCGGGGAGGCGGCGGGTCGGTGGATTCCCCGCGCCGAGGTCCTGTCGATGCTGGGGGTCAAGACCCAGACCCTCTACGCCTACGTCAGCCGGGGCCGGATCACCGCCCGGCCTGACCCCAGCGATCCCCGCCGAAGCCTGTATGCCGCCGCCGACGTCGCGCGCCTGAAGGGCAGCTCGGGTGGGGAGTTCGTGGGCCAGGTCCTGCCCTTCGAACCTGCCGTCAAGGGTGAGGCGGTCATCCAGTCCGGCGTCAGCCTGATGACCGATGGGCGCATCTATTATCGCGGACGGGATGCGACGGAGTGGGCGCAAGGCGCGACGGTCGAGGAGACGGCGCGGCTGCTCTGGGGATGTGGCGACCATAATCCGTTCGCGGGTCTCGGCGTCCGGGTCGACGGTGCCAGCGGGGCGTCTCCTCGCGCGCGCCTGTTCGCCGCCCTGTCGCGGCGCGCCGAAGAGGACGAGCCGTCCCAGGGACGCGATGTCACAAGCCTGCAGCGTGAGGCGGCCACGGCGCTGAACGAGGTCGTCGATGCCATGGCCGGGCCGGGGCCGCGCCTGTTCTTTCACCAGCGGCTCGCGCGGGGCTGGAAGATGCTGGAGCGCGACAGCGTTCACCTGAAGCGCGCCCTGGTACTGGCAGCCGATCATGATCTGAATCCGGCGGTGCTGGCCACGCGGGCGGCGGCGTCGGGCGGTGCGTCACCGGCTGGAGCCGCCATGGCCGGTCTGGCGGCCCTGTCCGCCTCGCCGATGGCGCGGACGCTGAAGGCCGTCATCGTCTATGTCATCGAGGCCCGTCGCGACCCCGCCGGGGCAGCGCGCCGGCACATGGAGGCCTCGGGAGCGATCCCCGGGTTTGGCAGCGAGAGCTTTCCGCTTGGCGATCCGAGGGCCGATGCGCTTCTGGCCCTGGCCGATCTCCCCCCCGATCTGACGGCGGTTCTGCGCGAGGGCGAGGCGGCAAGCGGATCGCGTGCCGGGTTCGCGGTCGCCCTGGCGGTCCTGGCGCGTCGGCTTGACCTGCCGCGCGAAGGGGCGCTGGACGTGTTTCTGGTCGGGCGACTGACCGGGCTGATGGCCCATGCGCTGGATCAGATCACCGACGGCTCGCCTATCCGGGCGCGCCTGCGCTATGTGGGGCCGAGGCCGGGAGCGGAGTGAGCCCGGGACGACTTCGGGGATTTCATGTCTGACTGGCTGGCGGCGATCATCCTGGGCCTCGTCGAGGGGCTGACCGAGTTCATTCCGGTTTCGTCCACCGGCCACCTGCTGCTGGCCAAGAGCGCGCTGAAGCTGGCCGACGAGCCGTGGGACACCCTCATCGTCATGATCCAGCTGGGGGCGATCCTGGCGGTCGTGGCCCTGTATTTCGGGCGGCTGTGGAAGGTGGTGATCGGCCTGCCGGGCAAGGATCCGTCCGCTCGGCGCTTCGCATACTCTGTCCTGCTGGCCTTCTTTCCGTCTGCGTTGCTGGGCCTGCTGATCCACGACTTCATCAAGGCGGTGCTGTTCAATCCGACCATCGTCTGCATCAGCCTGATCATCGGCGGATTTGCCCTGATCGCCCTGGAGCGTTGGGCCCCCCGGCCGCGCGAGCACGACGCCATGACCTTCTCGCTGAAGACGGCCCTGGGCGTGGGCCTGTTCCAGTGCCTGTCCATCGTTCCCGGCGTGTCACGTTCGGGAGCCACCATCGTCGGCGGCCTGCTGCTGGGCGTCGACAAGCGGGCGGCGGCGGAGTTCTCCTTCTTCCTGGCCATCCCGACGATGGTCGGGGCCTTCGCCCTGGATTTCTGGGAGAGCCGCGATCTTCTGACCGGCGATGCGATCCAGCTGATCGGCATCGGCTTTCTGGTGTCCTTCGTCAGTGGCCTGTTTGTGGTCAAGACCATGCTGGATTTCGTGACCCGGCATGGCTTCACCCCCTTCGCCTGGTGGCGGATTGTGGTCGGCACGGTGGGGCTTGTGCTGTTGTGGACCGGCGTCCTGGCCTGACTTGTCAGACTGCCGGTTTCGGGGGAACGTGATCGCCATGACCCACCAACCCACCTCCGGCGAACGCTTCCGATCGTTCGAAGCCTTCTATCCGCATTACATCCACGAGCACTCGAACCAGACCTGCCGACGGATCCACATCGTGGGCACGTCGCTGGTGATCGTGGCGGCCCTGCTGGGGCTGCTGGTCAATGCCTGGTGGTTTCTGGCTATGCCGTTCGTCGGTTATGGCTTCGCCTGGGTCGGGCATTTCTTTTTCGAGAAGAACCGGCCGGCGACGTTTCAGTATCCGCTGTGGAGTCTCATGGGCGACTGGCGGATGTTCTTCGAGACCGTGGGCGGCAAGCGGAAGTTCTAGTCGCCTGTCCGCGTCAGGCGGGTCTGGTTGCGAAAGCGCCAGGCGGTGTCGTCGGCGCCGATGGGGCGGACCTCCTTGACCTCCAGCAAGGTGTCGCCGTCGCGGGTCTCGGTGACGCGGATATCGGCGGGCTGGTCATCGTCCTCGCCCGTTTCCGAATAGATCAGGGTCCAGCGGGTGGCGTCGGTGAAGGCCGCGACTCGGACGGTGCCGGTCGACAGTTCCGGCGTGGTGCCCGCGCGGAAGCTGGCCGACGTCGAGGTACCGGTGGCGCGATCGTCCAGGCTGACGGTGGTGATCCAGACCGGCTTGCCGGGACCGTCGTCGAACAGGGACTGGCGCACCTGGGTCGCGCCGTCGCCGGGCGTCGTAATGGTGGTGGTGACGGGGATCTCGAACAACTGGTCGGTCTGGTAGTCCCGGTAGCCCAGCGCACCGGACCATTGGCCGACAAGCCCGAGGCGGAGGTCGGTGGCGGTCGGCTGGCTTTGGGCCGCAGCCGGTCCTGCCAGGGTGAGGAAGGCAAATGCGGTCGCGGTGAGATGCCAAGGATAACTACGCACAGGCCGATGCTCCGCTTTTGATATTGGAACCCAGACCATAAGCACAGGATGCCGTTGTGGCGTCAGTTGGACGCGGTGTTCCAGGCGGGCGGGCAGCCGTCGAAACGGCCCGCATTGGTGATGGTCAGGCGCTGCTGGTTGAAGCGCATGGCCGGTTGCATCGAGCCGCGGCCATAACCCGTATAGAGGTCGACCCGCTCGCCCCGGATGGCACCGCCGGTGTCCGACGCATACCAGTAGCCGTCGTGCAGGCTGCCGTCAGGCATCCGCATGCCGACGGTCTCTCGGATGAAGACGCGCGTGCGACGGGGAATGACGCGGGGGTCGCTGGCCAGGGTCCGCATCGCCACAGGACGGCATCCCAGGGAATCGTTGCCTGTCGCCCCGCCGCCGCCGGCATGATAGAGGCTGGCACGGGCGCTCCAGTCGGGATCGCGGGCCATCAGCTCGGCCTGTTCGGGGCTTAGATCGGCCAGATCAGCGCCGGGCGCCTCGACGGAACCGTTCGCGCTCGCAGGGCTTTCCATCACGACCGGATCGGCAGCCACGGCTGCCTCGTAGGTGATGGGATCGCCAGCCGGAAAGGCTGAGGCCCAGAGCATGGCGAACGCCGCGAGGGTGCTGAACACAGATCGAGCTCGTCGTGACGCCGGTCCCCAGACTGTCCCGGCAGGGTGCCGTGTCGCCGCGATCGATGGCGAAAATGTGGCAAACTGATCGCCTGCGACCGGCTGTCCCCCTTTGCGGACGGATCAGTCAACTGTTGCCTGAGATAAGCGGAACCGGGGTTGGGCAACGCCCGAAAACGCGATAGCAGTATTGGACGATCATAAATCCTTTGCTGGGGTCCGATGCTTACTGTTCATGGAGATATTCGTTCGGGAAACTGCCTGAAGGTCAAGTGGATGCTGGACGCGCTTGGCCTTGATTATCAGTGGGTCGAGGTGGACATCATGGCGGGCGGCAGCCGTACGACGGAATTTCTCCTTCTGAATCCGTTCGGTCAGGTGCCGACGCTGGTGCTGGAGGATGGCCGGGCCCTGGCCCAGTCCAACGCGATCCTGCTGCATCTCGGCGAAGGCACGCGCTGGATCCCGACGGAGCCGTGGGAACGGGCGAAGATGTTCGAATGGCTGTTCTGGGAGCAATACAGCCACGAGCCCTATGTCGCGGTCGCGCGGTTCCAGCGGGTCTATGCCGGCAAGACGGCGGCGGAGGTCGAACCCCGTCTGATGGAGCGGGGCCATCTGGCCCTTGCGCGGATGGAGGCGGCGCTGGCGCATTCGACCTGGCTGGCGGGCGGACAGGCGGCGACGCTGGCCGATCTGGCGCTGGTCGCCTACACCCGGGTCGCGCACGAGGGCGGGTTCGACCTCGCGGCCTATCCGTGCGTGCGAGACTGGATCGGCCGCACCGAGGCGGCTTTCGTCATCGTCTAATCCATGCCCCGCACATTGTCGTCCGAGTTCCGGTCGATCCATTTGTTGTAGGGATCGACGCCCGCGAAGGTCGGCCTGGCCGCCGTGACGAACCGGAACGTCTGGGTGCCCGAGCGCAGCGCACGGCGTTCCAGAACCACGACGTTGGACCGGTCGAAGGCACCCTTGCCAGGTTCGGCGGTGAACAGGCCGATGTCGATGCTCTCGTTCAGCGGCGCTTCGGTCTCCACGCCCTGGCCGTCGGCATAGAGCTTTCTCGCCTCCACCGTGATGGCGACGTCCCAGCGGCCGTCGGGGCGGCGCGTGGCCGTCGAGGCCGTCGTCTTCAGATCGTACAGGGTGATCCTTTCGAACAGGTCGGTGATCAGGGCCTGTTTGTTGGCCGGGGCATTGGCGCGGATCAGGGCGATCAGGTCGACCGAGCGCGGATAGGGTGCGCCCCTGAAGGCATGGGTGCTCAGGAACTGCGACAGGGCGCGGTTCAGGTTCGCCTCGCCGATCTGGTCCTTGAGCAGATACATGACCAGTGCCCCCTTCTGGTAGTGGATGTATTGCTGGTTCTCGACCCTCTCCAGCGGCAGTTCCTCGATCCGTTCCGTACCGCGCGAGCGCAGGTAGTTGTTCAGCTCGAACTGCAGGAAGCGGCGGATCTTGTCGGGACCGTACAGCTTCTCCATCACCATCAGGGCCGAATACTGGGCCAGGGTCTCCGACAGCAGGGTCATGCCCTGCATGTCCGCGCCCACGACCTGATGCGCCCACCACTGGTGCCCGAACTCGTGGGCCCCGACATAGGTCACATAGTCGATCTTGTTGGGGTCCTTAAGGTCGGCGATGAAGCCGAGCCCTTCGGACCAGGCGAAGGTGTTGGGGAAGGACTGGGCGTAGTCGGCATAGGCGGGGAACTCGCTGATCCGCGCCTGGCGGAACTGATAGGGCGAGAAATTGGCCTGGAAATAGTCCAGCGAAGTGGCGAGGGCCGTCATCATGCGGTCGACGTTCCGGCCATGCTGGGCGTCGTGATAGACGACCATCTCAACCCCGTTGTGCATCCGCCGGGCGATCTCGTAGCGGGCCGACTGGACCGAGAGGAAGTACAGGACCGGCGACTCGGTGACGAACCGGACGGTGCGGCGGCCGTCGCGGGTCACGTCGCTGCGCTGGTAGCCGGGGGCCAGAGGGGTCTGGTCGGCGTCGGTGGTGACGGTGACGTCGGTCGTGACCCAGTCCGCGCCGATGTAGTTCCGGCCCGTCGCGCTCATGTCTTCCAGCTTGGCCGGGCGCAGTTCTGCGGGCAGGCCGAACTTGCGACGCTTGGCCCGGTCCTGCAGCGTGCCATTCCGGTCCATGCCGATGATCGGCGCGAACTCCTGGTTGGTGACGAAGGTGCCGTTGTCGACGATCCGGGTCGTATTGCCGCCGAGCCTGAAGCCGCGCTGTTCCAGCACCGTATCGAACGAGACCGTGCGGCGCTCGCCCGCGGCCATCGGGGTGGCGAAGCGATAGATGCGGTAGCTGAACTCGGGCCACTCGCGGACCATCCGCGCGCCCTGGACGTCCAGGGCCCTGATCTCCAGATCGTCGTTCCAGCGCAAGTGCATTTCCGACAGGGGGGCCCCGGTGCGGTTCTCGATCGTATAGGTCCCACGCGTCTCTAGCCGGGGGGCACGGGGATGCAGGTCGAGGTCCAGCTTCACGTCCACGAGCGTCGGCTGGGGCGTGGTCTCGAAGCGTAGAAGGGTCTTTTCGTAGTCGGCCTGGAGACGTTCCTGCGACCCCTGGTTCCGGTATTCGTTCCAGACGTTGGTATTGACGTAGATGAAGCTGCCGAGGCCGATGAAGGCGACCAGGGCGACGCCGCCGATGATGCCCGCTGGTCCCATCAGCCGCGACGGCAGGCGGCGCAGACGGGGCAGGTACCGGGTCTCGGTCCCCCGCCGCCACAGCCCGTAGCCGAGCACCAGCAGGATGACGGCCGCCATGGTCCAGTAGGCGTCGGTCCAGTTGGCGAAGCCCCGGAAATCGCCCTGGCCGTTCATGTCCGACAGCGGCACGCCGATGCCCGCGCCGTAGCGGTACAGGATGTGGTCGAAGCCCAGATTGGACATCACGAGGGTGGAGATCAGATAGACCACCATGATGGCCCAGCCGATGAACTTGTTGGGCGACAGCGACTGGACGAAGATGGCCAGGACGGCGATCAGGCCGAAGTTCACGGCCCCCGGCAGCACATACCACGTCAGGTATTTGCCGAGCTCGAAGTCATAATAGCCCTTGAACGTCTGGACGGTGACGCCGGCGACGACCCCCGCCAGCAGGATCGAGACCAGCACCAGGATCAGCGCCAGGGTCTTGGGCAGGATGAAGGTCCAGTCCGGGGTGGACGAGGCGTCGATGATCTCGTGCACCTTGCGGTCGCGATCGCGCCAGACCAGCTCACCGGAATAGTAGATGGCGACGATGATGGAGATCAGGCCGAACGCGCCCAGCAAGCCCGAGATGACCGTGCGGGTGACCAGCAGGATCGGCGCGCCATAGATTTCGCCCAGCACGAGCAGGGTGGTGGTTGCGAAGGCGAAGCCCAGCAGGATCAGGACGGCGAACGCCGGGCTCTTGAACACCATGGCCATCTCGATGGCGGTGCGCGACGCCAGACGGCTCCAGCTCGCGGCAAGGCCCTCGGTCGGCGAGGCGAGGGGCCGGTCGGCGACGCCGGGTGCGGCCGGGGCGGCGGCGAGGGCGCGCAGCTTGTCCAGCTTGCCCGCCTTCGCGCCCCGGACGGCCGGCTGATAGAGGACATAGGCCAGGGCCAGGACACCGACGCTGATCCCGATCCAGATGATCCGGTTCCACAGCAGGACGCCTTCCAGAGGGGCATTGATCGTGTTGCGCTCGATCGCGGTCCAGTAGCGGGTGACGAGGCCATAGGCCCCGGCTCCGAAAGGCTCGCCCCAGGCCATGGCCGTCTCCAGCTCAGGCTTGGATCCCAGGATGCCTGAGGCCGCCAGATAGGCGATGAAGACCCCGACAACGCCGACATAGGTCGCCATCATGGACCGGGTGACCGTGGCCAGGGCGAAGAAGATCGCCGAGGTCAGGAAGACACCGGGCAGGCCGAAGACCAGGTAGGCGTAGGCATAGTCCCACGGCCGGAACGCCCCGATGGTTTCCTTGTCCACCCAGGGGGCCAGCGTGCCGGCGACGATGCCGATCGTGACGGACAGGAAACACAGGGCGGTGGCGGCGAAGGCCCCGGTGAAGCGGCCGTACAGATATTCGAACTTGTTGATCCGGGTCGCCTGGACCATGGGCCCGAAGCCCGTCTGGACATCGCGGACCACGACATTGGCGACGATGGCCGTGGTCGCCAGCATGAAGAAGACCGCCATGATCCCGTTGATCGTGGCCAGGGCATAGGGGGCGTTCTTGTGGACGTTACCGCCTGCCCCGATGGAGATGTTGTCCGAAGCCGCCACAAGCCCGAAGCCCAGAAGGGCGAAGATGATGGCGATGACCCAGAAGGCCGGCTGGCGCAGCTGGTAGCGGAATTCGAAGGCAGCGACCTTGGCGAACATGGTCTTTACGCCGCCACTTTGCGCGAGGCGCTGAGCGTCGAGAAATAGACGTCCTCAAGCCCGCCCGGCACCGGCTCAAACCCATCGCCCGGAAGACTGTCGCTGAGGACGTGGATCACGGTCCTGCCGGCGAACAGCCGGGTCGAGATGACCTCGTACTTTTCGCGATGTTCGGGCAGGGCGTCCCTGTCGATGGTCTTCTTCCAGACCCGGCCGTTCAGCTGTTCCATCAGCTGGGCGGGGGCCCCTTCCAGCTGGATCTTGCCGCCGGCCAGCACGGCCATCTTCGGGCACAGGTCGGCGACGTCCTCGACGATGTGGGTGGACAGGATGATGACGACGTTGTCGGCGATCTCGGCCAGCAGGTTCAGGAAGCGATTGCGCTCCTCGGGGTCCAGCCCCGCCGTCGGCTCATCGACGATGATCAGCTTCGGGTTCCCGATCAGGGCCTGGGCGATGCCGAAGCGCTGGCGCATGCCGCCGGAAAAGCCCGCCAGCGCCTTCTTGCGCACGCTCCACAGATTGGTCTGGTTCAGCAGGGTCTCGACCGTTTCCTTGCGGTCCTTGCCGGAGGCGATGCCCTTCAGCACCGCCATGTGATCCAGCATGTCCCAGGCCGAGACGCGCGGATAGACGCCGAAATCCTGGGGCAGATAGCCCAGGGTGCGGCGCAGCTTCTCCGGCTCCGCGATCACATCGATGCCGTCGAAGTCGATGGAGCCGGACGTCGGCGTCTGCAGGGTGGCGATCGAACGCATCAGCGTCGACTTGCCTGCGCCGTTGGGACCCAGCAGCCCGAACATGCCGTTCGGCACCGTCAGGGAGACGTCGTCGAGCGCCCGCGTCCCATTGCCATAGACGTGAACCAGATTCTTGATCGTGAGCATGATGGCACCCCTGTCAGTCAAGCAAACTTGTCACCCGGCAACGGGCGCGGCAAGTTACAGAAGCGTAAGAATCCTTTTCCCTTTCCGGGAGAAGGAAGTGGATCAGTGGATACTCTCGCCGTGCTGGGAGTAGTCGAGGCCCTCGACCTCGCCGTCCCTGGGCACGCGCAGGCCGGTCGTGAACCTGCAGATCATCAGCACCAGGAAGGTCCCGGCCGCGCTCCAGGCGATGACGGCGGCGAGCCCGACGATCTGTTTGACCACATGCGCCCCCTCGGCCACGCCATTGACGGCAGTGGTGGCGAACACGCCGGTCAGGATGGCGCCGACGATGCCGCCGACGCCGTGGATGCCGAAGGCGTCGAGGCTGTCGTCATACTTCAGGGCGTGCTTCAGCCAGACCGCCCCGGCGTAACAGGCCGGTCCGCCGATCAGGCCGATCAGGAAGGCCCCCTTGGGATCCACGAAGCCTGCTGCCGGGGTGATGGCGACCAGGCCGCCGACGATGCCAGACAGCAGCCCCAGCAGGGTCGGCCGCTTCTTCTCGATCCACTCGATGGTCATCCAGCCCAAGGCAGCGGCAGCGGGCGCGATGAGGGTGTTCAGGGCGGCGACCGAAGCGATGCCGTCGGCGGCCCAGGCGCTGCCCGCGTTGAAGCCCAGCCAGCCGACGAACAGCAGGCCCGTGCCGATGGCGGTATAGGCGAGGTTGGCCGGGGCCATGTTGTCTCGCCCGAAGCCATGGCGCGGCCCGAGCACGAGGGCGCAGACGAGGCCCGCCACGCCCGCATTGACGTGGACGACCGCGCCGCCCGCGAAGTCCAGCACGCCCCACGATCCGAGATAGCCTCCGCCCCAGACCTGGTGGCAGATCGGGGCATAGACGATCAGATGCCACAGGCCGAAGAACAGGAGCGATGCCGAGAACTTCATGCGTTCGGCGAAGGCCCCGGCGATCAGGGCCGGGGTGATGATGGCGAAGGTCAGCTGATAGGCGATCCAGAGATATTCCGGCAGGCCGGGGGCCAGGCTGTGCGCCGTGTCGACGCGGACTCCGTCGAGGAACAGGGCCTGCAAGCCGCCGATGAAGGGGTTGGTCGCATCGCCCGACGTGCCGAACGACAGGCTGTAGCCGACGATGAACCACAGCACCGTCACCACCATCAGGGCGGCCGTCGACGAGGCGATGGTGGCGATGATGTTCTTTTTTCGCACCATGCCGCCGTAGAACAGGGCAAGCCCTGGCAAGGTCATCATCAGCACGAAGGCCGTCGAGACGAGGATCCACGCTGTGCCCGCGCCGTCGAGGACGAGCGGCACCTGATGGGCGAGGAGGTCAGGCGTGGGGCGCGTCATCGGCGGGGAGGCCTCAGGGAGCTAGATGTGAACGGCGATCATGCGGGGACCGCTTCGCCATGGTCAAGCTTGCGCTCCGCCTCGGCCACGGGGGTCGGGACGATGCGGACAAAGCGTTTGACGCTGTCACCCCAGGCCGACAACAGCCTGCGCGCGAGGGGCGATCCGGTCGCGGCGCCATGCGCCTCTATCAGGGCCTTCAGACGCTCGGCCGCCGCTGCCGTCACCGGGGCGAATGATGCGAGATCGCCGTTGAGCGCCAGCCCCGTTCGACCGGCTTCATCGAGCACGAACAGCTCGCCGCCCGACATGCCGGCCGCCAGGTTCCAGCCGACCGGACCCAGGATCGCGACCCGGCCGCCGGTCATGTATTCGCAGGCATGGGCCCCGGCCCCCTCGACCACGGCCTCGGCACCCGAGTTCCGCACCGCGAAACGCTCGCCCGCCGAACCGGCCACGAACAGGCGGCCGGAGGTGGCCCCGTACAGGGTGGTGTTGCCGATGGCCGGCTGGTGCTCGCGCCATTCGATCGGCCGGACCACGATGTCGGCACCTGACAGCCCCTTGCCGACGTAGTCATTGGCCTCGCCGGTCAGTTCCAGTTTCAGCCCCCTGGCCCCGAAGGCCCCGAACGACTGCCCGGCCGATCCCTGCAGCTTCAGGGTCAGGACGCCGGTCGGCCCGGCCGGCCCCCAGCGGCGGACGATGGCGGAGGATACGCGGGCACCGATCGTGCGCATGACGTTGGAGATCGGATAGGTCAGCTCCGACGTCTGGCCACGATCCAGGAAGGCCCAGGCATCATTGAGGACGCGGGCGTCGAGCGTCTCCGGCACCTCGGCGCGGCCCTTTTCAGCCCACAGCTTCTTCTCGGCTGCCTCGACCCGCACCAGCAGGGGGTTGAGGTCGAGGTCGTCCAGATGCGCTCCGCCGCGCCGGACCTGTCGCAGCAGGTCGGTACGCCCGACGATCTCGTCCAGCGACCGCGCGCCCAGCATGGCCAGGTATTCGCGGACCTCCTCGGCGATGAAGCTGAACAGGTTGACGACCTTGTCCGCCGTGCCGGTGAACTTCTCGCGCAGGCGCGGGTCCTGGGAGCAGACACCGACAGGACAGGTGTTGGAATGGCACTGGCGCACCATCAGACAGCCCATGGCGATCAGGGACGCCGTGCCGATGTTGAACTCCTCGGCCCCCAGGATGGCGGCGATGACGATGTCGCGGCCGGTGCGCATGCCGCCGTCCGCGCGGACCACGACGTGGCTGCGCAGGTTGTTCAGGCTGAGCACCTGGTGGGTCTCGGCCAGGCCGATCTCCCACGGCAGGCCGGCGTGCTTGATCGAGGACTGGGGCGAGGCGCCGGTGCCGCCGTTGTGGCCGGCGATCAGGATGCAGTCGGCCTTGGCCTTGGCCACCCCGGAGGCGATAGCCCCGATGCCCGAGGCGCTGACCAGTTTGACCGTCACCCGGGCGTCGGGGTTGATCGACTTCAGATCGTAGATCAGCTGGGCCAGATCCTCGATCGAATAGATATCGTGGTGTGGCGGCGGGCTGATCAGGGTCGTTCCCGGCGTCGAATGGCGCATCCGGGCGATGAACTCGGTGACCTTGAAGCCGGGCAGCTGGCCCCCCTCGCCGGGCTTGGCACCCTGGGCGATCTTGATTTCGATCTCGCGGCACTGGTTCAGGTATTCGGCGGTGACGCCGAACCGGCCCGAGGCGATCTGCTTGACCGCCGAGTTCATATTGTCCCCGTCGGGTCGGGTCGCGTAACGCTCCGGATCCTCTCCGCCTTCGCCGGAGACCGAGCGGGCTCCGATGCGGTTCATGGCGATGTTCAGCACCCCGTGCGCCTCGGGGCTGAGGGCTCCCAGAGACATGCCGGGTGTCAGGAAGCGCTTCCTGATATCCGAGACGGATTCGACCTCGTACACAGGAACCGGCTTCAGGCCCTCGCGCCAGTCGAGCAGGTCGCGGGGGGCCAGGTCGGGCTGGTCGCGGACGGCCTCGGAATACTGTTTGAAGCGCTTGTAGTCGCCGCGGTTGCAGGCGTCCTGCAGCAGGTGGATGACCTTGGCCTCATAGGCGTGGGCTTCCTGGCCCGCGCGGATGCGGAAGAAGCCCCCGATGGCGGGGGAGGGCGTGGTTTCCGTCCAGGCGGCCGTGTGGCGCTGGATCGCAGCGCGCTCCAGACCGGCCAGGCCGATACCGGAGATGCGCGACGGGGCACCGGGGAAGAACTCGGCCGTGACGGCACGGGACAGGCCCAGAACCTCGAACTCGCAACCGCCGCGATAGGCGGAGATGACGCTGATGCCCTTGCGCGCCAGGGTCTTCATCAGGCCGGCTTCCAGTGCGGCCTTGTAGTTCAGGCAGGCATCGCGAAGGGCGAGGCCGGGATAGGCCCCGCGATCCAGACGCTCCTGGAACATCTCCTGCGCCAGCCACGGGTTGATGGCCGTCGCCCCGACGCCGACCAGGACGGCGAACCCGTGCGGGTCCAGCACCTCGGACGACCGCACGACGATGGAGACGAAGCTGCGCAGGCCCTTGTCCGTCAGGCGGCCATGGACTCCGGCCGTGGCGAGGATCATGGGCACGGACAGGCGGCTTTCCGATGCCCGTTCATCGGTGACGACGATCAGGCCGCAACCGCCGCGAACCGCTTCCTCGGCCTCGTCCCTGATGCGGTCGAGGGCGGCGCGCAGCCCCGCGCCGGGGCGGTCGCCCTCGGCCGGGAGGGGATAGGAACAGTCGATCACCACGGTCGAACCGGCACCGACGACGTCCAGCATCCGCTCGTACATGCCGGTGGTCAGCACGGGGCTGTCCAGCACGAAGACGTTTGTCTGGGCCTCCTCCTCGGCGAGGATGTTGCCGAGGTTCTTGAAGCGGGTCTTCAGGCTCATCGCCCCGGCTTCGCGCAAGGGATCGATGGGTGGGTTGGTGACCTGGCTGAAGTTCTGCCGGAAATAGTGAGCCAGGGGCCGCGGCAGGGCGGACAGCACCGCCGGGGGTGCATCGTCGCCCATGGAGCCGACCGCCTCCTTGCCGTCCTTGATCATCGGATCAAGCAGCAGGTCGAGGTCCTCGCGGGAAAAGCCGGCGGCGATCTGCCGGCGGGTCAGGGCCTCGCCGGTGGCGGCGCGGGGCTCGGGTCCGGGGCCGATCAGCGGCTCCAGATCGACCATGTTCTCGAGCCACTCCGTATACGGATGATCAGCGGCGAGGACGTCGATGGCCTGGGTCTCGTCGAGGACAACGCCCGCCTTCAGATCGGCGACGATCATGCGGCCGGGACCGATGGGCAGACGCCGCTTGATCCGGCTTTCCGGCAGTCCGGCAAGACCGGCCTCGGACCCGGCCAGCAGCAGGCCGTCGTGGGTCTCCATGGCGCGCAGGGGACGCAGGCCGTTGCGGTCCTTGCCGCAGACGATGAAGCGACCGTCGGTGGCGCAGATGGCGGCGGGGCCGTCCCACGGCTCCATCACCGCATTGCAATAGGCGTACAGCGCCCGGTGTTCGGCCTTCATCAGGCCCTCGTCGCGAGCCCAGGCCTCGGGGATCAGCAGGGCCTTGGCCATGGGTGCCGGGCGGCCGGCGCGAACCAGAACCTCGAAGACGTTGTCGAGCGATGCGGAGTCGGACCCCCCCGGCTGGACCACCGGCTTGACGTCGCCGTCATGCTCGCCGAACGCCTGGGCCGTCATGCGGATCTCGTGCGATCGCATCCAGTTCAGATTGCCCTTCAGCGTGTTGATCTCGCCGTTGTGGGCCAGCATCCGGAACGGCTGGGCCAGCCGCCATTCGGGGAAGGTGTTGGTCGAATAGCGCTGGTGGAAGATGGCGTAGGCGGACTGGAAGGTCGGATCGAGCAGGTCGGGATACAGCTGGTCCAGCAGCTCGGCCCTGACCATGCCCTTGTAGATCAGCGACCGCGCCGACAGCGAGCAGATGTAGAAGCCTGGCACGCTTTCGGCGATGACCGCGCTCTCGATGCGCCGACGGATCAGGTAGAGCTCGCGCTCCAGGGCCTCGGTGTCGTCAATCAGATCGGCCGGGGCGGCCAGCATGACCTGCTCGATCTCGGGGCGGGTGGCGTCGGCCTTCGAGCCGACGACAGCGAGGTCGATCGGAGTCTGTCGCCAGCCGTAGATGGTGAAGCCGGCCCGCAGGACCTCGGTCTCGACGATGGCGCGGGCGCGGTCCTGCGCCCCCAGATCCGTGCGGGGCAGAAAGATCTGGCCGATGGCGATCGGGCCGGGCCGCAAGGTCTGGCCGATGATGCGGACCTGTTCGGCGAAGAAGGCCTGGGGGGCCTCGACCATCAGACCGGCCCCGTCGCCCGACAGGCCGTCGGGATCCACCGCACCCCGGTGGGCGACGTTCTTCAACGACTTGATGGCCAGCTCGACCACCTCGCGGCGCGGCACACCGTCGATGGCGGCGACCAGACCGACGCCGCACGCATCCTTCTCCGACGACGGTTCATAGGCATGGGCGTCGATCAGACGGGCGCGATCTGTTTCGTATTTCTGGAGCCAGGTCATCTCAGTCACTTCCCAATCCGCTCATCCCCGCGAAAGCGGGGACCCAGTTCTTTCTTGAGGCACGATGTTTGGGACTGGGTTTTCGGAGGTCACTGGCGGCAGTCATCGCCCAAAGCACTGGGTCCCCGCTTTCGCGGGGATGAGCGGAACAAAAATGACTCATGCCGCCACAGTGTCGGCTTGAGCGCGCAGATAGCGGTCGATCTCGGCCGCGGCGTCCTGGCCGTCGCGCACGGCCCAGACGACCAGCGAGGCCCCGCGCACGGCGTCGCCCGCCGCATAGACGCCGGGCAGGCTGGTGGCGAACCCGGATCGGGCGGTGGCCACCGTGTTCCATTCGGTCAGGCTGAGTTCGTCGTGATGGGCGGCGAATTCCTCCGGCTCGAAGCCCAGCGCCTCGATGACGAGGTCGGCCTTCAGGTCGAAGTCGGCCCCCGGAACCGGCACGATCTCGCGGCGTTTGCCGAACTCGGGTTCCGACAGGGCCATGCGCGCCGCGCGGACGGCCGAGACCGAGCCGTCGCGGCTCATCAGGGCCTTGGGCGCGCCCAGCCATTCGAAATGGATACCCTCTTCCTCGGCATTCAGAACCTCGCGGGCCGAGCCGGGCATGTTCTCGCGGTCGCGGCGATACAGGCAGGTGACGCTCTCGGCCCCCTGGCGGATGGCGGTGCGGACGCAGTCCATCGCCGTGTCGCCGCCGCCGATGACGACGACGTTGCGACCGCGCGCATGATGGCCGGTGGCGTCGTCCGCCTCACCCAGGTCGCGGCGGTTCTGGTGGATCAGGAAGTCCAGGGCGGGGAGGGTGTCGCCGGGACCCGCCCCGGGAACCTGCAGCGCCCGGGCCTGATAGACGCCCATGGCCAGCAGGACCGCGTCGTGCTTCTCGCGCAGTTCGGTCAGGGTGATGTCCGTTCCGACTTCGCAGTGGGTGACAAAGGTCACGCCGCCGTCGATCAGGCGATCGATGCGGCGCTGGACGACGCGCTTTTCCAGCTTGAAGCCGGGGATGCCATAGATCAGCAGGCCACCCGGGCGGTCGTGGCGATCGTAGACGGTGACCTGATAGCCCTGCTCGCGCAGGCGATCGGCGGCGGCCATACCGGCGGGGCCGGCCCCGACGATGCCGACGCTCTCCGGGCGCTCATGCAGGGGACGGATCGGCTCGACCCAGCCGTTGTCGAAGGCCGTGTCGCCGATGAAGGCCTCGACAGAGCCGATGGTCACGGCCTCCCAGCCCGACTGGTTCAGGGTGCAGGAGCCCTCGCACAGCCGGTCCTGCGGACAGATGCGGCCGCAGATCTCGGGCATGGTCGAGGTGGCAGAGGCGATCTTCCAGGCCTCGCGCAGTTCGTTCTCGGCCGACAGGCCCAGCCAGTCGGGGATGTTGTTCTGCAACGGGCAGGCGGTCTGACAGAAGGGCACGCCACAGTCGGTGCAGCGCCCGGCCTGGACTTCCAGGTTTTCGGTCGTCGGTTTGACGATGATCTCGCCGAAATCCTGCACGCGCACGGACGCCTCCGCCTTGGGCAGGCGACGCGGTTGAACGACGAACCCGGTGGGTCCGGTGGGGCCTTTCTGTTGCATGGCAACATATAACGACAGGCGAGGCCGTCAGCGCAAATGATTTCCCTGTCGGGCGAGTGTGGCTCCATCAGACAGCACGGAACGTGCGACGATACGCCGAAAGTTGCGATTTCTTCTCATTATGCCTCGGGCGGAGTCGTGAGGCACCCTTGATCGGCATCGCCTGAACGTCGGCCTCGCAGATCGCCGTCGTCGGCTGCGCAGCCGACCGGCCAACTATACAGAAGACAGGGGCTCCTCGACGCACTGGCCCTTGCCAGCGCCCGCACTGCGCATCGGTCGTGACGCTTTCATTACCCATAAGGCTTGTCCGGCCTTGCCCGCCGTGCTGCTTATGCCGCAACGAAGCGCCGGGACGGGCGCCTGGATGGGAGTGAAGCGTTGATCAGGACGGACAGGGCGCGCGCGGCAGATCGGCCGTGCACCGGGAAACACACCAGGTTCGGGGGGGACGCGTCGTGAACATCGTCGTCCTTATCGGCATCGTCATTACCCTGGCCACGGGCATTCCCGTCCTTCTCCAGATCCTCAAGACCCACCCACGTGGCCTGCTGATCTGCTTCTTCGCCGAGATGTGGGAACGGTTTTCCTACTACGGCATGCGCGGACTGCTGATCTTCTACCTGACCCAGCATTTCCTGTTCAGCGACAGCGCCGCAGGATCGATCTATGGCTCCTATACGTCGCTGGTCTATCTGCTGCCCCTGATTGGCGGCATCCTGGCCGACCGGTTCATCGGCACGCGCAAGGCGATCGCCTTCGGGGCTGTCCTTCTCGTCGCAGGCCACTCCATGATGGCCTATGAGGGTCGCGACACGACCCAGACCCTGACCTATGCCAGCCAGACCTACCAGATCGCCACCCAGGGTCGCGGCGACGCGGGCCAGACGGGGATCGTCCTGAACGGTACCACCTACACCTACGGCCCGGCCGAGGGTGGTGGATTGGCGATCCAGGGTTTGCCTTCCGCCTCGCCGCTTCCCGCCGTCATTCCCGCCGACCAGTATGAGTTGAAGGCACAGCGCGACCCTGTCGGCGAGAGCGTCTTCTTTCTGGCCATCTCGCTGATCATCATGGGCGTCGGCTTCCTGAAGCCGAACATCTCGACTCTGGTGGGCCAGCTGTACCCCCAGGGGGACCCCCGCCGCGATGCCGGCTTCACCCTCTATTACTATGGCATCAACCTCGGCTCGTTCTGGGCCGCCGTCCTGTGCGGCCTGCTGGGCCAGACCGTGGGCTGGTGGGCCGGGTTCGGCCTGGCGGGCGTCGGTATGGCGCTGGGCTTCATCGTGTTCGTCCTGGGCAAGCCCCTGCTTCAGGGGAAAGGCGAGGCTCCGGCCACCGGCGATCTCAAGAAGCCGCTGCTGGGCCCGCTCAACCGCGAATGGTCAATCTATCTCTTCGGTCTGCTGGGCGTCATCCCGGTGTGGTGGCTGGTTCAGCGCAACACAGTCGTCGGCTGGGTCCTGGGCGTGTCCACGATCGCGTCCCTGGCCTTCATCGGCTATGTCATGGCCGTGATTTGCAAGACCTGGGCACAGCGCCAACGCATGATGCTGGCCGTGGTGCTGGTGTTTGGATCGGTTCTTTTCTTCACCCTGTTCGAGCAGGCCGGCACGTCGCTGAACCTGTTCGCGGACCGCAATGTGGACCTGAACCTGCTGGCCAGCGCCCTGCAGATCGGCCCGCTGACGCTCGGCACCCCCGAACAGGTCGCCGCCGCCGGTCTCGTCGGCCAGGGCGTCTTCATCGACACCACGATGACCGCATCCCAGACCCAATCGTTCAACGCCGGCTTCATCCTGATCTTCGCGCCCATCTTCGCGGCCCTGTGGGTTGCGCTGGGCCGGGCCAGGCGTGATCCGGATCCGACGTTCAAGTTCGGTCTGGGTCTGATCCAGGTGGGGCTGGGCTTCATGGTCGTGGTCTGGGGGGCAGGCCTGGCCGACTCGGCCTTCCGGATGCCGATCATCCTCCTGGCCCTGCTCTACATGTTCCACACTACGGGCGAGCTCTTCCTGTCGCCGGTGGGACTGTCGGAGATCACCAAGCTGTCCATGCCCTCCGTCGTCAGTTTCATGATGGCGGTCTGGTTCCTGGCCTCCTCGATCGCCCAGTTCGTCGGCGGCAAGATCGCTGGCATCGCCGGGACCGAGACGGTCGGGGGCGAGGTGCTTGATCCCGGCGCGGCCCTGGCGAACTCCCTGTCGGTGTTCGAAAAGCTCGGCTGGGGCGGCATGATCGCCGGTGCCCTGTTCATCCTGGCCAGCTTCTTCATCAAGGGCTGGTCGAACGGGGCCAATGACGCCTCGAACCATCCGGGGCCGACCCTGACGGATCGCGGTCAGGAAGACGGTAACGTGGCCGCACCGGCCACCTCGACTCCGGGCTGAAGCGCAGGGGCGGCGTTCGCGCGCCGCCCCATGGTCGCCTCAGAAAGTCCGGCGCGCCTGGAGGAAGACGAACGGCCCCTGCCGCGTGCCCCGGTCCTCCCGGAAGGCCAGAGGCGAACTGTTGCGCGGGCCGGAATAGACGAAGCGGGTGCGCCGGCGCTCCAGATCGCTGGCATTGCCCGCGTCGAAGCGCAGTGTCAGCTCGGGGCGCGGCTTCCACTGGACGAAGAAGGTCAGGTCGGGATCGGTCTCGAGGCGGCGGACCTCACGGATCCGGTACTGGATCGAGTCGTCCATGTTGCAGCCGTGGTGACCGCCATAGGACCATCGCCCGCCGCGCAGGTCCTGGTCGAAGCTGACCCCGCAGCCCGATGACAGCTGCCCGCTGAACCGGCGGGACTGGCCGGTCAGGGGATCGACCACGCTGGACTGGTTCCAGCTGTAGCGTGCATTGAGACGGGCATTGGCGAGGCCGAACCGGTCCATAGGCAGGGCCAGCTGCACCTGCTGGAAATCGGAGGTTCCCCTGCCCACGTTGCCCACGGCCTCGAACCCGCCGACCAGGGGAATGACGTCGACGATGTCTTCCCACTCGCGGTGCGATGCCGTCAGGGTCAGGACGCCCTCGCCCCAGAACCGGCGCTCATAGACGCCCTCGACGACCCAGCTCTTCTCGGGCTCCAGGTCCGGATTGCCGCCCTCGACCTGGTTCAGATCGACATCAGCCGAGGCGACGAAGTCCTCGAAATCCAGCTGTCCGACCTCGCGCTCCAGCCGCAGCCGGACCTGGTGATCGGGGCTCGGCGTCCAGGTCAGCTGCACGCGCGGCTTGGGATAGACGAAGGTCCGGGACCGGTCGCTGTCGCCCGACTGGCGGATATCGGACACCTCCACCCGCAAAGCCGCCTCGACCGTCAGGGTGGCGCGGGGCCGCCAGGTCGCCTGGCCGAACGCCTCGCCCCGCAGTTCCTCCACCCTGACCGACGCCGAGGGCAGCGGAACCTGCACGCCGTTCTCGGCATAGGTCGTTGTGCTGTCCAGAAAGTTGTAGGCCGCCTCGCCGCCGCCTTCCCAGGCCCAGCGGTCGTTCGGCCGAAAGCGAAGCACGGCGCGGGCGATGCTTTCGCCCGATGTCGAATCGGACCCGAAGTCGGATCGGCCCCGTGCATTGCGCGACCCCGACAGACGGTCCTCGGTCTCATAGGTCTGCAGGCCGATCAGTTCGATCTCGGCGCGCGCGCCCAGCGGCCGTGACCAGTCGGCCCCGACCTCGCCATCGGCGCTGCTGTAATCGCCGGTGCTCAGCTCGTCGCTGCCGAACCCCGACAGGATATGTGTGTCGATCGAACTGGCCATGTCGAACCAGTCGCCCAAGGCGTTGATCCGCAGCTTGCCGCCACCGACCCGCGCCTGCCAGGCCACGGTCCCCTCTACGCTCCTGTATCGGTCCCACAGATCCAGGTCCGCGTCCTGGGTCAGAGTGCCGGCCGCGTCGAAGCGCCGACGATAGCCCGTCGCCGTCTGGCCCGTACGGTCCGTGCTGGCGCTGAACGAGGCTTCCAGCTGGTCGTCGCCCTCCCGGCGCGACCACGACCCCTTCAGCAGCGGCCCCAGGTAGCCGTCCGGATACAGGTAGCTGTTGACCTCGATCACCCGCTCGATCCGGACCGTGCGTTTCAGCACGACATTGGCGATGACGGCCCGGCCCTGCATGTCGATGCCGGGCGCCCCGCCCCGGATCAGCTCGATCCGCTCCACGCTGTCGGCCGAGATGCGGCGAAGGATCGCGTCCAGATCCTCGCTCTTGGTTGCGGGGCGATCTCCGTCGATCAGCACATTGCCCGCCGCGCCCGCGAAGCCGCGCGTGTCGTTGTCGCCGCTGTCGAGGCCGAAGCCGGGCAGGCGGCCGATCATGTCCAGCGCGGTGTTCGGCCCGGAGCTGACAAAGAAGTCCGGCGTGAAGATCAGGACGCCCTGCGGTGGCGTGTCCCCGACCGTTGCCGGCTGGGCTGGACCAGGCGTCTGGGCGCCCGTCGGTATCGGAACCGAGAGGGCAGCGGTCGTGGCGAGCAGAAGGGCCCGGATCAACATGGTACGCACACCCCCGCCCCCAGGATCGGCTGGCCGGGTCCGCCTACAACGACAGGGGCAACCAGAGGATTAAATCTGTGTCAGGTTTGGCAGCGACCGGCGCGGCCGCTGCCGCCCCGATCAGAAGGTCTTCCTCAGGGTGATCTGGTAGAAGGTGTTGGGGTCGATATCGCGGGTCTCGGTGAATTCGACGGGCCGCCCGCCGGTGCGACTGGCATAGACGGTGCGCTCGACATTGAAGTCATTCCAGATCGTCACCTGGGCCCGAACCGAGATGGACGGCGTCGGCTTGTATTCGACAAAGCCCTGAAAATAGTCGTCGCCGTTGAAGCCGGACGTCTGGTCCGGATCGAAGGAATACCGCCGCAGCGACTCCAGATAGGTGGCGGCCCAGTTGATCTTCCAGCTGGTGATGTCCTGGCTGATCGTGAAGCCGGGCTGCGACGGACGAACTCCGGATATGGGGCGCGTCTTGCCCGTCGTCGGGTCGGTGACCTCGGTCCTGGTCCAATCGTTCTCGAAGGTGAACTGCCCGCCCGAGAAGCCGGTCCAGTCCAGCGGAATCGAGATGTTGACCTCCAGCTCATCCAGGGTCCCGTCGCCGATGTTGCCGACCGCCGACAGGTCGCCGGGCAAGGGCAACTGGTCGATCACGCCGGTGATCTCGTCGTGGCGATAGCCGATCGACACGATGCCGTCGCCCAGGAACCGGCGCTCATAGACCAGTTCGGTCACCCAGCGCTGTTCGGGCTCCAGATTGACATTGCCGCCGAACACATTGTCGTCGTCCAGCTCGGCCGAGGCCGCGAAGTCGCCGAAGTCCAGCTGTCCGACTTCACGTTCGAAGCGGAAGCGGACCTGGTTGTTGGCCATCGGGGTCCAGGTCGCCTGGAAGCGCGGCTTGGCGAAGTAGAAGGACTTCTCCTGATCGGCGTCGCCCGACTGGGTGATGGTGGAGGCTTCCAGACGGATCCCGCCTTCCAGCGTCAGATCGGGCCGGACGCGCCAGGTCGCCTTGGTGAAGGCCTCGCCGCGCGTCTCCTCGACTGTGACCGAGGCTGAGGGCAGGGCCACGGGCGTGCCGCCGACCGTGAAGGCCTGATCGGTCTCCAGCATGTTGTAGGCCACCTCGGCCCCGCCCTCGATCGTCATCGACGGCGACCGCTCCCAGCGCAGAAGGGAGCGCAGGATGGTCTCGGACGCATTGCCGACCGAGGTGAACCGCTGTTCGGGGCTGGCCACGCCTGCGATCACCCGGCTCGACACCGAGGTGTTGTCGAAGTCGCTCCATTCACGGATGAACCGTGTCTCGCTGGTCACGCCGGTGCGGATGGGCCGGGTATAGACGGCACCCACCTCGCCGCTGGTGCCTTCGTCGCTGAAGCTGTTGTCGCGGCGGACGCCGGGCGCGCTCTGCAGGCTGAAGTTGCGATAGTCGTTCTGGCCGATGCGGGCCGTCAGGTCGATCTTGCCGCCCAGGAAGGCGTCGGCATAGTTGCCGCGGATGGCCTGGCCGCCGCCCTGCTGGTCATTGACGTAGGCCTCGTCGCGCAGGATGACGCCATTGGCATCGCGGCGGATGACGCGGCCGGGCCCGTTGGCATCGCTGACGCTGACCCCGTCGGACAGTGTGATGCTCCACGACCGGTCCCCATCCTTGGCCGTGAACTGATAGTTGCCGTTGTAGGCATCCTGCCCGCCGTCGAACAGGAAGGCATTCCACGTCAGCACGGACTGGCGGCTGGACTGGCTTTTGGTGATGACGTTCACGACGACGGAATAGCCCTGCATGTCGATGCCGGGGGCCCCGCCGCGAATCAGCTCGATGCGCTCCACCTGCGTCGCCAGGGTCCGGCTGAGGACGGACGATCCGCTGTCGTTCTTGGATGCCGGGCGGGCCCCGTTGATCAGGATGTTGCCGACCGCCCCTTCGAACCCGCGCGAGCCGTCGCCGTCCCGGGTCGAGAAACCGGGGACCCGGCTGACCATGTCCAGCGCTGTATTGGGTCGATAGTCGGTGAAGAAGTCGGGCGTGAAGACCAGGACGCCCTGCTGGTCGGTCTCGGCCACCGGGGCCGCGGCCTGGGCCGATGGCGCAGGCGGGACGGTCTGGGCCTGCGCCACCCTGGCACCGAACAGGATGGCCGTGGTGGCCAGTAGGATCGTCTTGGTCATCGCCTGGGGTTCCCCTCGTCTTGTGAGGGCCGGTTTGGCGGTGGCGCGGATCGACCTCCAGTTACAAGGCGGACAGGTGGATTAAATCGAATACAGAATCACGGTGCCGTAATGCACTGCGATATTTGAAAACCCGGTTTGTTCAAGGAACGATCCAGTGTTTCTGGAAGGCCCGGACTGTGTAGCGGCGGCCGCGTTCATCGGCCGGCGGGTCCTGCAGCCACACTGATGCCACAAGGCGCTGCAAGCGTCACAGGGCGTCGTGAGGGAGTCGTCGATGATCCGTGGTCTGGCCCTTGGCCTGTTGCTGATGTGTGCCCCCGTGCCCGCCGTGGCCCAGGACGCGGATCAGGTCGATGACATCATCGTCGTCGCCCGCCGGTCCCAGACGCCGATCTGGGAGGTCAGCCGGGGTGACCGGTCCCTGATCCTGGTCGGCAATATCCTGGGCCTGCCGCGTGATTTCGAATGGAGCCCGGCCGGGCTTGAGGCGGCGACCGCGCGGGCGGACCGGATTATGTATCCACCCGTGGCCCGCGTCTCTGCGTCCGATCTGTTTCGCATGCTGTGGCGGATGCGGACGATCAGCCGATTGCCGGGCGAGACGACCATCGCCGACTATCTCGATCCGGCCGTGCAGGCGCGGCTGGAGGCCGTCATGGCGGACGACGGCGACGACTGGCGGCACCAGAGCTTCGTCTTTCTGAGCTTCGACCTGATACGGGAAAAGGCGGGCTATCGAACCGGCGGCGACGATGCCGAAGACGTGGTGCGGCGCGGGGCCCGGCGGGCGCGAATCGAGGGCCAGACGGTGGGCGAGGTGCGGGGCGACGAGATCGTCGACAGCCTGATCAACCAGCCGCCGCAGGCCTATTTGCCCTGTGTCGCCGCCGGCGTCGTGGCGGCGGAGGGCGGGCCGGACGGCTTCGTCGCCCGCGCCGAGGACTGGCGCGCTTTGCGCGTGCCCGAAGTGATCGGGAACCCGCTGGACGTCGCCCTCGGCCAGTGCTGGCCGTGGGGCGATCCCGAGATCGGGCCGCAGCTGCGCGGGCAGTGGCTGACGGCGATTTCCGAGGCGCTGGATCAGCCGGGTACGACTCTGGCCGTGGCCCCGTTGCGGCTGCTGGCTGAACCGGGCGGCGTGCTGGACGGGCTGGAGGCGCAGGGGTTCGAGGTGCGGGGCCCCGACTGGAAAACCGGCCAGGCGGACTGAAAAACACCGTCCGACCCGTCCGACCTGTTCGCGGCCGTCGGTGGAGGGATAGCGATGTCAAAGACCGGACGCGGCAAGCCTGACACGTGGCTGCGTCAAATGCGGTCGTGACCTAAACCGCTGTCCCGCCCACCGTCAGGCCGCCGATCTTGAGGCTGGGCTGGCCGATGCCGACGGGGACGCCCTGGCCCGACTTGCCGCATACGCCGACGCCGGGGTCGAAGGCGAAGTCGTCGCCGATCATCGAGACATTGGTCAGGGCCGTGGCTCCGTCGCCGATCAGGGTGGCACCCCGGACCGGCGCGGTGATCCGGCCGTCCTCGATGAGATACGCCTCGGTGCACTGGAACACGAACTTGCCGTTGGTGATGTCCACCTGGCCGCCGCCGAAGTTGGCGGCATACAGACCGCGCTTCGTGCTCGCGATCATGTCCGCCTGTTTGTCCTTGCCACCCTCCATGAAGGTGTTGGTCATGCGCGGCATGGGCATGTGGGCGAAGGACTGGCGGCGCCCGTTTCCGGTCGCGCGCTGGCCCAGCTGGCGCGCCGACAGCCGGTCGTTCATCAGCCCGACCATGATGCCGTCCTCGATCAGGACGGTCCGCGAGGTCGGCGTGCCCTCGTCGTCGACGCTGAGCGAACCCCGACGTCCGGCGATGGAGCCGTCGTCCACCACGGTCACGCCTGGGGCGGCGACGCGCTGGCCCATCATGCCGGAGAAGACCGACGAGCCCTTCCTGTGGAAGTCCCCTTCGAAGCCGTGGCCGATGGCCTCGTGCAGCAGGACACCGGGCCAGCCGGCGGCCAGGACCACGTCCATCTCTCCGGCGGGACAGTCGACGGCCTCCAGGTTGACCAGGGCCCCGCGCAGGGCCTCGTCCACCTGGGCCTGCCAGCGTTCTGGCTGGATCCAGGTCTCGAAGCCGGCGCGGCCACCAGCCCCGGACGACATGGTCTCGCGGCGGCCGTCCTTCTCGACCGTGACCGAGACGTTCAGCCGGACCAGGGGGCGCACATCGTTCACCGTCAGGCCGTCGGCGCGCAGGATCTCGATGGCGCGGCGCTCGCCGACGATGGAGGCGGACACCTGAACCACCCGGGGATCGCGGGCCCGGGTCCAGGCGTCGATCTCCTGCAGCAGGGCGATCTTGTCGGAGAAGGCGGGCGAGGCGAGGGGATCGACCGCGTCGTAGAGCTTCTGGTTGGTGGCGCGGGGGCCTTCTGCGGTGATCCCGGCGTGACCGGACCTGGCGAGGGCGGCGCTGTCGGCGGCGCGGCGCAGCGCGGCGGCGCTGATTTCATTGGCGTGGGCGTATCCCGCAGTTTCGCCGGCGACGACCCGCAGGCCGAAGCCCTCGGTCGCGTCATAGGCGGCGGCCTTCAGGCGACCGTCGTCGAAGACCAGGGATTCGGACTCCGAGCGTTCCAGGAACAGTTCGCCGTCGTCGGCCCCGTGGAGGGCGGACTGCAGGATGGACAGCGCTTCGGACGGATCGACACCCGAGGATTCGAGCAACGGCGGTGGGGGAGTGTGGACGGTCATGGGCAACAAGTAGGCGCTGGTCGGTCTCTCGCCAATCCTCCCCGTCGGGGGAGGGGGACCACGAAGTGGTGGAGGGGGCCGGCCGCAGGCACCGAACCTGCCGCGAGCCCCCTCCGTCGCTGCGCTTCGCTTCGCGCCACCTCCCCCAACGGGGGAGGATCAACACGCTGTGGATCGGTCAGGCAGCGGGCCGCTCGGTCGATGTGCTCACCGACACGCCGGGGCTGCGGACGACGTCCCGGCTCGTCGTGACTGTCGTGCTGACGTTGACGAAGTTGACGTCTCCCGATCCGGAGATGTCCTGATTCACCGTCGCCGGTCGCGTGGCCATATCGACGTCGCCGGACCCCGAGATCGAGATGTCGGCCCGGTTTGTCGGTGCCACCGTCGCATCCCCCGATCCGGCGATGGCGACATTGGCGTCGGTCGCCGACAGGCCCGACAGGTCGGCGTCGCCCGATCCGGAGATGTCCAGTTCCAGACTGCGGACCCGGCCGTTGGCATAGACCTCGCCGGAACCGGAGATATCGACCGCGAGCGTGTCCTGGTCATAGTCCTTCAGCGTCAGGTCGGCGGAGCCATCCAGGTTGAAGGTCGAGACGTTCGGGGCGGTGACCACGATGTTGACGGCTTCCGAATGGGCCCACATGCCGCGGCCGTCGCGGTTGCGGCCGAAGACGACCGTCTCGTGGTTCGGGCCGTCGGCATCGTCGGCGACCCAGGTCAGGCGGCCGTCGACCAGGCGGACCTTCTCGACCAGGTCGGCCGGGCCGGTGACGGTGACGCCCGCCGTATCGCCCTGGACGTAGTCGACGTCGGCGGCCAGATCGATCGTCAGGGTGTCGCCGCCGGTCCAGGCGATCTGGCGGGTGACCTCCGGGGTGCGGGTGTCGTCGGCCCGCTGGAAGCGAACGGTGTCGCCGTCCTCGTCCTTGAAGGTCCAGGACCAGCCGTGGCGGGCCATGTCGCGGCCGCCGAGCGCGAAGGCACCGCCGAGGGAGGCCGTGGCCAGCACGAGGCCGGCGGCGGCGATGATGAACAGGGTCCGGATCATGCGGGGTCTCCCACGACTTGGGTGGATTGGGGCTCGAGCGCGGGCTTGAGCAGGCGGTAGTGCAGGCGGGCGAACCAGACGATGCCGTTGACCAGCCAGATGGTGACAATGGCCAGCAGGGCTCCGGCCGATGCGGCCCCGGCCATCAGGCCCAGACCCGCCAGGATGGCGGCGAAGGCTCCGCCCGGCGCGTCGGCGAATGGCCCTGCGACCATGATGGCTCCGCCCGAGACGAACAGGGCGATGACGGCAATGGCGACCCCGAACAGGGTGCCGATCACCCCCATCAGGATGGGCAGCAGGATCAGGATGTCGATGGCCCCCAGACCCAGGACCGCGAACACGGCCCCGGCGGCGGCTGACGGGTTCTTTTCCTGATGCCAGCGCTGGGCCCCGGCCTCGGCCCGCAGCTCGCGTGCCAGACGGTCGGGATCCCCCAGGGCCGCGGCGACCTCGGCCTCGGTGCGGCCCGCAGCGGCCCCGTCGGTGAAATGGGTTTCGTAGTCGTTCACGATGTCCGAAGCGGTCGAGGTCGGCAGGCCGACCAGCCCCTTCTTCAAACGACTGAGGAATTCGACGCGGGTCATGCTGCTTCTCCCGGAGCAGGCACCAGGGGCGAATCGTTTGCGACGATCGCATCCACGGCGCGGGTGAAATGGGTCCATTCGGCGGACTGGGCAGCGAGCGCGTCGCGTCCGGCCTGGCTGAGCCGATAGTATTTGCGCGACGGGCCCGACGATGATTCGACCAGATAGGTCTCGACCAGGCCGTCGGTCTGCATGCGGCGCATGAGGGGGTAGATGGTGCCTTCGCCCATGTCGATCGCATCCGAAAGGCGGCTGGCGATCTCATAGGCATAGCTGTCGGCACGGGCCAGAAGTGCCAGGACGCAAAGGCCAAGCACCCCCTTCTTCAACTGTATCTCTATGGTTTCGGGCATGTCCGAACACCTCCTTTGATATCTGGAGGCTATCGCAAGGTATCATGCTTGGCAAGGTAGCTATTCAAACATGACAGCGATTTAACCCCGGGGACCGTCGGCGAAATCCGCCGCCTGCGGCGACGGAACGCGCCCGTATCGCTTGGCAAGGGGGAAGTGACCCGATATGGACCGCGCTTGAAATCGTCGGGTCCCTCCCCGGAGGCCGGGCGGGGCGGCGTCGTTCGCGGCCCATTGGCAGATGTATATGAGGAACTCTCGCATGGGACTGGGCACGCGAGCCCTGAGCAAGACCGGACACCTTGTGGGTGCCGCTTCGCTCGCCGTTTTCTTCGCCACCCCCACGTGGGCGCAGGATCTGATGGGCCAGCCGACGCCGGGCGGCATCGATCTGCAGCCGGCCGCCTCGCCGCTGAAGCACGAGGCGATCTTCTTCCACGATGTGATCCTGATGCCGATCATCGTCGGCATCTGCCTGCTGGTGCTGGGTCTGCTGGCGTGGATCGTCATTCGCTACAATGCGAAGTCCAACCCGGTTCCGGCCAAGTGGAGCCACAACACGGCCGTGGAGATCGTCTGGACGGTCCTGCCGGTGATGATCCTGGTCGGTATCTCGCTGTTCTCGTTCCGCCTGCTGTTCGCCTATCACGACACGCCGCCGGTCGATCTGACCATCAAGGCGACGGGCAACCAGTGGAACTGGGCCTATGAGTACCCGGACCAGGGCGTGTCGGAATACATCTCCAACATGCTGCCCGAGGACGAAGCCAGGGCGCGTGGCGTGCCCTATCGCCTCGCCGCCGACGAGCCGATCGTCGTGCCGGTCGGCAAGACCGTCCGCGTGCTGGTGACCGCTGCCGACGTGATCCACGCCTTCGCCCTGCCGGCCTTCGGCCTGAAGACCGACGCCGTGCCTGGCCGGATCAACGAGACCTGGTTCAAGGCCGAGCGCACCGGCGTCTTCTATGGTCAGTGCTCCGAGCTGTGCGGCTCCGAACACGCCTTCATGCCGATCCAGATCAATGTGGTGACCGAGGCCGAGTTCGCGGCCTGGGTCGCCTCCAAGGGGGGTTCGATGACGGCCGCCGCCGCCGTCGCCGCCACGGCCGCTGCTGCGACCACGGCCGCCGCGGCTCCGGTGGCTGTCGCCGCCGGCGACGCCGCGACCCCGGCCGTCGCCGAGGCTCCGAACCCCGCCGCCCCCACGACCGCTTCCGCGACGACGGCGCCTGCCGCTGCCGCACCGGCCGCCCAGTAAACGCGAGCCCGAGACAGACATGGCCACCGACATCACCGCAGACGACATCGCTCCGGGCCACGACGCCCACGCCGGGCATGACCACAAGCCGGGCTTCTTCACCCGCTGGTTCCTGTCGACCAATCACAAGGACATCGGCACCCTGTACCTGCTGTTCGCCATCATGGCGGGCATCGTGGGTGGCCTGCTGTCCGGCCTGATCCGCTGGGAACTGGCCGAGCCCGGGATCCAGATCTTCACCGAGGGCTCGGGCGTCGCCCTGATGGGCTTGGTGGAGCAGTCCAAGCACGGCTACAATGTGGTGGTCACCGCCCACGCCCTGATCATGATCTTCTTCATGGTCATGCCCGCCATGATCGGCGGGTTCGGCAACTGGTTCGTGCCGATCATGATCGGTGCGCCGGACATGGCCTTCCCGCGTATGAACAACATCTCGTTCTGGCTGCTGGTCGCTGCCTGGATCCTGCTGTGCCTGTCGATGTTCGTCGACGGCGGGCCGGGCAAGGGCTTCGGCGGCGGCTGGACCATCTATCCTCCCCTGTCGACCGTCGGCCACCAGGGTCCGGCGATGGACCTGGCGATCTTCTCGCTGCACGTCGCGGGTGCCTCGTCGATCCTGGGCGCGGTCAACTTCATCACCACCATCTTCAACATGCGCGCGCCGGGCATGACCCTGCACCGGATGCCGCTGTTCGCCTGGTCGGTGCTGGTCACCGCCTTCCTGCTGCTGCTGAGCCTGCCCGTCCTGGCCGGCGCCATCACCATGCTGCTGGCCGACCGCAACTTCGGCACCGCCTTCTTCGATCCGGCCGGTGGCGGCGATCCGGTGATGTTCCAGCACCTGTTCTGGTTCTTCGGCCACCCGGAAGTCTACATCCTGATCCTGCCGGGCTTTGGAATCATCAGCCACATCGTCTCGACCTTCTCCAGGAAGCCGGTGTTCGGCTATCTGGCGATGGCCTACGCCATGGTCGCCATCGGCTTCGTCGGCTTCATCGTGTGGGCGCACCACATGTACACAGTCGGCATGAGCGTGAACCTGCGCGCCTATTTCATCGCCGCGACCATGATCATCGCGGTGCCGACGGGGGTGAAGATCTTCAGCTGGATCGCCACGATGTGGGGCGGTTCGGTCAGCTTCAAGACCCCCATGCTGTGGGCCATCGGCTTCATCTTCCTGTTCACCGTCGGCGGCGTGACCGGCGTGGTCCTGTCCAACGCGGGCATCGACTACAGCCTGCACGACACCTATTACGTCGTGGCCCACTTCCACTATGTGCTGTCGCTGGGCGCCGTGTTCGCGATCTTCGCGGGCTTCTACTACTGGTTCGAGAAGATGTTCGGCGTGAAGTACAACGAGTTCCTGGGGTGCCTGCACTTCTGGATCATGTTCGTCGGCGTGAACATCGTCTTCTTCCCGCAGCACTTCCTGGGTCTGCAGGGCATGCCGCGCCGCTACGTCGACTATCCCGACGCCTTCGCCTTCTGGAACCTGGTATCGTCGTGGGGCTATGCGATCACGGCCGTGGGCGTGGTGGTCTTCCTGGTCATGCTGGCCGAGGCGGCGATCCGTCGTCGCGCCGGGGTTGCCAATCCCTGGGGTGAAGGTGCCACGACCCTGGAGTGGACCCTGTCCTCGCCTCCGCCCCACCACCAGTTCAATGAACTGCCGGTGGTCAAGGCCGACAGCCACTAAACCCGTCCCGTTCGTGTTAGGATGAGGGCCGTCCCCCGACCGGGGGGCGGCCCTCTCACATTTTCATATGGCCCAGACCCCAGTGACCGCCACCCCCACCGTCTCGACGACCCAGCCGGAAGACTATTTCCAGCTGCTCAAGCCGCGCGTGATGTCGCTGGTGGTATTCACCGCCCTGACCGGGCTGGTCGTGGCCCCCGGATCGGTGAATCCGTTCGTCGGCGCCATCGCGGTGCTGTGCATCGCCATCGGCGCCGGTGCGGCGGGGGCCTTCAACATGGCGCTGGAGGGCGACACCGACGCCCTGATGCGGCGCACGCGCGGCCGGCCCGTCGCGGCGGGTCGGCTGAAGAAGAACGACGCCATGGCCTTCGGCGTGGTGCTGTCGATCTTTTCGGTCATGCTGCTGGGCATGAACACCAACTGGTTTGCAGCCGGGCTGCTGCTGATGACCATCGTCTATTACGCCGTTTTCTACACCCTGATGCTGAAGCGCCGGACGCCCCAGAACATCGTCATCGGCGGCGCGGCGGGTGCGTTTCCGCCGGTCATCGGTTGGGCTGCGGCGACCGGCTCGGCCCCGTGGCAGGCGTGGCTGCTGTTCCTGATCATCTTCCTGTGGACCCCGCCGCACAGCTGGGCGCTGGCGCTCTATTCGACCGGCGATTACGCCAAGGCCGGTATTCCGATGATGCCGGTGGCGCGGGGCGCGAAGTCCACGCGGCTTCAGATCCTGCTCTACAGCCTGTTACTGGTCCCCGTCGCGATCGCACCCGGTTTCACGGGGATGGGAGGCCCGGTCTATCTGGCCGTGTCGATCGGCGGCGGCGCGCTGTTCCTCGTGCTGGCCGTCCGCATCTGGCGCTCGCGCGCGGGCGATTCCCCGGACAAGGCCGAGGCCGTGGGGCGAGAGGCCGCATTGTATGATGTGCGCGCGGAGGCCAAACCGGCACGCAATCTCTTCGCCTTCTCGATCCTTTATCTGATGGCCCTGTTCGCGGCCCTCCTGGTCGAGAGCTTCGGTCTTACCGGGATCTGATCCATGCCCACCTATCTGACCTCTGAACAACTGGCCGCACGGAACCGCCGGAGCCTCTGGATCGCCCTGGGGCTGGCCGCCTTCGTCGTGCTGATCTTCTCGACCACCTTCCTGCGCATGCAGCGGAATCTGGCCGAGCGCACGGCCCAGCAGCAGGTCGTGGCGGAACGGTCTCGCTGATGCGCCTCAAGCTGAAATCGGCCAATGCCATCGCCCTAGTCTGTGGTGCCGTGGTGCTGACCATGACGGGGGCGGCCTTCGCAGCGGTGCCGCTGTACCAGTTGTTCTGCCAGGTCACCGGATTCGGCGGAACGGTCCGCCGGGCCGAGGCGGCACCGACCGAGGTTCTGGACCGGATGGTGACGGTCCGCTTCGACACCAATGTCCGCCGGCTGCCGATGACCTTCCGCGCCGAGCAGGTGACCCAGCGGGTCCGCATCGGCGAGACGGGCCTGGCCTATTTCGACGTGACCAACACCTCGGACCAGCCGATCCTCGCGCGGGCGGCCTACAATGTCGTGCCCGAGACGACGGGGGCCTATTTTCAGAAGCTCCAGTGCTTCTGCTTCGACGACCAGACGATCGCCGCAGGCGAGACCCTCAAGTTCCCCGTCCAGTATTTCGTCGCCCCCGAACTGGCCACCGACGCCGAGACCCGGGGCGTGCAGGAAATCACGCTGAGCTACACCTTCTATCCCATCTCCGACGACGAAAAGCCGGCCACCACTGGCGCGGGCTGATCCCCGACGCTATAGCCCTCGACACCCTCCCGATCTCGACGATTCAGAGCCCGTAAGACGCATGGCCCACGCTCCGCACCACGACTACCACCTGGTCGATCCCAGCCCCTGGCCGTTGATCGCCTCGATCGCCACAACCATCATGCTGGTCGGGGCCGTGGCCTGGATGAAGGGCGTGCTCGGCATTCCCGAGGGCAATCCCGTGCTGTTCTTCGCCGGTCTGGCCGGCGTGCTCTATGCCGCCTTTGGCTGGTGGGCCGACGTCATCAAGGAAAGCCGTCGCGGCGATCATACTCCGGTCGTGTCGATCGGCCTGCGCTACGGCATGACGCTGTTCATCGTGTCGGAGGTCATGTTCTTCGCGGCCTTCTTCTGGATGTTCTTCGAGATGGCCGTGTTCAACGAAGCCCGCGCCCATATCCCGGAAATCGGCAACTGGGCCGACACCGCAGCCGCCTGGTCGACGTGGCCGCCCAAGGGCGTGAATACGCTGGATCCGTGGCAGCTGCCGCTGCTGAACACCATCATCCTGCTGCTCAGCGGCACGACAGTGACCTGGGCGCACCACGCGCTGCAGATCGGCGACCGCAAGGGCGCGCGTCTGGGCCTGATCATCACCGTGGCCCTGGGCGTCTTCTTCACCGTGGTGCAGGTCTACGAATACGACCACATCCTGCATGCGCAGGAGTTCTTCAACGCAGAGGCGGGGAACTCCAAGCTGTATGGCAATATCTTCTTCATGGCGACGGGCTTCCACGGCTTCCACGTCCTGATGGGCACCATCTTCCTGGCGGTCTGTCTGGGACGGCTCCTGGCCGGACAGTTCACGCCGGACAAGCATTTCGGCTTCGAGGCGGCGGCCTGGTACTGGCACTTCGTCGACGTGGTCTGGCTGTTCCTGTTCGCCTTCGTCTACGTCATCTTCGGCTAAGGCCGGGATTGACCGAAGGCCCTGTCAAACCCGATCCGATCCGCGCCGGTCTGCTTTGCCGGTGCCCGAACTGCGGCAAGGGCAGACTGTTCTCCGGCTTCCTGAAGGTGGTCGACACCTGCGCGGTCTGCGGCTTCGACTTCACCCGGCTGAACACGGGCGACGGGGCCGCGATCTTCGTCATGCAGATCGCGGGCGGGATCGTGGTGTTTTCCGCCCTGTTCGTGGAGATCGCCTGGTCGCCGCCGATGTGGGTCCATCTGGTGATCTTCCTGCCGCTGGTTCTGATCCTGTCGCTGGGGCTGATGCGGCCGGGCAAGGGGGCCATGATCGCCCTGCAGGTGCGCAACAGGGCCGGACAGGCAGGGCGCGATGACTGACGCGACGTCCAACGCGCGGCGTTTCCCGATCCTGCTAACGGCCTTCATCGCCGTCTGCGTGGCCATACTCTGCGCGCTCGGCACATGGCAGGTGCAGCGGCTGACGTGGAAGGCAGGCCTGATCGACCGGGCGGACGCCGCCGCCCTCCTTGCGCCCGCGCCGCTGGCCGAGGTCCTGACGGCGACCGACCCGGAGTTCCGCAAGGCGCTGGTCGTCTGCCGCGGCCTGCCGACCGCCGCCTTCGTCGAGCTGCAGTCCATCCACGACGGAGAACCGGGCCGTCGTCTGGTTTCGGCCTGCGTGCCCGAGGGCATGACCCAGACGTTTCTGGTCGATCGCGGATTCCTGACCGAAGCCGTGACCGAGCGGCCCCGGGTGATGGCCTCGACCCTGCCGCTGGCCATGGTGGTCGAGTTGCGTCGCACGCCACCCCCGGGCCCGATGATCCCTGCGCCGTCGCAGGGGCGGTTCTTCGGTCGGGACAGTGCGGCGATGGCGGCCGCCCTGGGTGCCGCGACACCGTCGGGGTTCACCCTTTATGCGCTCAGCTCGTCCAATCCGGAGATTCCGGCCCTGATCGCCACGGCCCCGCCGGCGGCCTTCTCGAACAACCACCTCGGCTATGCGATGACCTGGTTCGGGCTGGCGCTGGCCCTGATCGGCTTCTATGTGGCCGTACTCGTCCGTCGACGCAGAAAGACCCTCTCCTGAAATCGATCCATACCCTGTCCAACGGCGTCCGCGTGGTGTGCGATCCCATGCCGGGCCTGCGCACCCTGGCCCTGACCGTCGCGGTCCGCGGCGGGACCCGGTGGGAGAGCGAGAGCCGGTCCGGCTGGTCGCATCTGCTCGAACATCTGGTGTTCAAGGGGGCGGGCGACATGGGGGCGCGCGAGATCGTCGAGCGGATCGAGGCCGAGGGTGGCTCGATCAATGCCGCCACCGGTTATGAGCGGACCAGTTTCGAGGTCCGCGCGCTGGACGGGTCGCTGGGTCTGGCGATGCAGGTGCTGTCGGATCTGGTGTTTCGTCCCACGCTCGATCCGGTCGAGATCGAACGCGAGAAGGACGTCGTGGCCCAGGAGATCGCCGAGGCGTTCGACACGCCCGATGACCACGTCTTCGAGATGGCCCAGACCCGGTCCTTTGCCGGCCAGCCCCTGGGCCGGCCGATCCTGGGGTCCGTGGACAGCCTGAAACCCGTCGATCGTGCCTCGATCGAGGCCTGGCGCGCGCGGTTGTATTCGCCCGACCGGATGGTGGTCGCGGTGTCCGGAGCGGTGGACGAGACCGAACTTTTGGCTCTGGCCGAGCGCTGGTTCGGCGATGCGGTGGCCATGGCCGCCGATGCGCCGGAGCCGGCCGTTTTCACCGGCGGGGTGGCGACGCTGGGCCGCAGGATCGAGCAGGCCAATCTGGTATTCCAGCTGCCGGCCATCCCGGTCCACGATCCGGCCATGCCCGCGATGCGGCTGTTCAGCGAGATCCTGGGCGGCGGCATGGCCTCGCGCCTGTTCCAGAGCGCACGAGAGGACCGTGGGCTGGCCTATGCCATCGACGCCTATCACGAGCCCTATGACGACACGGGCGTTCTGGGAATCTACGCGGGGGCGTCGGCCGACCGCTCGCTCGAACTGGCCCGGGTCTGTGCCGACGAAGTGCGCGATCTGGCCGACAAGGGGCCGACGGATGCCGAGCTGTCGCGCGCCAAGGCGGTCCTGCGAGGCGGTGTGTGGATGTCGGACGAGAGCCCGGCCAGCCGCGCGGGGCGCAACGCCGCCCAGACCTTGATGTTCGGACGGCCTGTCGCATCGGACGATACCGTGGCGCGGCTGCAGGCTGTGTCGAGCAACGATCTGAAGGCGGTCGGCACGCGGGTGCTGACATCGGGGTTGGCATCCACGGCGGTACTGGGGCCGAGGGCGGCGGCAGGCGCGGGCAGGGCGTTCGTGGAGCGGGTGGCAGGATAGCCTGCCTGGCCCTCTGGGAGCGGGCGGAATGATGCGCTAACGTCTCGTCCATGGCCCTGCTGGACTGGATGACGGATGCGACCGGTCCCGTGGTGGAGGGCCAGGGGGTGTTGCTGCGGCCGCCCCGGACAGGCGACTATGCGGCCTGGTCCGAATCGCGGGAGCAGTCACGGCGCTATCTTGAGCCGTGGGAGCCGTCCTGGCCCGACGATGACCTGACCAGGGCGGCCTACCGACGGCGACTGGGGGTCTATGCGCGCGAGATGGAGCTGGGACACGCCTGGCCTTTTTTCGTATTCGATCCGTCAGGGCGGACGCTGTACGGGGCGATCACCCTGTCGAACGTGCGGCGCGGCGTGGCCGAGACCGGGACGTTGGGCTACTGGATCGGTCAACCGTTCGCGGGACAGGGGCTCGCCACGGCGGCGGTGCGGACCATGACGCGCTTCGCCTTCCAGTCGGCCCGCCTGCACCGGCTGGAGGCGTCGTGCCTGCCGACCAACCTGGCGTCGCGCCGGGTGCTGGAAAAGGCGGGTTTTGTGAAGGAAGGCGAGGCCCGGGCTTATCTCAAAATTAACGGCGTTTGGGCAGACCATGTTCTGTTCGGCCTCGTGTGCGATGACCCCGTGGTATGAAGCCACCACTGAAGGAAACCATGACCTCGTGACCGGGCGATCCAGACACCAGACCTGGGACGCGACCACGGCGATCGAGGCGCTTGCCGCCGCCGATTCCGCCCTGTGGATCTGGACGCCGGCCGAGGATTCCCTGCGGTTCACCGGCGCCACACGGTCGTTGGGTCTGGGACCCCTGGCCCCGGATTGCTCGAGCGCCGCCTTCATCGCCCTGGCGTTGCCTCAGGAGCGGGCACTGGCCGAACGGGTCCTGAAGCCCGCCGAGGAGGGAACCGAAATCGCCGTGCGACTTCGCATGCGCGGGTTCGAGACCTGTCTCTGGCGCGGCGTCTGGCTGGAGGACGGTCTGCGCGCTGCGGGCATGGTGGCCATGGAGACGAGGATTTCCGGCTCGGACAAGGATCCCCTGACCGGCCTGCTGGACCGTCGAACCTTTCTGACCCGGGCGGCGGAGACCCTGACGGCACCGGGCGAATACGACATGGTCGTCGCCGACATCGACCGGCTGCGGCGCCTGAACGAGGCCCTGGGCCACGACCGGACAGACATGGTGATTTCGGCCCTGGGGTCGCGGATGTCGGCCGCCTTCTCGCACGACGCGTCGCCGGCCCGGATCGGAGAGGACGAGTTCGCGGTCCTGCTGCCGCGGGGAATCGGCAATGCCGCCAACCGCCTGCGCGCGGCGCTGGAGCAGCCATTGCGGGTCGCGGGGTTCGACATCTATCCGACCGTCTCGATCGGCTCGGTCACCTGCGAGGGTGGACCGGACGCGTCCGATGCCGCCGAGTTGCTGCGCCGGGTCGAACTGGCCGTCGGTTCGGCCAAGAAGGTCGGACGCGGCGGGGCCGCCGTCTATGGCCGGGGGCTGGAAAGCGATAGCCTGTCCCGGCTGGCGCTGGAGGCGGATCTGAGGAACGCCTTCGTCCGCGGCGAGATCGAGCCCTTCTTCCAGCCGATCGTGAACCTGAACACCGGGGCCGTGGCCGGGTTCGAGGCCCTGGCCCGCTGGCGTCATCCCAAGCGCGGCCTGGTGCCGCCTGACGAATTCCTGGGCCTGACCGACGAGATGGGCCTGATGAACGATCTGGGCCTGATGATGATGACCCAGTCGGCGCGGCAGCTGGCCAACTGGTTGCAGCGCCACCCCACGGCCGGAAAGCTGTTCTGTTCGGTGAACCTGTCGGTCGGCGAGATCGAGCGGCCGAATCTGGTTGATGACGTGGCCCGCGTCATCGAGGAGACCGGCCTGCCGCGCGGTGCGCTGAAGCTGGAAGTCACCGAAGGCGACATCATGCGTGACGCGACGTCGGCCGCCGTGATCCTGAAGAAGCTGAAGGACGTGGGGGCCTCGCTGGCGCTGGACGACTTCGGCACCGGGTTCTCATCGCTCAGCTATCTGGCACGTCTGCCGTTCGATACGCTGAAGATCGACCGTTATTTCGTGCTGACGATGAACAAGGACGAGGGGTCGGCCAAGATCGTCAAATCGGTCGTCAACCTGGGCCGTGACCTGTCGCTGGAAGTGGTCGCCGAAGGCGTGGAGAACGCCACCCTGGCCAAGCTGCTGCTCGACGCCCAGTGCCACTATGGCCAGGGGTTCGGCTATGCCCCCGCCCTGCCGGCGCAGGAGGCCGAGGTCTATCTGAACGAAAGCCTTTCCGATGGTGCCGCGCCGCTGAAGGCCCGCTCGGTCCAGGCCCTGATCAACTGAGGCGGAATCGCGAAGCGATGCCGCCTCAGCTGATCAGGCTCCACATCTAGGCGCGCCCGCTCTGGCTCGACAGCCGGGCCGCATCGACGCCGATCCCGGCCAGGGCCCGCGTCCATTTCGTATCGAAATCGGTATCGAACAGCAGGTCCATGTCTGCATCGGCCGTCAGCCAGACGTTGTCGGCCAGTTCCTCTTCCAGCTGTCCGTCGCCCCAGCCCGCATAGCCGAGCAGCAGTACTGAACGCCGCGGACCGCTCAGTGGATCGGTCATGGCGCCAAGGGCCTCGCGCGTCGCGGTCAGGGACAGCCCCTCGATGATCGGCGAGGAGCTGTCCTCGACCGTCCAGTCGTCGGTGTGCAGCACGAAGCCCCGTTCGCGCTCCACCGGACCGCCGACCAGGACGTGCGTCGATGTGGTCCGGTCGGGGGCGGCGACATCCAGCCGGGTCAACACGCTCTTCAAGGTCACGCCGGGAGCGGGCCGGTCGATTCGCAGTCCCATGGCGTGATCCGGGCCGTGGGCGCAAACCAGGATCACGGCGTGCTCGAACCGGGGATCGCCGATGCCGGGCATGGCCACCAGCAGGCGTCCGGCGAGTGATTGGAAACCGATCATGACGGCATGATCGGGTGCAGAAGGCCCGGGCGCAAGCGGGGTGGATCACGATGTCGCTTGGCGGGGCGGCCTGCTCGCCCTAGAGGACGGCATCGGTGCCCCGTGCGCCTTCCGTCCTCTTCTCCGGAGCCAGCCCATGACGATCCAGATCGGCGAACGCATCCCGCACGCAGTCCTGATGACCCCGACCGCCGACGGTCCCCGCCCGGTTCAGACCGAGGCGTTTTTCAAGGGCAAGACGGTCGCCCTGTTCGCCGTGCCGGGAGCCTTCACTCCGACCTGTTCGGCCCGCCACCTGCCGGGCTTCGTCGACAACAGGTCGGCCCTGGCGGACAAGGGTGTCGATGCCATCGCCTGCCTGTCGGTCAACGATGCCTTCGTGATGAAGGCCTGGGCCGAGAGCCAGAGCCTGACCGAGGACGATGTCGTCATGCTGGCCGACGGTTCGGGCGACTTCACGCGGACTCTGGGCCTGACGCTGGACGCGCGCGGCTTCGGCATGGGCGAGCGCTCGCAACGCTATTCGATGCTGGTCAAGGACGGTGTCGTCGAACAGCTGAACATCGAGCAGGGCGGTGAGTTCAAGGTCTCGTCCGCCGAGTACCTGCTGGCGCAGCTCTGATTCGGGGGCGCTACGCCGCGACGACGGTTTCGGCTGCTGTCGGGGTCGTCTCGTCCTGAGCCTCTGACAGGACCTGGTTCAATGCGCCGAGCAGGGCGGCGGGCGTCAGGGGCTTGGAGACGAAGTAGTTCATGCCTGCGGCCATGCAGGCGGCGACGTCGTCCGGCGCTGTATCGGCGGTGACGGCGATGACGGGGACGCCGGCATTGATGCCGCCGCCGGCACGCAGCCGACGCGTGGCCTCGCGGCCGTCCAGCTCCGGCATCCGCACGTCCATGAAGATGACGTCGAAGGCGGCGGCTTCACACTGGGCCAGGGCCAGCAGGCCATCTGCGGCCGTCGCGATGTCGCAGCCAAGCGGGGCCAGGATCAGCTCGACGGCCCGACGGTTGATGTCGTGGTCGTCGACCACAAGGACGCGCAGGGGCCGCTCGCCATCCTCGGGCTCGACGATCTCGTCGGCCTGATGTCGGGGTTCCGGGGCGGTTTCGACCGGTGCATCCACGGCGATCCGTGCCTCCCGGCTGGCCGCGATGCGTGGAGCCAGGCTGCGGACAAGGTCGCCACGATTGTCGTCGCTCAAGGTCCTGGGCGTGATCGCGCCGGCATCGCCCCTGGGGAGCAGCAGTGAAACGGTGAAGGCGGCACCCTGGTCCGGACGGCTGCGCGCCGTCAGGCGACCGCCCATCAACCGGACCAGATCACGGCTGATCGACAGGCCCAGGCCCGTGCCGCCGTGGCGCGCGCTGACGCCCGGCGCGGTCTGGTCGAAGGGGTTGAACAGACGGTCCAGCTGATCCGCCGTCATGCCGGGGCCGGTGTCGGCCACTTCGATCAGAACGGCATAGTTGGCCGGCTCTTCGGTCCAGACTTTCAGTTTCAGGGTGACCGAGCCCTCGGCCGTGAACTTCATGGCGTTGGAGATCAGGTTGTTCAGCACCTGACGCAGCCGCATGGGGTCGCCCCGGACGGCTGCGGGGACACTGGAGGCCCCCTGGACGCGGAGGGACAGCCCCCTGGCGCGGGCCTCTCCCTGCCAGAACATCACGGTCTGGGCGATCAGGCTGCGCAGGTTGAAATCGACCGTCTCGACCGTCATGCGGCCCGCGCCCAGCTTGGCGTGGTCCAGCAGGTCGTCGAGAAGGGCCTTCATCATGTTGCCGGCGTCGGTGATCAGGGCGGCCTGCGACCTGGCGGCACCGTCCACGGCCCCGCGCTCCAGCCCGGCTGCGCCCGACACGATTGCGCTGATCGGCGTGCGCAGGTCATGGCCGACGGCGGCCAGGAAAGCGGTGTGGCCGGCCATGGCGGCCTCCGCTTCGGCCCTGCGTCGATCGGCGTCCATGCGCGCGGCGCTCTCGGCCCGGGCTGAGCGCTCCACGCCCTTCCAGGTCGACAGACAGTAGCTGCCGAACACACCATAGGCGACGCAGACGGCAGTCAAAAAGGACGGCGACGCGCCGTACCAGGACATCCAGAACGGCATGGAGAGCATGTAGAGGAAGTGCGGCATGATCGTCACCGCAAAAACGCCGCGCGATCCCGGTGAGTTGATCGTGCAGTAGATGGCTCCCGATGCGCACAGGATGGCCGCGCAGACGCCGCCCATCGGCCCGCCGTTCAGCCACAGCGGGATCGACAGGCTGCCGAACGCCGCCGCATTGGAAAACAGCACGACCCATCCGGCCGCGTTGCGCAGCAGACCCATCCGCACGGACTTGCCGCTGGTGATGGGCGCGAAGACCAGCATTTCGACTAGCTGGATCAGGAAATATCCCATGACCCACAGCATGCTGAATTTCCAGCCGAACATAGGGCTGAAGATCATGGCGATGGCGGCGCCCATGCCGAGGCGCTGCAGCATCGCGCGTCGACGGCTGTGGATCGCGGGGGCCCAGCTGTTCGACGTGTCCGTGCTGACCTCCGACATGCTTGCCCCTGTAGACTGGCGGTGTTGGTCCAGCATTCGGAGACCATGACAGGTCGGGCCTAACGCTCCGTCAACACGGCCGGCCGACCGCCTCGGCGATCGAAGAAAAGCCCTCGGCTCGAAGTCTGGCGGCGAGGTCGCGCTTGATCCGGCCGACCAGCCCGGGCCCCTCATAGATCAGGGCCGAATAGATCTGGATCGCCGTTGCCCCGGCCCGAATGCGGTCCCAGGCGTCCTGGCCGGATGCGATCCCGCCCACGCCGATCAGGGGAATCCGGCCGCCGGCGGCGGCGGCGGCCTCACGCAGGGCGGTCAGGGCGCGCGCCTTCAGGGGTTCGCCGGAAAGCCCGCCCGCTTCGGCCCGATCCAGCGCGCGGAGGCTGTCGGGCCGGTCCAGCGTGGTGTTGGACACGATCAGGGCATCGATGCGATGGGCCAGGGCGGCCTCGACGATCATGGCGATCTCGTCGGCCGTCAGGTCGGGTGCGATCTTCAGGAAGACGGGGGCGGGCGTCGAGCGAGCCTCTGCGACGCGGCCCAGCAGGTCGTCCAGTGCGTCGCGGCCCTGAAGGGCGCGCAGACCCGGCGTATTGGGCGAGGAGATATTCACGGCGAAATAGTCGGACAGGCCGCTCAGACCGCGCAGGCCGGTGACGTAGTCGGCCGCGCGATCCGCGGTGTCCTTGTTGGCCCCCAGATTGGCCCCCACGATCGTCGCAGGCGGGCGGCGACGCAGGTGGGCGGCGAAGGCGTCAAGGCCGTCGTTGTTGAAGCCCATCCGGTTGATGATCGCGCGGTCCTCGGTCAGGCGAAACAGGCGCGGCCGGGGATTGCCGGGCTGGGCCAGCGGCGTGACCGAGCCGCATTCCACGAAGCCGAAGCCGAGACGGGACAGGCCGGCCAGAGCCTCGGCATTCTTGTCCAGGCCGGCCGCCAGACCGACCGGATTGGGCAGGTTCAGCCCGGCGATCCGGGTGGCCAGAATGGGGTCGTCGGGGGCCGCAGCCGGGATCGGCGCATGTTTCAGGGCCCGGATGGCCAGTCCGTGCGCCGTTTCGGGGTCCAGCAGACGCAGCGCCGCCGCGCCGAGATCGGGGATCACGCCGCGCCATCCTCGAAGACAAGGCGGCCGTCCGCCGATACGGAACAGGCCCGGGCGTGCGTCACCGCCCGGGTCGGAAGCGGGCCGTGGATATGCGGAAACAGGGCCCCGCCCCGTGACGGCTCCCACAGGACGGTGTCGCCCAGCGCCGTCAGATCGACGCTGAGCAGCATCAGGTCGGCTCGCCCGGCAAAGTGCTTCCCGGCCGTGCCCGGCAGCTGTTCGGCGGTGGATAGGTGGATGAATCCATCGGCGATGTCGACGTCCGAGCCGTCGTAGACTCCTTCGGAGAGGGCCCTTCGCCATTCGGCGGCGTCGATGATCTTGAAGGCGACCGGATCGTTCACTCGTCCGCTCCGCCACCGAAGGCCTTGGGCGTCAGGAAGCCGTCGTAGGCGCAGCGACCGGCCACATCGACCTCGAAGACGGCGGCGGCGCCCGTCGGGAAGCCCCCGGCCATCCGGTCCAGGACCGAGGGCGAGGCGGCGCTTTCGGTCAGATACTCCAGCGCCAGGGTGTGGACACCCGGATTGTGGGCCATGACCAGCAGGCAACCCGCCTGTTCCTCCGCGTCCTCAACCAGCCGACGGATCGTGTGGGTGGACGCATCGTAGAGGCGGGGTTCGATCCGAACCTCGACGTCGCCCAGGGCTTCGTGAACCGCATCCCAGGTCTGGCGCGTGCGCATGGCCGAAGACACCAGGGCGAGGTCGGGCCGCAGCCCCTTTTCGGCCAGGATACGGCCCATCAGGATCGCGTCGTCGAGCCCGCGTGGCGTCAGGGCGCGGTCGCGGTCCAGGCCCGAGACGGCGGCGCGTTCGGTCTTGGCATGACGCATCAGGATCAGGCGGTGCATGGCCTAGCCGCTTAAAGCGGTTCGCGTTCCGCATCCAGCCCGGTTGCGTTTGGCGTGCGTGTCGCGGGCTGGGGCTGAAGGCCGCGCACCTCGGCCCGGACGCGCCGGGCCACGCCTGTGGGCCGGACGTACGCATAGGCCTGGCGCGTGGCTTCCAGCAGAATGACGCCCGCGAAACCAGGGGCGATCCGGCGACCGACCTGCTCGAATCCGTCGGCCAGTCCGAGCAGGGGTGGCCACGGCGGGACATACAGGGTCTGGGACCAGGCTGTGGGTTCCAGCCCCGCCGCGCGCACCAGCCGCTCCAGCTGGCCTCGCGTGAAGGGACGGCCGTGACCGAAGGGCGTCGCCTCGGCCCGCGCCCAAAGGCCGCCCCGGGCAGCGACGGCCAGGATGATCCGACCGGCGGGCGCCAGGGCGCGGACCGCCTCGGTCAGCAACTGTGTCGCATCGTCCGCTTCTTCCAGCGCATGGACCAGCAGCACGCGGTCGAACGATCCGGCGGCGAACGGCAGTCGCCTCTCGTCGACCAGAAGGGTGCGGTTGCGACCGGCGGCCGGCCACAGTTCGACCCCCTGTCCGGACGGCATGGCGGCGATCACCCGGCGCGCGCCGACGAAGGCATCCAGCCAGGGCGTGGCATAGCCGATGCCCAGCACGTCGCATCCGTCGGCCTCGCCCCAGGCATCGTCCAGCCGCCTGGCCAGCAGGCGCCGGACCAGCGCCCCGGTGGGTTCGCCGTAGAAGGTTCGCAGGTCTTCGATGGCACGGCGCATGGCAGGGACTATATGGCCATCAGGCCCCGCGATCCAAGGACGACCCCATGCCCGTGACCGTTCACCTTTTTCCGGCGCGCACGGACAACTATGCCTTCCTGGTGCGGGACGAGGCGACGGGCGCGGTCGCTGCAATCGACACGCCCGACGCCCAGGTGATCCTGGACGGAATCGCATCGCTGGGGTGGGGCCGGCTGGACCGGATCGTCAACACCCACTGGCACCCCGATCACACCGAGGGCAACGCCCGGCTTCAGGCCGAGACCGGCTGCGACATCTGGGGTCCGGAAGAGGTTCGCAAGGTCGCTCCCCTGGATCGGGTGATCGAGGAGGGCGATCTGGTCACGATCGGCCAGACCCGCCTGCATGTCACGGCCACGCCCGGCCATACGCTGGGCCACGTCGTGCTGCGCTCGGTTGAGGACGGCATCGCCTTCACCGGCGACACCCTGTTCCCGCTGGGCTGCGGGCGGCTGTTCGAGGGAACGCCGGAACAGATGTGGGACAGCCTGGGCCGCCTGCTGGCCTGGCCCGACGCGACGGTCCTTTATGGTGCCCACGAATACACGGCTGCCAATGCGCGCTTCACCCTGAGCGTGGACGATCGTCCCGAAGTCGCGGCCCATGCGGCGTCGATCTTTGCGGCGCGCGAGCGGGGCGAGCCGACCGTGCCGACGACCATGGCGGTGGAGCGGGCCTTCAACCCCTTCCTGACGGCGGGCGATGCGGCCGGGTTCGCCCGGCGGCGCGCGGCGAAGGACAGCTTTGCGGGCTGATCAGCCTTCGGCGACCGCGCGAATGATGCGGGCCGAGGACGGGCGTCCGGCCTGACCCTCGTCAGGATCGACCACGATGCGCAGGTCGCCGCGCGTGAAGGTCACCGAACTGCGGCTGCCCTCAACCAGGGTGATGCTGCGCAGGGTGGCGATGCTGGCTCGAAAGGTGGGGCTGGCCGCCATCCGGATGACGGCCTCGGTCGAGACGATCAGTGCATCGACCATCAGCGCCTCCGACCGTTCGCCCGACAGGTTGATGACGACGAGCCGCCCCAGCGCCTGACTGACCAGGCTGCCGCGCTGTGTCATCAGGCTGAAGAGTCGAACCGGCCCGAGCGTCGGCAGGGTCAGGGGGGCGGCTTCGCCCGTCCTGGCGACCGGCGCGCCGTTCGGGGCCAGGGTCGTATAAAGCGTGATGCCGCCCGATGGCGTGACGCGCAGGATCTGCGAGCCGGCGTCGTTGCGATAGATGATGTCGCCGCGCGGGGCCGGGGTGGCGCGCAGCACCCAGGTTTCGGGCCGGCGTTCGAAGCGGAACAGAGGCAGGCCCCCGGCGCCGTCCAGGATGAAGGCCTCGCCCCCGTCCGAGACGTAGCGACCCGAGGCCGGCAGTCCCCTGCGCATGGGCGGGATGCCGATGGCCCGGCTCTGCTCGGCCTGGGCATTGCCGCGCACCTGACCGAGGGCCAGAGTCGGACTCGACAGGGCCGCGACGACGACGGCGACCGCCATCGCCGACGCGACCGGCCTTCCTGCCGTCTCGACCCGGACCCTCGATTTCATGGACGGATCGTTGCGCCGGGTGCGCGGCGGATTTTGGGCAGCCTGTCGGTCAGCCGACCAGGTATTGACCGCCGTTCAGCGACAGGGTGCAGCCTGTGACATATCCGGCACGCTCACCCGACAGCCAGGACACCATGTCGGCGATCTCCTCACCCTTGCCCAGACGTCCCACCGGGATCTGGGCGATGATGGAATCGAGTACCTTCTGGTCCATCGCACCCACCATCTCGGTGTCGATATAGCCCGGTGCGATACAGTTGACGGTCACACCCTTGCGCGCGTTTTCAAGGGCAAGAGCCTTGGTGAAGCCGATCATCCCGGCCTTGGCGGCGGAATAGTTGGTCTGGCCGATCTGGCCCTTCTGGCCGTTGATCGAGGAGATGTTGACGATGCGGCCAAAGCCCCGGTCGCGCATGCCGTTGATGACCTGACGTGTCATGTTGAACACGCTGTCCATGTTGACCCGGATCACGTCAGACCACTGGTCGGCACTCATCTTGTGGAAGAAGCCATCGCGCGTGATGCCGGCGTTGTTGATCAGCACGTCGATAGGCCCCAGCTCGGCCTCCACGTCGGCGACGGCGCGGGCGCAGTCGTCGTAGGAGCCGACGTTGCCCTTCACCACCATGACGCCCAGTTCGCGGGCCGTGGCCTCGGCCGCCTCGGAATTGCCGGAATAGCCGCAGGCGACGGCCATGCCGTCTTCCTTCAGCCGCTGTGCGATCGCCTTGCCGATGCCGCGGGTTCCACCCGTGACCAGTGCCACTCGTGCCATGTGCGTGTCCTGTTCCCTGACGGCCCCGTCTGACGCGGGGCCTCTCCTAGAGCAGGTCTAACCCGGGCGGGATCGCGCGGGAACCCCGCCAGAGCCTGATCGGCTGAGGTGGAATCGCTTCGCGATTCCGCCGATGCCGTGAATCAGGCTCCAGACATGAGCGAGAGCCTGATTCACGCTCTCGGCTGGACCCACGACGTGGGTCCAGCTCGAACGATCATGCCCTAGAGCTGTGCCATGTCGATGACGAAGCGGTAGCGGACGTCGGATTTCTCCAGCCGGGCATAGGCCTCGTTGATCTGCGATGGCGCGATGACCTCGATGTCGGAGGCAAGGCCGTGCTCGGCGCAGAAATCGAGCATCTCCTGGGTCTCGCGGATGCCGCCGATCAGGGACCCGGCGACCGAACGGCGACGCCACAGAAGCGGCAGGGCGAAGACCGGAAGGGCCTCTGTCGTCAGGCCCAGCATGACCATGGTGCCGTCGTGGGCCAGCAGTTGCAGGTGTCCGGCGATCTCGTGCGTGGCCGAGACGGTGTTGATGATGAGGTCGAACTTCTCGGCCGCCGCCTTCATCGCGGCCTTGTCGGAGTTGATGAGGAAATGTTTCGCCCCCATCCGCTCGGCATCGGCCTTCTTGCGATCGGAGGTCGACAGCACGGTGACCTCGGCCCCCATCGCGGCCGCCTGTTTGACGGCCATATGGCCGAGGCCGCCCAGGCCGACGACGGCGACCCTGGACCCCGGGCCGATCTTCCAGTGCTTCAGTGGCGAATAGGTGGTGATGCCGGCGCACAGCAGCGGCGCGGCGGCATCCAGGGGAATCGAATCGGGGATGGTGACGACGAAGGCCTGATCCACGACGATCTTGTCCGAGTAACCGCCCTGGGTGATCTTTTCGCCGGACTGGTCGGCGTGTTTGTCGGGCGCGCCATAGGTGCCGGTCATGCCGGGCACGCAGTACTGTTCGTCGCCGGCCTTGCAGGGACCGCAGACCCGGCAGCTGTCGACCATGCAGCCGACGCCGACCCGGTCGCCGACCTTGAACCGCGTCACATTCGCACCGACGGCCGTGACGATGCCCGCGATCTCATGGCCCGGGACGATCGGATAGACGGTGTTGCCCAGGTCGTTCTTCACGATGTGCAGGTCCGAGTGGCAGATGCCCGCGAACCTGATGTCGATGGCCACATCGTCCGTACCCGGATCGCGACGCGTGAAGTTATAGGGAGTCAGCGGCGCAGTGGATGTGGTCGCGGCGAAGGCGCGGGTGGCGATGGGCATGGGAAGGCTCCTTGGGCGCTATGCCTAGGTGATGTCTGGCCAGTGCGACCGCAACGGTTCAGCCCAGCTTTTCGATCAGGGCCCGCGCCGCAGCCGGGTTGCGCACCTTGGCCCCCGCGATGAAATAGGCGAAGACAACGCCGCGTTTCGCCCAGCCCCTCGCTTGATCGGCCACGGCGTCCAGTTCGGCCGATGTCATGCCGGTCGGTTCGTCCTCGCGGCTGGACATCAGCCGGGCGTAGGTAAAGTCGGCGGTCGGCTGGTCGATCCGGGGCCACTCGGGGGCCTCGTCGTCCACGGCATAGACGATGGCCACCCCGTATTTCGCGGCCAGATCGTAGAAGGCGGGCGTGTCGAAGGTCGGATTGCGGACCTCCAGCGCATGTCGCAGCCGCACCCCGTCCTGTTCCTTGGGCAGCAGTTTCAGAAACCCCTCGAAATCGACCGGGTCGAATTTCTTTGTCCCCATGAACTGCCAGTTGATCGGGCCCAGCCTGTCGCCCAGCGCGCTCAGCCCCTGGCCGAGGAACCGCTCCATCGACTCTCCCATGTCGGACAGGACCTTGCGGTTGGTGCAGTAGCGGCTGGCCTTGACCGAGAAGACGAAGCTTTCGGGCGTCTCGTCGCGCCACTTCATCCAGCTGTCGGGCTTGAAGGTCGAATAATAGGTGCCGTTGATCTCGATGGAGGTCAGGGCGCGGGAGGCGAACTCAAGCTCCTTCTTCTGGCTTAGCTTGTCCGGATAGAAGACGCCGCGCCATGGCTCATAGGTCCAGCCGCCGATGCCGATATGGATGGGGTGGGTCATCAATGGGCTCCTTCGCGCTGACTGTCCGCCGTGACCGCGTCGGGTGGCAAGAGGCAAGATCGCGGCAGTGGACGCCTGCAGAAATCGTCGTAGGTGAATGTCTCCAAGAGGTTGGCCCGGGAGATCGTTATGCTGCTTCGTCTGTTCGCCATAACCGCAGCCTTCGGTCTGGCCCTCGGCACGCCGGCCGCCGCGTCCAGCCGGTCCGCCGATCCGCTGGAAACCCAGACCCGGGCGATCATCGCACGTTTCGATACGGCGCTGCGGGCCTGTGGCGTGACACCGCCCTATGTTCCGGGTGTCGTGATCGACTCGACCCCCAGTCTGGTGTCCTTCTATATGGACGACCGGTCGGTCCACCTGTCGCGCTGGGCCGAGATGCCCGCGGAACTGCAAGGCATGCTGGGGGGCTGGGCGGCAGCCGGGACCCTGGGCCTTACGCCCGAAGGCCAGTTCGCCGAGATTTTCAACAGCTTGCTGGTCCCCCATGAGCTGGGGCATTTCGTGGCGTCCATAGACGGACGGTGGGAGCGCGAGGATGCCTGGACCAATGAGGTCCTCGCCAATCGCATCGCCATCGCCTTCTGGGCCCAGGATACGGAGGGCGGCACGCCGATCGCGGACCGGGTCGAGAACTTCAACGTTTTTCTGAGCCAGTTGCCCAACCCGGTGCCGGAGGGCGAGGATCCCCACGCCTATTTCGAGAGCAATTACGAGGCGCTGTCGAACGACGCCTCCGCCTATGGCTGGTACCAGGGTGCCTTCATGCGCACGGCCTGGGCCGGGCATGAGGAGGTCAGCTTCTGCGATCTGGTGAAGCCCGACGCGAGCTGATGGTCAGTAGGCGAAGTCGCGGTAGATGCGGCTGACATCGCCCTGCCATTCGCCGTGATAGAGGTCCAGCAGGCGTTCGGCCGGGGTCACGCCGGTGTCGGCGATGTCTTCCAGTTCCGACAGATAGCCGCGCTCGTCGACCATGCCGCCGCTGAAGCGGGCGCGGTTCTTCAGGCCCTGGCGGGCGATGGCGACCATGTCGACGGCGATGTCGCGGACGGACCGGCCGGCCACCTCGGCGCGCAGGCCCAGACGGGTCACGTCGCGGCGCAGGCGTTCGTGGTCCTCGATGTCCCAATCCTTGCACAGGTCCCAGGCGGCGGCGAGCGACGGGGCGTCGTAGAAGATGCCGGTCCACAGCGCGGGCAGGGCGCAGATCCGGCTCCAGGGGCCGCCGTCCGATCCGCGCATCTCCAGATACTGTTTCAGACGGACCTCGGGAAACAGGGTCGTCAGGTGATCGGCCCAGTCCTTCAGCGTCGGGCGTTCGCCGGGCAGGGCGGGGAGCTTGCCGTCCATGAAATCCCGGAACGACTGGCCGGAGGCATCGATGTAGCGGTCGCCGCGTTTGGCGAAATACATCGGCACATCCAGCGCATAGTTGGCATAGGTCTCGAAGCCGAAGCCATCGGCGAACACGAAGTTCAACATGCCGGTGCGGTCGGGATCGGTGTCGGTCCAGACGTTGGCGCGGGCCGACAGGAAGCCGTTCGGACGACCCTCCGTGAACGGACTACAGGCAAACAGGGCCGTGCCGATCGGCTGGAGCGCGAGGCTCGTCCTGAACTTGGCCACCATGTCGGCCTCTGAATCGAAATCGAGGTTGGCCTGGATGGTGCAGGTGCGCAGCATCATGTCGAGGCCGAGGTTGCCCTTCTTCGGCATATAGGCCCGCATGATGTCGTAGCGGCCCTTGGGCATCACGGGCACGTCCTCGCGCCGCCATTTCGGGTCGAACCCGGCACCGAGAAAGCCAAGGTTCAGCTCGTCGGCGACCATCTTCACCTCCATCAGGTGCTGGCCGGTTTCGGAGCAGATGTCGTGGATGGTCTCCAGCGGTGCGCCGCTGAGCTCGAACTGGCCACCGGGCTCCAGGCTGATGGAGGCCGCATAGCCGTTGGCGTTCCGGCGTTCCAGGGCGATGACATGGCCGGCTTCCTCGACCGGAGACCAGCCGAAGCGCTGCAGGCCGGTCAGCATGGCCAGGATGCCGTTCGGTCCGTCATAGGTCGGGCGACGAAGGGTCGATTTGTCGAAGCCGAACTTCTCGTGCTCGGCCCCCACGCGCCACGCGGACTTCGGCTTGATGCCTTTGGTCATCACGCCGACCAGGTCGTCGAAGGTGAGCGGCGTCGGATCGGTCATTCGGGCCCCATACGGGCGACTGGCCCGTGGCGGCTAGATGGGCGACATCGCGTTCGGTCTCAAGGGCAAGACGACAGTGAGGAGGGTGTGGGACCGCTTCTGCGCCCGCCGGCCGGCCCGGCGCGGGCGGCAGCCTGAGGACAAACATGATCCGACCTTACGGTCTCAACCCTTCTGATGGCGGGCCGGCAGGAACCGGGTCATCAGGGTGACGAAGAAGGCCACCGACCAGCCCAGCAGGAGAGCACCGTTGATGCCCTCCAGCGCGCCCAGCAGTTTCCACTCCGGGGCCATGGCGGCGTCCGAGAAGCCGATCGAGGCATAGGCGATGGTCGAGAAATAGACGGCGTCCCGGATCGTCTCGACCGCCCCGATCACGCGATAGAGAAAGGCGTAGAGCCAGATCTCCACGCCGTGAAGGACCAGCAGGCCGAGGGCAGAGAGCACGGCGACGAGGGCACCCTCGACAGAGATGGGGCTGACGCGGGACTGGCGCCGAGCCCGCTCAAGCCATTCCATGATGTGGCCGAGGGCGAGCAGGCCGGCCCCATGGATGATGACGGTGAGCAGCACCATGACCGTGGCGAGCGCCAGTTCCATCAGCATGGCCGGCAGCCTTCCCAGTCGCCGACCGCCGCCTGCCACAGGGTCATGGCGGCGATGGCGGCCGTGTCGGCGCGCAGGATGCGGGGGCCCAGCGACACGGCCGTCGTGAAGGGCAGGGATCGCAGACGCTCGCGTTCTTCCGGCGAAAAGCCACCCTCGGGGCCGATCAGTATGGCCCAGGGAGGTCCTCCCCCATTGGGAGAGGGGGACCGCGAAGCGGTGGAGGGGGCTTGCCGCGCATACGGTGTCGGGACCGAGCCCCCTCCGTCTGCTCCGCTTCGCTCCGCATCCACCTCCCCCAATGGGGGAGGATCGAGCGCCCGCATGACCGGCTGACCCCCCGTCTCGTCACAGAACATCAGCCGGCGCGACGGGTCCCAGTCGTCCAGGATCGTGGCCAGTTTCTGCGGGTCGTCGACCGTCGGCACGTCCAGCCGCCCGGTCTGTTCCGCCGCCTCGATGGCGATGGCGTCGAGGCGGTCGAGGCGGACATGCTCGACATTGGTCCGCTGTGTGACGGCCAGGCGCACACGGGCAGCGCCGAGCTCGGCGGCCTTTTCGACGATGGTCTCGACGCGAGCTTTCTTGACCACGGCGACGATCAGTTCGAGGTCGGGGCCGAACGCCTGGGGCCGGACCTGTTCCCCGGCCCGGAGGATGACGCCCTTCTTGAGGATCTCGGCGATCACGCAGCGCCACTCGCCGTCGCGGCCGTTGAAGACCAGCAGGGCGTCGCCGAGTTTCAACCGCATAACCTGGGTCAGATAGCGGGACTGGTCCAGCGTCGGCGCGATGGCGGCACCGACTGACAGGGGCTGGGGGACATGGAGGCGGATCATCCAGCCGCTTCGCTCGAACTGAAGAATTGGCTCGCCTTACGCAGGAGCCGTCGCCGCTCCCACCAGCCCTTAAACTTTATCGACTCGTCCGCAAGACCCGCAACAACAGCGTGCAGCTGCAGTATCTGGGCTGAGAACAGCTCGGTATCTTGGCTCTCACGATTCCCAGCGAGGACTTGCATCTGACGCTGCGCAACATCCAGCAGGTGGCGGCCAGTCATTACCCAATCGATTGCTTCCAGCGTCGGCAGGGAAGTCAGATCGATCGCCATGGCCGGCTGGGTTAGCTGATCCAAGCCTCCGAGTTGAACGGCAGCAGAGCAAATTTCATGCGGCGAACCCTCTCCGCGCCTCCAGCGGGCTTCGAGCCGGGCGAGCAACATCGCGGCGCTGTTCATAATGACCATCGCATCGGCGATGGAGGCTTGTTTTCTTTCCCTCTCAGCGCGACCGTTCCGTGTGACCTCAGTCAACGCGATAGCGACGGCTAGGAAAGTGCCTACAGCAGCAATGGCGTCCCAAGACGGGCGAGTTCCTAAGTATTCAAGTAGCTCAAGCATTGATCGATAAGCTCCGCGCTCCAACCTGCATTATAGGCCCAACAGGCCAAGCGAGGATGAGCTTTACACCGTGGCGATCACGGTCCGGCGCTGTAGGTCGGCCGCGAAGGCCAACACTGCGCGAATGTCGTCGCCCGTGAGCTCGGGGAAGTCCTTGAGAATCTCGTGGTGGCTCAGGCCTTCGGCCAGCCAGCCGAGAACATCGGCCACGGTGATCCGCATTCCCCGGACAGTGGCCTGACCACCCCGCTTTCCGGCTTCGATCGTGATATACTGGCGATAATCGATCATTATCCATCATCCTACCATGTCCGACTCGGTCGTCACAGGGATCGGGAATTCGGGAATTCGGGATCTGAGTCGCTTGCGGCTTCCGCGACCTTCTCCTCGCGCGCCTCGATCAGGTGCTCGGTGGACGGGGCGATAAAGGACTGCATTTCCAGAAGCGCCCCGCCCATGCCGCCGGTGCACGACTTGCGCTGGCTGTTTCACATGGAGCCGATTGCCCAGGGCATGAACACCGCGAAGCCAGCCGGGAGTGCGGTCGCCACAATCCATTCCCACATGCGCCCGATCCGTCCCTGCGACGACCGCAGTTGGCTATAGCGAGCGCGCGATCAGAACCTTCATGATCTCGTTGGTCCCGCCGTAGATGCGCTGGACGCGGGCGTCCTTGTAGAGCTGGGCGATCGGATATTCGTTCATATAGCCATAGCCACCATGCAGCTGGAGCATCTCGTCGATGACCTCGCCCTGGATGTCGGTGACCCAGTATTTGGCCATGGAGGCAGTGACGGCGTCCAGCTGGCCCTTCAGGTGCAGGCCGATGCAGTGGTCGACGAAGACGCGGGCGACGGTCAGCTTGGTCTTGACCTCGGCCAGTTTGAACTGGGTGTTCTGGAACTCCAGCACGGTCTTGCCGAAGGCCTTGCGCTGCTTGACGTAGGCCAGGGTCTCCTGAAGCCCGCGCTCGGCCGCGGCGATGCCCTGGACGGCGATGTTCAGCCGCTCCTGCGGCAGCTGCTGCATCAGCTGGATAAAGCCGTGGCCCTCGACGCCGCCGATGATGTTGTCGGCGGGCACCTTCACATCGTTGAAGAACAGCTCGGAGGTATCATTGCCCTCCATACCGATCTTGTGAAGGTTCCGGCCGCGCTCGAAGCCATCCGCGCCGTCGGTCTCGACGACGACCAGCGAGGTGCCCTTGGCCCCGGCGGCGGGGTCGGTCTTGGCCACGACGATGATGAAATTGGCCAGCTGGCCGTTGGTGATGAAGGTCTTGGAGCCATTGATGACATAGCCGTTGCCGGACTTCACGGCGGTGGTCTTGACGCCTTGCAGGTCACTGCCCGCGCCCGGCTCGGTCATGGCGATGGCACCGACCAGTTCGCCGGTGACCAGGCGCGGCAGCCAGCGCGCCTTCTGCTCCTCGGTGCCATAGTGCCAGATGTAGGGGGCGACGATGGCGTTGTGCAGGCTGATGCCGAAATGGTCCGCGCCCTTCCAGCCCAGCTGACGCATCAGCACGACCTCGTGGCGATAGTCGCCGCCCATGCCGCCCCATTCCTCGGGCTGCGACAGGCCCATCAGCCCCGCCTCGCCCGCCTTGTTCCACAGGTCGCGCGGGACGCTGGAGTTGGCGATCCAGGACTGCACGGCCTCGGGCGGCGCGTGCTCGTCGATCCATTTGCCGACGCTGTCGGAGAACATGACGATGTCCTCTTCCAGCATGAAGTCGGGGGAGGGGGTGTCGATGACGTTCATGGTTTCACTCGATCTTCTCCCTCCCCCTGCGGGGGAGGGTGGCCGCGCCGCGGCCGGGTGGGGGCGGCAAGGCGGAGTGGGCACCGGCGTGTGGATCGCCCGGCCCTCCCCACCCGGTCGTCGCTACGCGCCGACCCCCCTCCCCCGAGGGGGAGGGAGAGGAGCGGCCTAGAACGCCTCCGCCGGCATCTGCATCAGCACGTCCGAGCCGGTCTTTAGCTTGACCAGGTGACCCTGGGCGTCGGGCAGGATGCGTTCGACGAAATAGCGGCCGGTCTGCAGCTTGGTGACGTAGAAGGGATCGTCCGACCCGGCATCGATCTTCGCCTGGGCTGCCTTCGCCATCTGGGCCCACATATAGGCCAGCGCCGTGATGCCGAACAGGTTCAGATAGTCGGTCGAGGCGGCACCGGCATTGTCCGGGTTCTGCATGCCATTCTGCATCAGCCACATGGTGCCTTCCTGCAGCTTCTTCCTGGCGTCGGCCAGGCCGTCGACGAAGGGCTTGATCGGGCCCTCCGCGTCGTTCTCGGCGACGAAGGCATCGATGTCTGCGAACCAGCTCATGATCGCACGACCACCGTTGGACGGCAGCTTGCGCCCCACCAGATCCAGCGCCTGAACGCCGTTGGTGCCCTCATAGATCATGGTGATCCGGGCATCGCGCAGGGACTGGCTGGCGGTGAAATGCTCGGTATAGCCCGAGCCGCCGTGGACCTGCATGGCCAGGCTGGTCACATGGAAGCCTTTGTCGGTCAGATAGGCCTTCAGCACCGGCGTGATCAGCCCCATATAGTCATGGGCCTTCTGCGCCGTCGCCTCATCATCCGAATGCTGAAGATCGGCCTGCAGCGCGGTCCACAGTGTGAAGGCCTGGCCGCCTTCGACGAACGCCTTGGCCTCCAGCAGCATGCGGCGCACGTCGGGGTGGACCATGATCGAATCGGCGGGGCCTGACGGATTCTTCGAGCCCGTCAGCGAGCGGCCCTGCAGTCGGTCGTGGGCGAATGCGACGGCGGCCTGATAGGCGGCGGTGCCGATGGCCAGGCCCTGCAGGCCGGTGCCCAGACGCGCCTCGTTCATCATCACGAACATGGCCGCCATACCCTTGTTCTCGGTCCCGACCAGCCAGCCCCGGGCGTCCTCATAGGCCATGACGCAGGTGGCGTTGCCGTGGATGCCCATCTTGTGTTCCAGGCCCGCGCACTGGACGCCCGCGTTTCGTTCGCCCAGCGACCCGTCTTCATTGACGAACACCTTGGGCACGACAAACAGGCTGATGCCCTTGATGCCTTCCGGCGCGCCTTCGATGCGGGCCAGCACCAGATGGATAATGTTGTCGGTGAAATCGTGCTCGCCGGACGAGATCCAGATCTTCTGGCCGGTGATGTTGTAGCTCCCGTCACCGTTGGGCACCGCCCTGGTCCGGATCAGGCCCAGGTCCGTGCCGCACTGCGGCTCGGTCAGGTTCATGGTCCCGCCCCATTCGCCCGAGGCCATCCTGGGCAGATACATCGCCTTCTGCGCGTCCGACCCGTTGGCGTTCAGGCCCCAATAGGCCCCCGCCGTCAGGCCCGGATACATGGAGAAGGCCGGAGAGGCGGCGGCGGTGAACTGGCCGAACGCCATGGCCACGACCGCAGGCATGCCCTGGCCGCCGTGCTCGGGCAGGGCCGATAGGGCGGGCCAGCCGGCGGCGACCATCTGGTGATAGGCCTCCTTCCAGCCGGTCGGGCCGGTCACCTTGCCGTCGACCCATTTGCAGCCTTCCCGATCGCCGATCCGGTTGATCGGGGCGATGACCTCCTCGGCGAATTTGGCGCCTTCCTCCAGCACCTGCTGGACCAGGTCGGACGAGACGTCCTGGAACCCGGGCTGGTTGGAATAGCGGTCGATCTCCAGAACCTCGTTGAGGATGAAGGTCAGGTCGCGGACGGGTGCCTTGTAGGCCATGGGGTCAGGCTCTCAGCTTGAAGGGATGGTGGGCGTGGTTGTCGAGGTGCTGGCGCAGCACCGAGGCATATTCCTCGGCCCCGGGCAGAAGGTCGGGACGCTGGTCGTTGAGGCGTTCTTCCATGGCCGCACAGGCCTCTTCGGCCATCTGGATGGCGGCGTTGAGGTCTTCGCGCTGCCGCTTCAGGGCCTCGATCTGTGCGCGGTGACGGCGCAGGGCAATGGCCATCTGATGGGTGTTGCCGTCGTTGCGGTCGTACAGATCCAGCATTTCCTGGATCTCGGTCAGGGTGAAACCGATGCGGCGGCCGCGCAGGATCAGCTTCAGACGGGCGCGGTCGCGGGCGTCATAGACCCGGGTCTGGCCCTTTCGGGCGGGGGTCAGAAGGCCCTTGTCCTCATAGAATCGCAGGGCGCGTGCGGTCGCACCGAACTCCCGGCACAGCTGCCGGATCGAATAGGAGCGATGGTCGTCTGCGGTCGCCATACAGGCTCCATAACTTGACGCGGACGTAAAGGGAAGCTTTCAGGTTGACGCAGCGGTCCGCCCGGGCGGATAGGACCGCCGATGTCACGCAAACACGTCAACAAGGGACTGTCGCCACGAAAGGGCGATCTGCCGGAAAAGACCTGTGTGGTGTGTAACAGACCTTTCACATGGCGCCGGAAATGGGCCCGCGACTGGGATCAGGTGAAGGTCTGTTCCGACCGCTGCCGGGCGGCTGGAGTGAATGCGAAGCGATCGTGCAGTCGTGGACCGAACGCCTGAAATGTGGTAACCAAAACCAGTCGTGGCTGAAACAGGTGACTGATGAAGAGGCTCCGTTTTGCTGGCGTTGCTGCCGCGGTGTGCTCGTCATTTTTGGCGACAGCGTCCGCTGCCTGCCCTGCGGGTTATGACCGCCACCCCACCGAGGGCATGACCAGTGAGCAATCGCGCGCGCTGAATGCCCGGTTTCCTGTTGGGATCATGCTCTGTATAGATCAGCGATGTGGCAATCCCCGCGGGGACCAAGCCAGTCAGGTGCAATACTGGTCGATCCTATTCTCGGGACTAGCCTTTGACTACTGCACGCCGGCACCGGCCCCGTACAGCCCCGACCCTCGCTATGACTCAGCGGGTATGACGCCCCTTGCCCGGGCAATCGTGGGTGCAGTAACGGGGGGACAGAACTCGACCGGGTCACCCCAGCAGTCCACAACGGGCCAGTCCTACACGGACTCAGTCGCCGAAGATCAGGGTCGCCGCGAGCAGGAGTTCATCCAACTTCAGCGCCAGCAGCAACAGATGCAGCAGGCCCACCCGCCGCAACGTTGAGGCGGGTCTATGAAGCGTTGCTCGCCGAGGTTCCGACGGATTCCATCAGGCGCAAAGCGGGTGTCAATGACGCGAGAGCACGCCGGCGGACTGTCTGAGGCATTACCGACCTTGACGTGCCTGGCGCGCCCGAAGCCAGAGCACCGGCAAGGTAATGGCGATTAGGATCACATTGGTGATCGCCGCGCCCGCGTCCATGCCGACTGCGTGGACAGTCAGCATGACGACTTCTATGGCAAGCAGTCCAACGGTGGAAACCAGCAGGGGCCAGCGGCCCAGCGTCCACGACATCAGGGGCGCGATCATGCCGAGCGCCAGCGCGATCTCCACGATGCCGATGCCACGGACCAGGCTTTCGCTGACCATCTCGGGCCAGTTCATCAGGGCGGTCAGATTGGGGATCGACTCGGTCAGCTTGGCATAACCGGCGGCGACGAAGAACATCGCCACCCAGCCCTGCAGGGTCCACAGCGTCAGATTCCTGAACGCCGCACGATTGCGGATCTGGGCCGCCGACAAGGTCGGGCGAGCGGAGGCGGGCGGCGCGAGGGTTGTGGACATCTGGGTTTCGGTTCGTCGGGGAGGACGGGGGTATTGGTAACAGTGACTAGATCAGATTGGCAGACTGGTTCCGCAAGGGCGTGGAAGGCTGACTGTAACGCAAGGTGATGAACAAGCTGTGCCATGGCTACGCGGCGACACGGTGGCGGGATGCATACAGATCGGTAATCCAGCGGGTCACCGGCTCATGACTTCTCGAGGCACGGCCTGACCGGATTGTCATCAGTCGTAGACATCATTCGATGACTTGTTCTGGAGCCGTTGCGCTCAGGCTCTCGATAGCCTGCTGGCCTCAAGGCGCTCGAGCTTCTCGGTCAACGGCGACCAGTCGTCGGCGCTGGCGATCGCGGCCCAGATCGCCTCGACCTCGTCGATCAGCATTTCTTCCGGGTCGGGACGGGCGAAGGCGGGGTGCTCCAGACGTTCGGGCCGGTCGGGCTCGTGTTCGAACAGGGCGAAGCGGAAGGCGTCGAAGGCCTCGCCCTGCCAGGCCTTGGCGCGCGGTCCGGACAGGGCGCGCGCCGAGGAGGAGAAGCCGGCGAACCAGTCGTGGAACAGGGGTTCCCAGCGGATGGCCTCGCCCTTATCGCGCAACAGCGCCAGCGTCGTGTCCAGCAGGCGCTGGTCGGCCGCCTCGCCCAGGCTCCTGACGCCCAGCCGCTCCAGGAAGGCCGCGCGGAGTTCGCGGATATAGGCCGGACCGAACCCGTTCAGGGCCTCGGTCAGAGGGGCGGCGTCGGCGACCAGCTTCAGCGTGCCCGCCAGCTGGGTCAGGTTCCAGAACACGGCCTCGGGCTGGCGCGCGAAGGCATAGAGGCCCGAGTGGTCGAAATAGGCGGCTGTGAAACCGGGTTCATAGGATGGCAGGAACCGCCAGGGGCCATAGTCGAAGCTCTCACCCGTGACGTTCAGATTGTCGGTGTTCAGCACGCCGTGGACGAAGCCGGCCGCGATCCACCGCGCCGTCAGCCTTGCCGAGGCGGCGACGATGGCGGCCAGCAGTCCGGGTGCGTCTCCGGGCGCGACCGTCGGGTGATAGAGACCGCGCACATGCTCGACCAGGGTCTCGATCTGGTCCGCCCGCTCGAAGAAGGCGGCCCTCTGGAAGGTCCCGAAACGGACGTGGCTGTGCTGCAGGCGGACGAGGACGGCCGAGCGGGTGGGCGAGGGCTCGTCACCCCGCTCCAGCGCCTCCCCGGTTTCGATCAGGCTGAGAGCCCGGCTGGTCGGGACGCCCTGGCTTTCCAGCATGGCGGCGGCCAGGACCTCGCGCACGCCGCCTTTCAGCGTCAGACGCCCGTCGCCCGCGCGCGACCATGGTGTGGTGCCCGAGCCCTTGGTGCCCAGATCCAGCAATCTGTCGTCGGAGGCTCTCATCTGGGCGGCCAGGAAGCCGCGTCCGTCGCCCAGATCGGGATTGTAGTTGCGGAACTGATGGCCGTGATAGCGCATGGCCACCGGTCCCGGCTGGCCCGGCAGGGCGGCGAAGCGACCGAAATGGGCAGTCCATTCGGCGTCGGTGAGATCGGCCAGCCCGACCGAGGCCGCCGCCCGATCGTTGCGGACCCTCAGGAGGGTCCCGGGAAAGTCTGCCGGGCGCACAGCGTCGCCATACTCCGGCCCAAGGTCGAAGAAGCGGGGTTCAGGGCGATAGAGGGGGCTGACCGGCATGGCGCGCTGATGCGGCCTTGCGCAGCGCGGCGCAACCAGGATCAGCCGGTTTGCGTTGAAGCCGGGGCCTGTATCGCGATAGTGACCGAAGAGATCAGGTCGAGGGGTGCTGTCAGTCCAACGACAACTTGTCTCCACTGAGCGCAGATGGGGCAGGGGGTGCAGGGGGTGCAGAGCCTACCCGGCGAGCGTCTTCCACTCAGCCAGGGCGGCTGAGCGTTGGGCCTTGTATTTTTCTCTGCTGATGAGGTGGCGGTCCTGGTTGAAGTGGTTGTGGAAGGCGGCGTGGACGGAGCTGAACTTCTGCAGCGTCTTCATTTGCTGGAACCTCAGCATCGCCCGCTCTCGTCGCCGGAAGGGCAGGTGTGAGTTATCCACCCTGTTGTTGGCCCACCTGCCAACCTCCTGCTTGTCGGCGTTGCCGAGCTCCTTCATCGCAGCCTTGTAGGAGCGCAGGCCGTCCGTGGTGATCGCCCTCACCCGGCCGTGTCGCTTCATCAGCTTCTTCATGAACTTCAGAGCGGCTGGTTTGTCCCTGGTCTTGCTGGCAAAGGATTCCAGCACCTCGCCCACGAGGTCCACCGCGCGCCAGAGGTAGTGCATCTGGCCGTTGATCTTCACGTAGACCTCGTCGAGATGCCATCGCCAGTGAGTGAAGGCGCGCATCTTCTGGACCCGCGTCCTGCGGATCTCGGCGGCAAACATCGGACCGAACCGGTTCCACCAAAGCCGCACGGTCTCGTGGCAGATGTCGATGCCGCGCTCGGCCAGGAGGTCCTCCACGTTCCGCAGGGACAGCGGGTACTTCACGTCCATCATCACCACGAGGCGGATGACCTCAGGCGAGCTGTCGAAGTAGCGGAACCGGTTGATGGATTTGGCCATGGGCGCAACGCTAGGCACCCTGGTCAGCGCCAGCAATCAGTTTGGGCTGACAGAGCCCTGGAAAGCCCTCATCCACCGGACTCGATCATCCTGATGGCGGGGTCAAGCCAATCACGGTCAGGGCCGAGCCTCATGAACAACGGGTCGGGGCGATAGCGGGCGGAGACGGTCATCCTCTTCAGATGACGGTTGGGACCGGTCGGAACAAGCCCGATTGCGTCAGTGCGTCGGCTCGGGGTCCGTCCGCGGACTGCCGTAGCCTGTCTTCAGGGCAAGGCCTTCCATGGTCATGCTCTGGACCACGAGCGAGAAGACCACTGCGCCGAGCGCCGCCGCGAAGATCGCCTGGCGGGCGGGAATGTCGGGCAGCGACAGCACCATGGCGATCGACAGGCCGCCTCGGACGCCGGCCCAGGTCAGCACGTTGTAGAGCTTCAGCGAAGCCTTGCGGCCGACCAGCGGAAGGGCCGCGCCTGGCAGGGCGACGGCGATCCAGCGGGCCGCCAGGATGATCACCGGACCAGCGGCGATGAGGACCAGCGCCGGCCAGTCGAGGCGCAGCTCGATCGCCTTGACCCCGACCAGAAAGAACAGGACCGCGTTCATCCCTTCGTCGACCGCATGCCAGAATGGCTTGGCATAATGGTTGGCCGACTCGCTGAGCGCCCGGCGGGCCCAGCCCGAGCTCATCAAGAGCCCGGCCGCGACGACGCCCAGCGGGCCGGACAGGCCGAAATGAAGCGCGACGGCATAGACCGCCATGGCCGTCGCGAGCGTGACCAGAAGCTCGGTGATCCAGTCGTTCACGGCGTAGAGCACGAGCGTCGCAAGCAAGGCCACGATCAGTCCCAGCGCGATGCCGCCGAAGGCCTCGATGGCCGCATGCTCCGCGAGGGCCGCGATGTCGGGGGCCGCGCCGCCAGCCGCCTGACCAACGGCGAAGGCCAGGAGCGCCTTGAACAGGACCACCGCGACGCCATCGTTGAACAGGGCTTCGCCCTCCAGCTGGGCCTGGAGCCGCGGCTCGAGATCGGTCCGCCGGGTCATGGCCAGCACGGCGATGGGGTCGGTTGGGCTGATCAGCGCGCCAAAGACCAGCGCCCAACTCAACGGCATATCGACGCCGATGAGCCGGCAGAGGCCCAGGAATGCGCCCGCGGCGATCACGGTGGAGATCACGGTTCCAACCGTGGCCAGCACGCCCGCCGCCCAGGCCCGCTGCGCCAGCGCGCCGAGATTGACATTCATGGCGCCCGCGAAAAGCAGGTAGCAAAGCAGGAAGTCGAGTACGAGCTTAGGGTAGTCGATCTGGCCGTGCAGCAGCCGGTAAAATTCGCCGGCGCCCAGCTGGGGCGCTACAGCGTCAGCGAGCCATACCACCGCCGAAAAGGCGAGGCCCACGACGAGCAGGCCGACCGCGACAGGCAGCCGGAAAGTCTTGGCGTTCAGCCAACAGGCCGCCGCCGTGACCGTCAGAATGATGGCCGCAAGTTCAAAGAGACCGAATGTCATGACCCACCCCCAACCGGAACCCTCAAGCGCATACGTAAACATAGTCAATGGCCGGAACGCTGGCCATCGTAATCGGGTCTGGCGGGAATCGACGGCGTCTCAAATGACCTTGACCCCGATGTTGGACCGGGCTGAGCCGGAACTTCTCGGTGGTTAGGCACCGGGCGGGCCATGTGGCCCGGTGCGGTTCATGAGCTCGATCGGGCACTTGTCGCCGATCGAGCTGTGGGGTCGTTCTTCGTTGTAGTCTCTACGCCAACTCTTGCATTTTCGCCGGGCGTCGTCGAGGGACAGGAACCAGGCGGTGTTCAGGCATTCTGCCCTGACCCGGACGGCTTCGGGAGAACAATCGAGCAGAGAACTCACTCCTTCCGATCCGACGACGAGAACGCCAGCAGCAGCGGTTCAAATCCCAGGCCTCAGCCCAAAGTTTCCTCACCACCCACGCGGCGATTAACAACACCTTCAACGTCCAACGCCATTTGATCAGCAGACCCACACTTCGCCGCTTCCGCGCCGAAGCAGCGACCGCTTGGGCAGCAGCCGTTGCCTGATTTCAGGGCAGGGTAGGGGGCTTTCGACTTGACGCGTTTAACCTGTCAGGCCCGAGCCAAACTACGGGGGTGCGTGGCGGTGCTGGGGATCGCGGCCGGCCTGTTTTTCGGCAAGCAGATCGGCGTCTTCGGGGCCGCCTGGCTGGTCTCGGCGCTCAGGCTCGGGTCGAGGCCCGATCAGGCCACCTGGTTGCAGGTCTATGGCGTCAGTCTGCTCTGCGGCGTCGGCTTTACCATGAGCCTGTTCATCGGTGCGCTGGCCTTCCCCGGCGCGGTGGACTCGCCGGAACAGGTCGAGGTGAAGCTCGGCGTCATTCTTGGATCGGTCCTGTCGGCGCTCGTCGGTGCCGGGGTTCTTGCGGTCGCGTCACGGCGTTAACCTCGGTCCCTGGCCCAGGTAACTTCCGTAACCGAACCGGAACGGGTTGAATATTGACCTTGCGTCATCGCGATTTGTCGCTTTTGCGTCACACACGGCGCTACGGCAGGGCTGAAACATGGCGTGACCGTGCCGTTCGCCTTGTCGCATGGGGCGGCTTGCACTAGGCAAAACGCACGAGAATCCGAGCTCCTCGAAAGAAGGAGGCGGGTTGGGAATCAGGAAACGCCGCGACTCGCCCCGGAAGGGTTCGTCCGGCATATGAGCCGGGAGCCATCCATGCGTCTTACCAACTTCCTCCGCTGCACCGCCTCGGCGGCCGTGGTCGGCACTGCCGTGTTCGGCTGGGCCGGCGTCGCCTCCGCCCAGGACCAGGCGTCCTCGGTCGACGACATCATCGTCACGGCCCAGAAGCGCGAGCAGAGCCTGCAGGACGTGCCGATCGTGGTCACCAGCCTGTCGCAGGAAGCGCTCGAGAACGCGGGCGTCCGCGACATCAAGGATCTGCAGATCCTGACGCCGGGCCTGACGGTCACCTCGACCTCGTCGGAAGCCTCGACCACCGCCCGCATCCGCGGCGTCGGAACCGTGGGTGACAACCCCGGTCTGGAAAGCTCGGTCGGTGTCGTGATCGACGGCGTCTATCGTTCGCGCAACGGCGTCGGTTTCGGCGACCTGGGCGAACTCAGCCGCATCGAAGTCCTGAAGGGCCCGCAAGGCACCCTGTTCGGCAAGAACACCTCTGCCGGCGTCATCAACATCCTGACCGAGGCCCCGTCGTTCACGCCGGGCGGCGGTGCGGAACTGACGCTCGGCAACTATGGTGGTTGGGGTGTCGCCGGTTCGATGACGGGTCCGCTCAACGACCAGGTCGCCTATCGCTTTTATGCCGCCCACCGCGAGCGGGAAGGCTTCTACGACGTCGATCTCGGTGACGGTCCGCGTACGCTGACCGAGGATGGCACCCAGGACTTCTTCACGGTCCGCGGCCAGCTCCTGGTTCTGCCAAACGACAGTGCCTCCGTCCGCCTGATCGCCGACTACACCCGCCGCGACGAATTCTGCTGCGTCGGTGTGCAGCGTCGAACCGGACCCGTCGGTGCCATCATCGACAGCCTGTCGACGGGCCTGGGAAATACACCGGCAGCGGCAGGGTTCGGCTTCCTGCCCTTCTCGCGCCTCGCCTATGCCAACCGTGTGACCGATCAAGAGATCGAGGACATGGGCGTGTCGGCGGAAGCCAACATCGACATCAATGCCTGGAACGCGACGCTGACCTCGATCAGCTCATGGCGCAACTGGTCGACCACGAACGGCCAGGACGCCGACTTCACGGGTGCCGACATCGCCTATCGCCTGCCCGACGGCGACTTCGGTGCCTCGGTGCGCAACATCACCCAGGAGTTCCGCCTGGCCGGTGCGACGGACAAGCTGGACTGGCTGGTCGGCTTCTTCGCGACGCGTGAGAACGTCAACCGCCACGACAGCTTCTACCAAGGGGCCGACTATGCGCCGGCCCTGTCGCTCCAGCTGTCGTCGGCCCTGACCGCAGCGACGGCCGGGGCCATCCCGACCAGCCCGTCGATCATCCCCTGCTTCACCCGCACAGCCCAGACCGCGCTCGGCCTGCAGCAGTGCCTGGGCACGCAAGGTGCGGTTTCCGGTGGCGGACCGACGATCGTGCCCGGTCAGTCGTTGCGCGACCGGTACATGCAGCGTTCGGACTCGATCGCCCTGTTCACCAACAACACCTACAAGGTGACGGACGCGTTCGAGCTCACGCTCGGCCTTCGTTATACCTATGACGAGAAGCGCCTGTCCGGGGTGCAGAACAATGTCGGCACGAACTCAGGCGTCTGCGCCGCCGCCCTGGGCAACCAGGGCGCCATCCTCGGCGTGCTGGGTACGGCCAATGGCGGGGCCTTCCTGGCCCGCTTCTGCCTGCCCTGGACCAACCCCTTCTATGCCAACCGCGGCATCAACGAGAGCGTCAATGACGGGACCCTGTCGGGCACGGCCAAGGCGGCCTATCGCCTGAACGAGTCGATCCTGGTCTATGCGTCCTATGCCCGCGGCTACAAGAGCTTCGGCTACAACCAGGACCGCGTGCAGGTCGCAACGGCGGCCGTGCCGCTGCCGATCAACCCGGCCCCGTCGCTGTTCTTCCCCTCGGAAGACGTCGACAGCTATGAACTGGGCGTCAAGACCACCCTGTTCAACCGCTCCATGCTGCTGAACGCGACCTATTTCGACCAGACGTTCGAGAACTTCCAGCTCAACACCTTCCTCGGCACCGCCTTCGTGGTGGAGTCGATCCCCGAGCTGACCTCGCGCGGCGTGGACGCCGACTTCCTGTGGTTCACGCCTCTGGAAGGGCTGACCCTGGGTGGCGGCGTCACCTACACGGACGCGGCGTTCGGCAAGTTCACGGCCTCGCAGCTGACCAACCCGGGCAATTTCGGCGGCCTGTCGCTGCTGCCGGGTGCGCGTCCCTCGTTCGCGCCGGAATGGTCGTACGTCGCCTCGATCAACTTCGACCGGTCGATCGGCAACGGCCTCCGTGCCGGGTTCAGCCTGTCGGGCAAGTATATGACCGACTACAACACCGGCTCCGACCTGCTGCCCTACAAGATGCAGGACGGCTTCGGCACGCTGAACGGCCGCATCACCCTCGGTTCGGAAGACGAGCGCTGGGCCCTGGAAGTCTGGGCACAGAACCTGACAGACGAAGAGTACGTGCAGGTTGCCTACAACGGCTTCCTGCAGGGATCGGGCTTCCAGTCGACGGCAACCGCCAGCGGCCCGTATGCCGGCACCTTCTACAACCCGGCCGGCGACACCCAGACCATCGACGCCTTCCTGGGTGCTCCGCGCACCTATGGCGCGACGCTGCGCATCAAGTACTGATCTTCGGCCACCCGGCTGAAGTGACCAGGCCGGTCGGGGATGGCCCCGACCGGCCTTTTTCTTTTGGCTCGATCTGTCGTCGAGGGTCTTGCGGTCGTGTGTTCAGGCAGGACGGTGCCCGGGATCGGACCGCAAGGCCGGGCCGGGTTCCCTGTCGGCGCTGCCGCAGCGCGCCTGTCGTTTCAGCCTCGCGCTCGCGCGTCCAGGGGGCGGAGCTTCGTCCCTGTGCTTACGGCGATAAGGCGAGCGTCAAGCGGGAGCACGGGTCGCATGGCTCCGGGATGCCGGCCATTGCAGGCCGGTACCTACTCCGCTGCGGCGTGTCCTGCCTTGGCGTCGGCGCTCAGGGCGTGCGCGGGGACGACCGTATCGGTGACGCGCTGACCTGCGAAAGCCCGCCCCAGCCTGCGGCGCGCCCACCCCGACACGTCGTCGACAAGGGTGAAGATCGCCGGGATGTAGAGCAGCGACAGGAAGGTGGACGAAATCAGCCCGCCGACGACGGCGATGGCCATGGGCTGGCGGAACTCGATGTCGGCACCCCAGCCGACGGCGATCGGCATCATGCCGGCACCCATGGCGAAGGTCGTCATCAGGATCGGTCGCGCCCGCTTGTGCGCCGCGTCGATGATGGCCTCATGCCGGGGCATGCCGGCCTTCTCCGCGATGATGATGTAGTCGACGAGCAGGATCGAGTTCTTGGCCGCGATTCCCATCAGCATCAGCACCCCGATCAGGGACGAGATCGAGAAGCTCGATCCACCGAACAGCAGAGCCACGAAGGCCCCGCCGATGGCCAGGGGCAAGGCGGCCATAATGGTGACCGGATAGGCGAAGCTTTTGAACAGAAGGACCAGGACCGCGTACATCAGCAGGATGCCGGTGGTGAAAGCGATGGTGAAGCCGGTGATCATCTCCTGGATAAACTCCTCATCGCCCGCAGCGACCTGGCGCACACCCTCGGGAAGATTCCGGACCGACGGCAGTTGCATGACGGCCGCCGAGGCCTCGCCCGAGCGGATGCCGTTCAGTTCCGCCGTGATCGAGGCGATCCGCGAGCGGTCCTGGCGCAGCACCTGCGATGGACCAGAGCCGAAGGCGATCGTGGCCACGGCGCTCAGCGGCACGGTGGCCCCCGATCCGGTCGGGACACGCAGGTTCTGGATCACCGCCAGGTCCTCGCGCGCCTCCGGTGTCAGAAGGATGCGGATGGGGATCTGGCGGTCGCCGAGGTTGTACTTGGCCAGGGCCTGATCGACGTCGCCGAGAGTGGACACCCGAACCGCCTGACTGATGTCCTGCGCAGAGACACCGAACAGGGCAGCCTCGTCCGGGCGCGGGGTCACGACGATTTCGGGCCGCGCGATGGCGGCGGTGTTGATGACGTTGGCCAGGCCGGGCACACCGCGCATTTCCTCCTCGACCGCTCGCGCGGCGGCCTGGAGGGTGGTCGGATTGTCGCCGAGCAGGGCGAAGGTGTAGGTGGTACCGTCGCTCGGTCCGCCCCCCTGGATCACCACACCGGCCCCGATGCGGGCACCGGGGATACCCTTCCAGCCGTCGACCATGCGCCGGGCGAAGGCCTGCTGGCTGATGTCGCGCTCGCCCTTGGGCACCATGTCGGCATAGACGGTCGCCTGGTTCACGTCCTGCCCACCGATCGCGGCGTAGACCGAAACGACCTCGGGCTGGGCGCGCAAGTCGCGCGTCAGGCGCTGGACGATGGAGTCGGTCTCGCGCAGCGTCGATCCGGGCGGCGTCTCGACCGAGAAGGCGGCGCGCGACTGGTCCCCTGACGGCTGGAACTCAAATGGCACCTTACTGGCCACCAAGCCTGAGCCGATGAACAGGGCGAGCCCCGTCGCGAACACCTTCCAGCGGTTGCCCAGGCACCAGTTCAGAGCCTTCAGATAGGGGGGCATCCAGGGTGGATCGCGATCCTCGTGCTTGGTGTGGCGCAGCAGATAGGCCGCCATCAGCGGCGTCAGGGTTCGTGCGACCACGAGAGAGAACGCGACGGAGACGCAGGCGGCCAGGGCGAAGGCCTTGAAGAACTGGCCGATAATGCCGGGCATAAAGCCGACGGGGGCGAAGACGGCGATGATGGTTGCGGTGGTGGCCACGACCGCCAAGCCTATCTCGTCGGCCGCCTCCATTGAGGCATCATAGGGCGATTTGCCGTCCCGCATGTGGCGGACGATGTTCTCGATCTCCACGATCGCGTCGTCGACCAGAATGCCGATGGTTAGAGACAGGGCCAGAAGCGTCACCACGTTCAGTGACTGGTTCAGCGGCTCCAGGATCATGAAGGTAGGGATCAGCGACAGCGGCATGGCTGTGGCCGCGATCAGGGTCGCGCGCCAGTCACGCAGGAAGATGAAGACCACCACGACCGCCAGCGCCGCGCCGAGCGCCAGGGCCTCCAGCGAGGCGAGATAGCTTTCCTCGATGTATTCGACGCTGGCTGTGACCTGGGCGATCTCCAGCTCGGGGTGGTCCTTGTCCAGTTCGGCGATCTTCTCGCGGACACGCTCGGCCACGGTAACCTCCGACGCCTCGCGCGAGCGCAGGAAGTTGAAGGTCACGGCTTCCTGCCCGTTGAAGCGGGCGAGACGGCGCGGCTCGGTCCAGCTGTCGGTCACAGCGCCCAGCTGGTCCAGGCGGATGGTGCGGCCGGCCGCGAGCGGGATCAGCGTCGCCCCCAGGGCCTCGACCGATCCGGCCTGACCCACGGTGCGGACCGCGCGCTCGGAGCCGCCGACGGTGATACGGCCGCCGGGCAAATTGTTGTTCACTGCCGTCAGGGCCTGGCTGACCTGGGCCGCAGTCACGCCATAGGCGTTGAGACGATCCGGGTTCAGCTCGACCCGGATCTCCCTTTCGACGCCGCCGGATCGGTTGACCTCGCCCACTCCGGGCACAGCCAGGAGTTGGCGGGCGATGGTGTTGTCGACGAACCAGCTGATCTGTTCCGGCGTCATGGTTGGCGAGCGCACGACATAGGTGATCAGGGCGTCGCCGGTGATGTCGATGCGAGCGACGGTCGGTTCCTGCATGTCCTGGGGAAGGTCGGCGCGCAGCTGGCTGACGGCGTTGCGGGTGTCGTTCGTCGCCCGCTCGACGTCGGTCTCCAGCTCAAACTGGACCGTGGTGAACGAGATGCCGTCCAGGATCTGGGACGAAATCTCGCGCACGCCGGACTGGCCAGCCAGGGCGTCCTCGATCAGGCGCGTGACCTGGGTCTCCATCTCGGCCGGGGCTGCGCCGGGCCGGGCTGCGGTGATCGATACCAGGGGAAAGGCGATGTCGGGGTTGTTGTTGATCCGCATGCCCGAGAAGCCGACGGCCCCACCGATCGTCAGCAG
>Ga0247844_1000367_pt1 | contig 97023 bp, 83 predicted proteins | sample LaCtaG_FD_192421 | JGI IMG/M metagenome (GOLD analysis project Ga0247844, IMG submission 192421) | Freshwater microbial communities from meromictic Lake La Cruz, Castile-La Mancha, Spain - LaCruzMarch201714.5m_1 | ecosystem: Environmental > Aquatic > Freshwater > Lake | place: Spain: Castile-La...
AAGTCTCAGCCTTGCCGTGCTGCTCGACAATAGTCACTGCCCCTACTTTGCCGCTCTCGACCAGATTGATAAACTCATCGTAACCCTGGGCGACAGCCTGAGGGATCTGGACTCCAATGAGTGTGACGATTATTAGAATTACTCTCATGAGGGTATTGCCTGTTGCATAACGAACAGTATAATTACACGGCGCGCAGCCTATAACTTGTTATGGCAGCGTGCCGTATAACAAGGCAAAATGCAGCATGGGACGAGGGTAGCAATGGGGAAGGTAGGTGGCAAGGGGATTTTGCATGGCGAATGATGTCTCGGATTCACGGAAGATCAAGTGGGCTGGGAGCTCCGGCTCCGGGACGCTTTATGACGTGGAGGTAAATCATGGTGGTCGACACGTCCGCGTGACCGAGTAGGGTTTGGACTGTTCGGATGTCAATTCCTCCTTCCAAAAGATGGGTCGCAAACGAATGGCGAAACGTGTGACAGCTCGCCTTCTTGGGAATGGCGGCGGCGCGCACCGCCGCCTTAATCTGGCGCTGAAGTGAGGTTTCGTGCAAATGGTGGCGCGCGATCAGGCCGGTTCTCGGATGGGGACAGAGCGCCGCTGCCGGAAAGACATATTGCCAGGCCCATTCCTTCGGAGCATTGGGATACTTCCGCCTCAGGGATTCAGGCAAATGGACCTCGCCCACGCCGGAGGCGAGATCACGTTGGTGGCGTTCCTTGATCGAACTGAGATGGGCGCGGAGGCGAGCTTCCAGGGAGCGGGGTAGAGGGACGACGCGGTGTTTGCCGCCTTTGCCGTCGTGGATGGTGATGGTTCCTTGTCCGAAATCAAGGTCCTTGACCCGAAGGCGCAGGGCTTCCATCTGACGGAGACCTGCTCCGTAAATTACCTCGCACATCAGTTTCCAGGGATCTTCCATTTCATTGAGGACGGAACGGACTTCCTCGCGGGTGAACACCGTGGGCGGGCGGCGGGAACCACCGCGAGCGGGTGTGAATCCAAGATGGACTTCCTCAGTCCCGTAGACCGACTTGGCCAAATAAACCACGGCGTTGAGGGCTTGGCGTTGGGTGGAGGGCGATACGCGGCGTTCGAGCGCGAGGTATTCCAAGTAGGCAGTGGCGGAAGCTGTGGAGAAGTGATCCAAATCGGGCTCTCGCCACCTACGCAATCGGAATCGCGAGAATCGCGCGATCCAGGCCACGTATGTCTTTTCAGTGGCCACGGCGAGGTTCTGCTGCCGAATGGCGCGGCGGAGGCGATCGATCAGCTCCGTGATCATTGCGGATTCTCCGGGGATGGGGGCGCGGTCGCGCTGCTGGATCACTTCCAGCAGTTCCGGGTCTTCGGTGTTTGCGGTGACGATGGACACTGGAACGGACTCCCGCAGAAGCGTGCGATGCTCCCGCCCTAGATTGACGGCCTGATCCGCCAAGCCCGTCCAATCAAACTCTTCAGCCCAGGGCGGTGCGCTGGGAGCTTGGCAAAAGCGCCGCACCGCTTGGACGGCTTGGCGGAATTGCCAATCTTGGCAGGTGGGGCTGCGACCGAGCTCTTCAAAAAACGCAATGGTAGCTGCTGCGGATTCATCCCCTCCTCCACGGCGCCACTGGGAAACCCAGCGGGCGAGATGGGGGCGGGCTCTTTCCGGCACGGATGGGTCCGCAGCGAGGATGGTGACAAAGTCCAACCGCCGCGTTGCTTCTTGGTTGCCGCGCCCGCCCAGATCTCGTCTCGCGCATTGCCCTGCCGCTGCGACCGTTGCGAGCGTATCTCAAACTAGAAAAAGGGGGAAATCACGCAACTTTCTGCTTTTATAGTTCTGTTTAATGCAAATTCATAGTCACTGTCCTTTTTATAATTTAGTTTCACCTGAAGACAAGCGTTGGCGCCTCGATTCAACTTACTTCTGTGCCGACGAAGCTTGTCATTTGCGTATTCCTATTTTGGTTTATTCTAAATACATTTGTTGTCATGGTAATTCAATCTATCGGCGCAGTGATGCCCTTTGGAATCTGAAAATTCAGAAAGCGGAATTGGGGCGATCAAGCGGGCGGGTTGATTTTCATTTAAGTTTCATTGACAATCTTCGGTTGCGATGTTGAATGCGTTAAGTCCTATCGTTACCACTACATCATGACTGCCTATTCCGCTGAATCGCTAGCCTGCGGTGCCCAACTCAGTTTGATTCAATCGGTCGATGATCGCCGTGCCCCGGCGGATCCGTTCCGGCTTTCCAAGGCCATCCGGGCTCAGGTGGATGCTGACGCTGCGGCATTGGAAGCGGTTGATACCTTGGCGCTGGAAGCGGAAAGTGCGCGGAGTGGAAAGTCAGCGGCGGCGCGGATAATTTTGGATGCTTTGGAGCAGGGGCTCAGGGATGCGCATGCGGAGATCACCGCAAAGCGTGCTTCCGTGATCAGCGAACCGGAACGCCTGGAGGTGTTCAGCGCTTATGGCTGGACCGGAGGCTACCTGGGGCGCTTCGACGATTCCCGGGTGATCGGGCTGGCGCGTCTCGGCGTGCGGCCCCAGGAGAATTTGGCACCAGAGTTCCGCTACTCGGAGGATTTGGTCCGGGAGCTGAAGGAGAAGCTGGAAAGCCTGGATGACGTGCTGCCAGAAGCAACCTCGGGGAAGCGGCAGGTGGCGGTGCAGCGTCGCAAAGGCGCAATGAAAGCGGCCGGAGAAACCTTGGCTCAGGTCCGGAGCTGGTATTGCGCCGCCAGTCGGCAAGGGAGCAAGACCAAGGAGTTGGCGACTATCGGTATGCAACCGCGACGGGGACGCCGCAGCGCTGACGTGGTGGCGGCCGAACAAAAACTGATCCAGGCCCGCCGCGAAGAGCGCATCGCGCGCCGGGAACAGGAGCAGGCCAAGAAACAAGCGGAACAGCTCCTGAAAGCCCAAGAGCGCCATCAACGGCTGCAAGCGGAAATCCAAGCCAGTGCAGAAACCCTGAACCGCCTCAGCGGCGGAAATCCGCTGGTGCATGGGGAGGTAGATGGCGATCAGGTGGAGCTGTCTTCGTGAGGCACAGCAGATGAGAGCGCCTCACTGGCCACTTTCTTGGCCACTGGTGTGAACCGCGCGCCCGGAGGCGTGGAATTGGGCAAAACCCATTCCGTCCCCTCGTTCGCGATCGTTGTCGTTGTCGTTGTCGTTGTCGTTGTCGTTGTCGTTGTCGTTGTCGTTGTCGTTGTCGTTGTCGTTGTCGTAAGCCTAACGGGGAAACCTCGCAAGGTACGAAGGCAACGCGAATTTCGATTGGACTCAGGAGCCGAAAATCGCTGACCAATAGGGAGAACGATTGAGATTCCTAAACCCCGGGTTCCGGACTCAGATCCTTTGTGCCTTCGTGCCTTTGTGCGAGCCTCCACATTTCCGTTTTTAGGGTAATCGAAAGGTCGATTGGATCGACAACGACAACGACAACGACCACGAGGTAAGCCCCTGCGGCTCCGCGAGAGCAGATGAGCCGCGCCGACTCCGGCATTGAGGATTGAGGATCCCGGGATTGCTGATTTCTGAGGGGATGGTTTAGCAATCTGCAATCCTTAATCCAGCGAAGCTTCCCCAACTTCATTACCAACCTGATTCTTTGTGCCTTTGTGCCTTCGTGCGAGAACCATTCCCCATGGAGGTATCGGGCCTCGCACAAAGACGCGAAGACACAAAGATTTCTGCCGTCCCAAATCTCCTTTGTGCCTCTGTGCGAGCCTCCACATTTCCGATTTTAGGGTAATCGAAAGGTCGATTGGATCGACAACGACCACGACAACGACAACGAGGGATGAGGCCCCTGCGGCTCCGCGAGAGCAGATGAGCCGCGCTGACTTCGGCATTGAGGATTGAGGATCCCGGGATTGCTGATTTCTGAGGGGATGATTCAGAAAGTTGCAATCCTCAATCCAGCGAAGCTTCCCCAACTTCATTACCAACCTGATTCTTTGTGCCTTTGTGCCTTCGTGCGAGAACCATTCCCCATGGAGGTATCGGGCCTCGCACAAAGACGCGAAGACACAAAGATTTCTGCCGTCCCAAATCTCCTTTGTGCCTCTGTGCGAGCCTCCACATTTCCGTTTTTAGGGTAATCGAAAGGTCGATTGGATCGACAACGACAACGACAACGACAACGAGGGATGAGGCCCCTGAGCCTCCGCGAGAGCAGATGAGCCGCGCCGACTTCGGCATTGAGGATTGAGGATCCCGGGATTGCTGATTTCTGAGGGGATGGTTTAGCAATCTGCAATCCTCAATCCCGAGATCATCAATGCGGGAGATGCGTCGCGTCCAGATCAACGCGCTACCCTATAAAGGAAAGTGAATGCCCACGGAACACACGGAAAGCACGGAATCTCTGTTTCCGTGTATTCTGTGTCTTCCGTGGGCCAACAACTCCGAATTTTGGGTTAGACTGGTTGGACCACTAGACTCCTCCAACGGAGCCCGTTCGCAGTCTGGCGGCCTGGGCCCGGATGTCTTCGCGATGGGATTCGTCCAGCCGCGTCAGATTCCTTACCTGCATGGACATGCGTTGGTTTTTGCGCATTTCGGTTTCGTGCTGGAGGAGGAAGTCCCAATAGAGCGTCGTGAAGGGACAGGCGGTCGGGCCGGTGCTCTGGGCGGGATCGTAGCGGCACCCCTTGCAGTAGTTGCTCATGCGCTGGATATATTTGCCCGTGGCGATGTAGGGCTTGCTGGCCATGAGGCCGCCGTCGGCGTGTTGGGACATCCCTAGCGTATTCGGAAGTTCCACCCACTCTACCGCATCGACATAGACAGCCAGATACCACTCATGCACTTCAAGAGGGCGCACGCCGAGCATCAGAGCATAGAGGCCGGTGACCATGAGCCGTTGGATGTGGTGCGCGTAGCCATACCGCAAGGTCTGACTCAATGCGTCCCGAAGGCAGGCCATGTCGGTCTCGCCTGTCCAGTAGAATGACGGCAGGGGCTGGGCGGCACCGAGCGCGTTCAACTCGACGTAGCCGGGCATCTTGTGCCAGTAAATCCCCCGCACATACTCACGCCAACCAAGAATCTGGCGGATGAAGCCCTCGACACCTGCCAAAGGAGCACGCCCCTCTTTCCATTCATTCTCCGCCGCCGCAATGACTCGTCGTGGGTCGAGCAGCTTGAGGTTCATGGCAACGCTGAGACGGGAATGAAACAGGTAGGGCTCCGCCGTCCACATGGCGTCCTGCCAATCTCCAAACCCGGAGAGCCGATGCGCAACGAAGTCCTGGAGCGCGAGCTCCGCCTCTTCCGTCGTCACCGGCCAGTCAAACTCCGCGAGATCACCGGGATGATCGGCAAAGCGCACGTTCACCATGGCCATGACTTCTCTGGTGATCGGATCAGGCTCAAACCGACGCGGTGGGAGCCGCAGCGGGGGGCCTTCTTTGCCAAAGCTTTTGCGATTTTCGCTATCGAAGTTCCAGGCACCTCCCACGGGCTTGCCATGATCCATGAGGACTTGATGCCGCAGCCTCATCTCACGATAAAAGAACTCCATGCGCAGTTGTTTACGGCCTGCTATGTGGGCGGCAAACTGAGCGTGGCTGCATAAGAAGTGGCGATCCTCCCGGATCTCAAGTTCGACCCCGGCGGAGTCCGCTGCCGCTCGGATCTCCTCTCTGACATTCCACTCCCCCGGTTCCACCAGGATCCATCTTTCCGGATTCAACCGCGCGGTGGCTTCAGCGAGTGCCGCGCTGAACGTTTCCGCCGTGCTCGGTTCCGATGGCCTGCTGCTGGCCGTCCAATTCCCTCCGGTGGCGGTCAGCTGGCGATAGAAAACCGTCCAACCTTCCGACCTCAACCGATCGCGAAAGTGGCGCATCGCAGAAAGGAAAACGACCGTGCGAGGCTTGCTGCTCCAGACCTTGGTGCTCTCGTGAGCGACTTCAGCCATCCAGACGGCGTCCCGCTCCGGATCAAAGCCGTCCAGGGCGGCGGTGTCTACATTGAGCTGGTCACCAAGAATGAGGATGAGATTTCGCATCGAGCGATTTAGCTTAAAAGCGGGGATGAAAACCACGGATTTCACGGATGGGCGCGGATAACATGGCACTACCGGGCCCGAGGGCATTCACTTGCCGGGTGAACAGTCCTTTCGTCGTAAACCGCTGAGAATCCGTGATATCCGCGTAATCCGTGGTTCCCATTTTCCTTTGTAGGTTTAGGAGGTTGAACGGCTGCCATAGGAAACGATTGCCGCTCTTCATCGGATGACGTCTTGGGGGAGATTCATCCCGGCGGATCGATGTGAGCACCCATGCCCAATCGTAAGGCAAAAAAGACGCCCCACCGAAGTGGAACGTCTCATGTCTTACGCGAACTTAAGGTTTACCGAACGGCTCAACCCTTGGGCATGATCACTTGATCGATCACGTGGATGACCCCGTTGGTTCCAACCACGTCGGTCTTCACAACGGTGGCGCCGTCGACCTTGACCTTGCCGTCGGCGATGGTGACTTCGAACGATTGACCGTTGACCGTTTTCACCGGACCGGCCTTGACGTCAGCTGCCATGACCTTGGCGGCCACGACATGGTAGGTGAGGAGAGCGACGAGTTTCTCCTTGTTTTCCGGCTTGAGGAGGCCTTCCACAGTGCCCGCAGGCAGAGCGGCGAAGGCCTCGTTGGTTGGAGCGAAGACCGTGAACGGGCCCTCGCCCTTCAAGGTCTCCACCAATCCGGCGGCCTTCACAGCGGTGACCAGGGTGGAAAAATCAGGGAGGGAGGCGGCGATATCGACCACGTCCTGCTTGGCAGGTTCCGAAGCGTGGCTGAGGCCGACAAGCCCGAGGGCGACAATGGCGATGGAGAGGTTTTGTTTCATTGTGATGGTAGTATTTGGTTTTTTGAACCGCGCTGTTGGCGGCACAAGCCATTACGTCCCTCGTCCAACGGCTGGCTATCTTTTGTCCAGAAACAAAGCACCAACCCATCCAAAACTTTCGACAAAACCTAGACGTCGTGCAGACAACTCAAGGGTCAGTTGAACAGCGGAACCTACACCCGCACATAAGCCGCCAACCCCTGCAGACCGCCTTCCCGCCCGAAACCGCTCTCCTTGTAACCGCCGAACGGGCTGGCTGGATCGAACTTGTTGTAGGTGTTCGCCCACACGACGCCCGCCTTGAGCTGGCTGGCCATCTTGAGGATGCGACTTCCTTTCTGCGTCCAGATCCCGGCGCTCAGGCCAAACATCGTGTTGTTGGCCCGCTCGATCGCCTCGGCCGGGGTGCGGAACGTGAGGATGCTTAAGACCGGTCCGAAGATCTCTTCCCGGGCGACCCGATGCGTGGGCGACACCCCCGTAAAATACCCGGGCCGGAACCAGTAGCCGTCTTCCGGAAGGGCGCAGTCGCTCTGCACGAGGTTCGCGCCCTCGGCCACGCCCGTCGCGACGAGTTCCGTGATCTTGTCGAGCTGGTCTGCGGAATGGATCGCGCCGACATCGGTGTTCTTATCCAGCGGATCGCCGACCCGCAACGTCGCGAGCCGGTTGCGGAGTCGTGCGACTACCTCGTCGTGAACTCCTTCTTGGACGAGGAGACGGCTGCCGGCACAACACACGTGCCCCTGGTTGAAGTAGATCCCGTTGATGATGCCTTCGACCGCTTCATCGAGGGCGGCGTCTTCCATGACGATGTTCGCCCCTTTGCCGCCGAGCTCCAAGGTGAGACGTTTTGGGGTCCCGGCCACGACCTTGGCGATCGCTTTGCCGACGGAGGTGGAGCCGGTGAAGGCGATTTTGTCGATCCCCGGGTGATGGACGATGCGTTCTCCGAGACGGCCGTCCCCGGTGACGACGTTGACCACACCCTTAGGCAAGCCGGCGTCCTGGAAGATTTCCGCTAAATGGAGGGCGGTGATGGAGGACGTTTCCGCCGGTTTGATCACCACAGTGTTCCCGCAAGCCAAGGCCGGCGCGATCTTCCAGGCCATCATGAGGAGGGGGAAATTCCAGGGGATGATCTGCCCCACCACCCCAAGCGGACGTGGAGTCCGCCCCGGAAAGGCGTAGGCGAGTTTGTCTGCCCACCCGGCGTGGTAGAAGAAATGGGCGGCCACCAGAGGCAAATCGATGTCGCGGGTCTCGCGGATCGGCTTGCCGTTGTCCATCGTTTCGAGGATGGCCAGCTCCCGGGAGCGTTCCTGAATCATCCGGGCGATCCGGAAAAGATACTTGCCGCGCTCCTTCGGTGGGAGAGATCCCCAAGGACCATCGAAGGCCCGGCGGGCGGCTTTTACGGCGCGGTCGAGATCGGCAGCACCTGCCTCGGAGATCGTGGCCAGGCGCTTGCCGGTGGCGGGGTTGATCGTATCGAAGGAGTTTCCCTCCGCCGACTGAGCGAACTCCCCGTCGATAAACGGATCGTAGTGCTTACGCAAAGGCACCGGGGTGGTTTCCGGGCTCGGGGCGTAGTCCCAGGCATGGCCAAAGGCGAGGGCAGGCGACGGGGAGGGTTTCTCCTTCATGCCGACAGTAGAACCAGAATCCGAACCCCGGCCAGCGGGAACCTCGGAAACGGCACCCCAGGGTTTGCCCAGGCGGGAGAAATCCATTTTTAGCAAACACAAATTTGCTGCGCATCCCTTGTGGATTTAGCTACATTTTCTCTGATGAAACACGCCGCGACGCACAAAACGCTTTTCTTCCACCGGACGCTCCCCGCCTGGGTGGCCCTTCTCTTGCTCCCCGCAGTCCCCTTGCAGGCCGCCACCCAGAAGGACTTGCCGCCCAAGGCAAAACCGGTCGTCACCAAGCCGGCGCCCTTTGTTTTCACGAATCCATTTGCCCCGAAACCCCCGGTCACCAAGCCGGCCCCCTTTGTCCTGCAGAATCCGTTCGCTCCGAAACCGCCGGTCACGAAGACCGCAGCCAAGGCACCCGTGAAGTCCACCAAGACCACGGCGAAGCCACCGGTCGCGAAAAAGCCGGTCAAGCCCGCCGTCCGTCCGTCCATCACGCCGGTCAAGATCGGATCGCTTCCGTCCGCCTCCCAGAAGGCGAAGTCGAAGGCCTATCCAATGTCGGAAGTGTCGATGAACCAGTGGCTGCTTTCGCAGGGGAACGGCGGCAATTCCCGCGTGGTCGTAGATATTTCCAAACAAAAGGTCTACCTCCTCATCAATGAGAAGATCGCTCTGACCTCCCCGATTTCCTCCGCCCGGGCCGGGATGTCCACCCCCATCGGGACTTTCCGGATGACCGAGCGCGTCCGGAGCGGGAAGATCTCCAATCTCTATCACGTCGGCATGCCGTTCTGGATGCGCTTGGGATCAACCCCTTATGGCACGCATGCCGGCTTCCTCCCCGGCTATCCAGCCTCCCACGGTTGCATTCGCCTACCCTACCCGGTGGCGGAAACCATTTTTGATCACACCCGGGTCGGCACCCAAGTGAGCGTGATGCATTCCTGGAGCGGTGCCCGGTGATCAAAGCGCTTGCGCTGCATAGCCGGGGCATTCCCCAGCACTGAGTCCTTGCAGGATTTGGTCCTCGCTCTTAGGTGTGCGTCAGGATGGCAGACACGGAAAAGGCAGACGAAACGCAGTGGAGGGCACTGGGCCCAACGGCACGAGCAGCCCTTGAGGCGCGCAGTTACCGCCGCGCCCCGCTGGCGGAGAGATTGGCGAACGCCGGAGTCGATGCGGGCGAATTATTGTCCCGCGAAGGGCTCGAGGAGGCCTGGATTCCAGGCGTGGAAGTGTTCCGCCGGACGGTCTACCAACAGCGTCACCGCGGCCACTTCGCGGAACTCGCCCGCAGCAGCGATGGTCGGCTCCATGAGATCGGTCTCTGGCCGAAGCAGTGGGCCACCGCCCTGATGTACGCCGGCACCGCCAAGGGATTTCACATTCATCCGCCTTACGTTCCGGAGGACGAGGATCCGGCCCGCTGGTTTCAGCGGCTCTTTGTCGATGAGCCCACCCGGTATGATCTCCGCCCGTATGATAAAGAGCAGTGGGACGTGATGTTCATGGTCCGGGGGCTCAGCGAAATGTTTCTCATTGATGAACGCGCCGGCATGCCGCGACGCCGCATGCGTTTTTTCATTGAGGGCGATCAAATGCCCGGGTCACACAACGTAGCGGTGGTGATCCCTCCGGGCGTGGCCCACGCACTGCGTCCCGCCACTTCCGAGGAACTGATCATGGTTTACGGGACGAGCACGGTTTTCCGGCCAGAGTTCGAGGGCCGTATTTGTAGCGGAGTGGAACAGGCTCATCCGCCGGAAGAATGGCAGGCGTGGTGGGAAAGTTCGCTGTAGCGCACCATCAACTCGTCCTCGTCCTCGGAACGAACGTCATGATGATCGGTTCGGGGACGAGTAGGAGGACGACGCCTCGTCCGCTTCCTTGCTGGACGCGCTGTTCCGGAGTAGTCTGTTTACCGGCGGCCGTATGACCGACAACGCATTCACCAAGAACCAGCCCGGCGGCAAACACGCCTCGCCCGCCAGCATTCTGGGTTTCCCGTCGTGGGAATTGCTAAAGAAAGCCCGGGGTCCTTACGGTCGTCTCCTCGACTGCCTCCGGCCCCATCGCTTCCGTTTCGCCACCGCCATTCTCCTGGGGATTTTAGCCGGCGTATCCAGCATGTTGGTGCTTGTCGGCCTGCAGCCCATCCTCGCTCTCATGTTGGGGAACGGTGCAATCCCGCGCGGCAGTTTCCCGGACTGGCCGCGCCCGCTCGCTTACGCGGCGGTCTGTGCGCTGCTCCCGGCACTTGTTCTCGTGCGGGGCGTCGTTCTCTACCTGCACGCCTACTGCATGCTTTGGGTCGGCAACAAGCTCCTTCACACGCTCCGGGATGAGATTTTCACCAGCCTGATGCGGCAGTCCCTCAACTTCTATCACCGCTCCAAGACCGGGGAATTGATCCAGCTCATCTTCAACCAGACGCGCCTGGCTCAGGACGGTGCGGTCCGGGTCACGGGGGATCTCGTCCTGCACTCCGCCTCGATTCTCTGCATCCTGGGTTTTCTCTTCTTCCAAGATTGGCGCTATACGCTGGCGGGGATTTTGCTCCTCCCGGCGTGCATCCTTCCGGTCATCATGCTGCGGAGCCGAGTCCGGGAGGCCGCCCTCCACGAAGAGGCGGAGTCCGGAACTCAGGTGGTCGTCACTCAGGAAGTCTTGAACGCCATCCGCGTTGTCAAGACGCACGCCCGGGAAGATTACGAACGCAGACGCTTTCTCCAGTCGGACCTTCGCGCCCAGGCCCATGTCATGCGCTGGCACAAAGCTGTGGAAATGGCGGAGCCGCTCGTTGCCACGATCGGAGCCATCGGGGTCGCCGCCGGTTTGGTCTATGCCAAGCTGACCCACATGAGTCCGGAACTCTTCATTCTCCTGAATGCCGGCCTGGCCGCCGTCTATCCCCACGCCAAGGCCCTGAGCCGCCTTGAAACCCATCTGGAACAATCCGTGAACGCCGCCAAGAAGGTGTTCGCCTTCATCGACCAACCCACGGAAATCCTCGATGCCCCGGACGCCGTCTCCCTGGCCGATCCGAGGGGGGAGATCACCTTTACGGAGGTGCGCTTCGGTTACCCCGGGAGTCACGACGACGCCATCCGCGGCTGCAACGTCACCTTTGGGGTCGGGCGGAGTCACGCGCTGGTCGGGCGGAGCGGGAGCGGCAAGTCCACCTTGTTGTCCCTGCTCCTGCGCTTCCATGATCCCCGGAGCGGTTCGATCACCTTTGACGGGATCGACTTGCGCCAGATCAAGCAAAGCTCGCTCCGGGATCATATCGGGGTGGTCAACCAGGACATCTTTCTCTTCCGGGATACCCTTTACAACAACATCCTCTACGGCAACCCCGGGGCGAGCAAAGAGGAGGTCATCGCCGCTGCCCAGCGCGCCTTCGCCCACGAATTCATTCTCGAAAAATCTGGAGGCTACGAGGCGGTCGTGGGTGAACCCGGTTGCACCCTCACCGGCGGACAGCAACAACGCATCTCCATCGCCCGCGCCTTCCTCCGCAACGCCCCTGTCCTCCTCGTCGATGAGGCCTATTCTTCCCTGGATCCGGAGTCGGAAAAAGCGATTCAAGCCGCTATCGAAGACCTTTCCCGGGGAAAAATCGTCATCGCCATCCCCATCCACCCCGCGACGGTCTTGAGCGCGGATGAGGTCCTCGTGATGGACGCCGGCCGGATCGTGGAGGCCGGAACGCACGAGGAGCTCCTTACCCGCAGCGAAATCTACCGGCAACTCTACCACCTCCAGTTTCGCTCCCATGACCTTGCCTCTCCGTCATCGATGGCTACTGTGTAAGGATTTTTCCCGAACCATGGATATGTTCTCATCTGGCACCCCATCCGGGGGCGATCCTTCGGATGGCCACTTTTCCCGTGAATTGATCGACTCCGTCTGGCAAGAAGCTGACGGGATCGAGGGCAACGATCCCGAGCTCTGGCGCAAGGATGCATTCGGCGCCTGGATCTATCGACTCGACTACGGTCGCCACGGCTCAAACTTCGGCTGGCAAATCGCCACACGCGGCCGGGACCTGCGTCCCCTCCACTGGCAAAACGTCGGCACCACCGAAAAAGCGCACTCCGAGGACGACGAGCAAGAGACGTTCGATCTCTTCAGCTAAGAGCTCAGCATTGGAACGGCTTCCCGTTCGGATGATCGTAGATTCGGAAGCGGAAGCGCTTCCGCTACGAGGTAGAATGACCTCAGTGCGCAAAAGCAAAGCTTGACTCTCCCGCTCCCGTTACGCTGGGCTAGACGAATGAACCGTCGTCGATTTGGCCGGACTGCTGCGGCCGCTGCTTTTGCCTTTCAGGTCGTTCCCAGCCGGGTCTTCGGAGCCAATGAGCGGGTCGCGCTGGCGGGGATCGGCACCGCCGGCAAAGGAGCCACGGACATCGCGGAGTCGGCCAAGGTTGGCTTCGAGATGGAAGGAGGAACGGAACTCTCTCCGCCGATTGTCTCCACGGTGACCTATGAGTTCGCCAAGGGCTTGAAATATATCTGGTACGACGGTCAAAAAGGCGCCAAGTTCGTCCCGGAAACCTGGACCCTGGCGCGCGGGGAATTCAACCGCCCCGGCAACGAGATTCTCAACGGGTTGGATCACAAGAAATACAATGTGGCCGTGGTGGGTGAGCGCGCCACCTTCTATTTCGCCTATGCGCGCCCCGCCGATTGGGTCGTATTCCCCACCGGCCGCATCGACGGATTCGCCTGGCCCGCCCCGACCCTCCCCCGGGCGCGCGAACAAAATGCCTACGCGGAATGGCAGGACGCGATTCAGGGCAAAATCGCGCAGTCCGAATCTCACTTCGACCAATCAGGACCGTTCACGGAAATGGTCTTGTTGGGCGTGCTGGCGCAACGCTTCCCCGGGCAGAAGCTGGAATGGGACCATGAAGCGATGGCGGTGAAGGGACGACCGGAGTTGGCGAAGTATATCCGGCGGGAGTACCGCGATGGTTGGAAGGTAAAAGCGTGAAGATCAAGCGGTCGCCACTCCCTTGAGCGGCGCACGCGAGTCTTTGGCTTTCGAATTCAGCGCGCTGATGCTGTCCAGAAAAGTGATCGTGAGTTGATCTCCCTCGAACCGGCAAGTCAAGGTATCCCGGTGCGGCGTTTCATAGTAACGCCAGGTCATCACCAGGGTTTGCTCGTCCGTCCACACGGCACTGGCGGCGATCTTGGAAGGCACCGGATCTTTCGGTTTGCCGCCGGAGATGAGGCGCGGAGGGGAACCAGGAAAGACCCCCTCCCCGCGATGCCACGAACCAAGCCCGCAAGCGATCGCGTGGCCGCCGGCGGTGAAGTGGCAACGTTCACCGTCAAACGCAAAAGCGACCGTTTCAAGGCCGAGATCGTTCGCTTCCAATTTGTAGGTGCGCCCCACCGAGGCGGGTGAGGTTTTGGAACCGGCGGGCGGCAAGAGCTTGAGTTTGCGAAGGCCGCTCAGGTCGGCTGGAGCGGTCGGTTTGGCATCGATCGCGGGCAGGAGATGCTTCCAGACCAGATCAAGCTGGCCCTGCATGTTCTTGGTCTCGCTGGTCATCACGATGACGGCGTCTTTGTCCGGCAGAACGATCGTGAATTGTCCGAAAGCGCCATCGCCCCGAAAGCCGCCGTTTTGGCATCGCCAGAACTGGTATCCATAGCCTTGCAGCCAGTCGTTGTTCGCCTTGGGCCGGTCCGGTTTGTCGCCGCCCGGCTGTTGGATGTGGAAGCGCGTGGCTTCCTCTATCCAGGCCGCCGGAAGGATTTGGGTGCCGTTCCACATTCCTTTCTGGAGGAGGAGCTGGCCGAACTTGGCGAGCCCTTCACTCTGGATGCTGAGACCCCAGCCGCCGGTGTTGATCCCGCGCGGGCAGGTTTCCCACCGCATCCCGCTGATCCCAAGCGGCGCAAACAACCGGGGCTTGAGGTAGTCCAGGACCGTCTGCCCGGTGACCCGCTGCACGATCGCCGAACACATGTAGGTCGCAGCGCTGTTGTACATGAACTGCGTCCCGGGCTTGTGAGCGATCGGCAAAGAGAGGAACGTCCGCGCCCAATTCTCCGACTTCACGCAGGCCTGGGTCGGTTCCTTCTCGTGGCCGCTGGACATGGTGAGGAGATCCTGGACCCGCATCGCCCCAAGATTCTCGGTGATCCGCCACGGCACATCATTCGGGAAAAACGAAACCACCCGGTCGCTCACCCGCACCCTCCCCTCTTTCACCGCGAACCCAATCGCCGTGGAGGTGAAGCTCTTGCTCATCGAATACATCGTGTGGACGAACTCCGGCCCATACGGATCCCACCAGCCTTCGGCTATGACTCGCCCGTGCCGCAGCATCATGAAGCTGTGCAGCTCAAACTTCCCCTGCTCCAGCGCGGCGATCAAATCGAGGATCCCCGCCGAGGCAACGCCCTCCGCCTCCGGCGCACTCCTCGCCAAGCTGGTGGCGGTCGCTTCGGCGAAGGCACTGGGGATACTCAAGCCGAGCGTAGCGAACCCGGCATGCTGGAGGAAGGAACGGCGTGAGGCGGTCATCGGCGGCGAGAGTAAAACGAGCGATGGCCCGACAGCAACCCTCGATTGATCCAGTTCATTGGGCCCGACGGGAGAAAACGCCTTTTCGCTTGCCCTCAGCCCTCCTCCCGCCTGAGATAGCGGGATGTTGTCGATCTCAAAGAAACCCCTCCTCCTGCTCTTGCCGTTGGCTGCCGCCTGCGGTGTTTGGATGCTGGCCCATGCTGCGGAAGCGCCCAAACAGCTCAAGGTTCTCCTCGTTGCGGGGGGCTGTTGCCATGATTACGCGAAGCAAACCCTCATTCTCAAGGAAGGGATCGAGGCCAGGCTCCAAGCCACGGTCGAGGTGGTCTACAATCCCGACACCACCACCAAGGCGACCTTCGAAATCTACAACTCCGCCGATTGGGCCAAGGGCTACGATATCGTGCTCCACGACGAATGCTCCGCGGATGTCACCGATCCCGCCTACGTAAAACGAATCGTCGATGCCCATCGCAACAGCGTCCCTGCGGTCAATCTCCATTGCGCGATGCACAGCTACCGGTGGGGCAACTTCCGCGAAGCGGTCACTCCGGGCGCAGAAAACGCCAGTTGGTATGAGATGCTCGGCCTGCAATCGATTTCCCACGGCCCCAAGGAGCCAATCGATATCAGCTATGTGGATGCCAACCACCCGATCGCCACTGGCCTGACGGGCTGGACCACGATCAATGAGGAACTCTACAATAACATCCAGATCTTCGCATCCGCTCACGCGATCGCCAAAGGCAAGCAACTGCAGAAGCCGAAGGTCAAGGCGGGTGAGCCAGAGCAACCGGCCAAGGAAGCCGAAGCAGTCGTCGCCTGGACAAATGAGTTCGGTCCATCAAAGACCCGGATCTTCAGCACGACGATCGGTCACATGAACGAAACGGTAGCGGACGAACGCTACCTCGATCTCGTCTGCCGCGGCGTCCTCTGGGCCACCGGAAACATCGGAGCCGACGGCAAAGCAACCAACGGCCTGGGACGTTAAACGATATCTACTCAGCCCCGGGGACAAACTGTCCAATGACCTTGCGGGGAATACCGTGAATCACGAATTCCTGATTCTGACGCCCGGTCGCACGCAAGGCGTTGGATCGGAAAAGCAGGACGAAGGACCAAATAATGAGCCCCGCACCGGGGATGAGGATGGCCCAGCCCTGCGGTTGCTCAAGCAACGAAGCTCCGATGCCGACGGCGAAGATGCCACCGAAGAGGCCAAGATACCCAAAGATCTTGCGCCGGACCAATTTCCTGCGCTCGCTCAGAGCAATCGAATAGGTTACCTCGCAGGGTTTGCGGAAAACGAAATAGAGTAGGATATACAAAAGGATATTGACGAGCACGCCAAGGTAAGCCCAGGGCGGACAGAAATAGACCTTCCGCGTGATCCTCGTCTTCGGCTCAGACGCAGCGGAGAGTGGAAGTCCGGATTTGATACAGATTTCAGGCAGAACTACGTAGGAGAAGCCATGCAGCGAACCGCGATGGACATCGACCCGGTAGGCCCCGGGATTACTCTTCACCGGAACCAACACGGACTGGGGCGGCTGGTAAGGGTTGATGTCTGGCGTCGCGTCCGGCATCCCGGATCATCGAATAGGTTTCTGACGTTGCAAGTGAGTTGAATTGGAGGCGGAGCGGGGCACTTCTCCGTGCGGATTAGAGGTGAGCCGGGGCTCCCGGGCCTGCCTCTGACATCCTGACGTCGAAGGATAGGTGTTGATCATTTGGAGCGAAACCGCTGGGCCGAAAATGTGGCGAGGACTTCAGTCCTCGACCCAATATCCTCCAGGGCTGAAGCCCTGGCTACAATCCGTCGGGTCAATCCGATTCCTCGCATGTCCACACGCCACGGGCGCAGGTCAGAGCGTGAGTGAGGAGAAAGGAGCAGGGCCTGAGCGGCCTGAGGAATCGTCCTCGTCCTCGTCCTCGAACTATTCCTCATCCCCCATCGTAATCATCCGTAGGCCGGAGATTCCTCTCTGGCCACCAGCATCATCCCCGGTCTCACGAAACTCCCCGGCTCGGCAAGATCTCATCTTCCGTAGCCACCCCGCCCCAACCGCAATCCATTTCAGCTCGGCAATGGGGGCGGCGTCTTGCGCCGCTGCACGAGCTTCCGGCGCGCGTGATCCGCCTTGCCGCGGCGGATGCCCCACAGGACGGCCACCACCACGACATGGACGGCCGTGAAGACCGCCACAAAGAGATAACCCTGCCACAACGGGATCCCGACGACGGCGAAGAGGCCTCCCCAGAGAGCCAGATTGATGGCAAGGAAGAGGCCAAACCGCGCCCAGCCCGGCCAGCGGCGCATCCAGAACCAGAGCCGCAATTCAGTGGTGGACGCCGCCGAGCCGCTCTTTATCTCGGAAACAAGCAGCCACTCATAAGCCTTGCCACCCGGCCAAAAGATCAAGGTGGCGAGCATGAGCCACCCGAAGTAGGCCAGGACCACTTTGAACCCAATCGCGAGAAAGATTAGGCGCCCGGGCTGCCGGATGATGGCCTGCCCGAAGAATCCGAGCCAGGCGAACGTCCGGGAGGGGATGCTGAACAACCGATAGACGAAACTGCTCCCGGCGACGGCTTGGAAGAGGTCGACCTGGTAAATGCGGTTGCCGGGCTCGAGTCGCAGAGCCTCGCGGTAGGCGCGCCCGGCCTCAACGGGATCAGCCAGTTCATTCAACAAGAGGTCGCCGATGCTATTGTGGAGCCCCGCATTGTTCGGATCGAGCCGCAGGGCGGCGCGATACTCTTCCAGACGCTTTACCGCATCCTCCGTCGAGGTCTCGTCTGCCGCGTGGATGCGAAGGTAGAGATTCGCCGTGTCGGCGTCGTCCGGATCCAGCTCACGGGAACGGCTGATATGCTCGCGGGCCGTGGCCAAGTCGAGCTTTTGCATGGCGGCGATGGCGGCGTAGCGATGGAAGAAGGCGTTCTCGGGGTCGATGCGAAGCCCCGCAGCGGCATGTTGGCGCACCTTGGACCATTGCTCGCCAGATCCGTAGAGACAGAGCGCCGCGATGTGGGTGGACACTTCCTCGGGTTCGACCGAAAGGAGATGATCGAGGTGGATCTTGGCCTCGCGAGGCTGCCGGAGATCCGTCAATGCGAGCACCAGGTAGAAATGGGCGGTGGAGTCCTCCGGATCCCGTGCCAGGAAACGCCGCGCCTCTGCGGCGAGTCGGTCGAGATTGCCCGCCTCCAGGAGGATCTGCAGAATCGGCCCGGAAGTAGGCGGTTCGGCAGACGACGGGTCCGGCATGTGGGGATAGGTGGGATCGCTCATGTTGGACAAGATGCCGGTAACGAAATGCTAAAAACGTTACTGGATTTGATCAACCTCCATCAAGAAAATCTGAATCAGCCCAGGTCCCCAGAGGCGGGGCCAAGCGAACTGAAAGAGATCTACCAGGCCCAACCAATTTGCGGCCAGGAACCACGATTGCCTCTCTGAGGAGGCCCAGACTAAGCCCGGCCCCTGATCTGCGCGTTGGCCCCGGACGACGAGGTCATCTCACAATTGCCGCCTCTTGCAGTTCCATCACCGGCACGAGGCCCAAGACAGGCCCGACCGGGTTGAAGAGCAACTCCTTCGCCCAAAGGTCTTGACGACTCAAGGCCCTAGAGATCTACTGGCCGACAATGAAAGACGTTCGCCGCCTGCTCCAAAAGCTAACGACAAGCCTAGCAGCTCGGCTCCCCGCAGTGACCGGCGGCCCGGAGGAGGAGATTTCGCCAAGTTCCTTCACCTTTCGCCTGTGCGTCAAGCTATGCCTCCCTGCGCTCATCGTCGGGGCGATCATCCGGATTTCATTCCTGGCCGTGACCCCCACGGCTTACTATGGCAAGGACAGCAACTCCTACTTCACCACCGCGAACCGCCTCTGGAGTGAGGGGGAGTTCAAATTGCCATCCAAGCGGCGCTACCTTTATCCCCTTTTCCTTGCCGTAACGCCAGCATTGCCTGGATCCACGGCCACGGGCGTAGCCGTGCTGCAGCACGCAACGGGATTGGCGACTGTGCTGGGCATTGGCTGGATCGTTGGCCATGTAGTACGCCGTCCACGGATCTGGGTACCTCCGGTGACCTTACTCGCGGCGGCCTGGCCACGGATGCTCTGGTATGAGCACGAGATGATTGCTGAGGTCTTTGTCCTCGCGGCCCTTGTCCTGACCGTGGCAATGGCCCTCCCGCTAACTCGATTACGAAGTCAGAGCGGACTCCTCTGGTTTTTGGGCGCTGCGGTGCTGATCATCGCCTTCAAGCCGCATGGCCGTCCTTTCTGGCTGGCGCTGGTCGGCCTCGCCGCCATCTACTCTTGGGGACGTTGGAACCTGGCGCACGCTTTGGCCGTGGCGGGCTCATTGGTCGTTCTCGCGACGGGCGGGAGCGACTCACAGGGCAGCTGGCTACTCCTTAGCTCAGCCCTGCCGCTCGTAAAAACAGAGGGTAAGGTCTACCAAGAATACCGCGACTTGCTACGCCCTTTCATCTTGGAGAGTCGCAAAGATTTCCCAAACTACGCAACACGCCAAAAGCTCTTCAAGAAGGACCTGGACGGCGAGGACCCTACCGATCCTCTTGGCCCGGAATGGGCCAAACTATGCAGGGATCGCAAACGTTATGGAAAGGTGGCCCGCACTCTTGCACTCGAGGGAATTTTGTCTCAGCCGCTAACCTTTAGTGGAATAATCTACCGGAAAGTCATGCTAGCATTGTCGGACTCGAATGCCGGTGCCAGGATCCGACCTGACCAGTTCTGGCAGGCCCAGATCCAGGCCAATAACGGCCGATGGCTGACGCGGCGTTTGCCGGAGATGCGCCTAGTCTTCGGGACCGACGAAGAGGGCTTCCGACGGATGGCGGCCGACGGCCTCCAAGATAAGCTCTGGCTGGCAAGTCCGATCGACTGGCTCGACAGCGCCGTAGCGTGGACCTATTACGAGCCGGGGACACGCGAAGATGACCCTCCCCGTTTCGGTCTGCGTTGGATAGGCTATCTCGCATTGTTCGGATTCGTCAGCTGCCTATTCCCCTCCCGACTGAAGCGCACCGCCATCGTGTGGTTTCCCGCCCTGTTCTACCTTGGGCTGGTCTACAGCGTAGGCGATTCCGTCTCACGCTATTTGCACCCTGCAGACTGGTGTTTGCTCGTTGTGATCGCACTTGGTAGGGATGCTCTGGTGGACCTAGGCCAGTCCCTTTTCCGGAAATGGAAAGAGCACAAAGCTTCCCTCGCATGAGCCGCCAGCTGCCACGTTGGATTGCCGGGTGCTTGGAGTCCGGAAGGTTGCAATTGCGTCGGGATTCGCCTGCGGCCCTATGGCTGCGCAGGACCATTCGGTTCCTCGAAGAGTTACCAGTGCCCGTGGAGATCACACTACTCGTCCTGGTTTTCACCGTGGCAGTGGTGGTTCGGGTGCAGGCTATCACTTTGGTGCCCGGCTATATCTGGTCGAAGGATTCCATGGGCTACGCGATGCCTGCATTCCAATGGCTCGACTCCGGAGAGTGGGTCTTCGACGGGAGGCGGGGCCCTATTTACTCAATCTTCCTCGGTTACGGTGTCCGGTTCTTTGGCGGGATGTACGGGGTGATGGTCGCGCAACACGTTCTAGCCCTCGTTGGCATCCTCGCCAGCGCCACCGCCGCCCGCGTTTGGTTCGGCCGGACGGCCAGTTGGATCCTGGCTCCGTGCGGCGCGGCGTTCGCAATCTACGGCCCGCCGATCCACTACGCTCATCTAATCCGGAACGAGACGCTCCTGTTTTTCTTTGCCTCGATCGCCCTGGCCGCTTGGGCAATCGCCATCCGGCAGCGTTCCGCCGTCTGGCTGGGGATCACGGGCCTGGCCGCAGGGATACTGACGCTCATCAAGGGGGTCTTCCTTCCCTTTCCGGCATTCGCGATTCTCGGAGCAGTTGGGCTGCACTGGCCGCGTTGGCAGATTACCACTCGTCACGCGGCCATCTTCCTTGCGGCATTCCTGCTCCCGGCGGCGCTCGATCTACTGCACGAGCGCAATTCCAAAGTCGAATCTCCCTCCAGACCCCAATCGGGTATCCTTTTCTATGGACGCACGGCGCAGTGGACGGTGCTCGATGCCGGAATCCAACCGGAGTTGAAAGCACAGATCCGCAAGATGGTCGAGGACTACCGCCGTCTGCCAAAACTCGACAACAATGTCATTCTCAAAGACACTGTAGTTCCTCGCCTAGAGGCGATTGTTGCCTCCCAAGGCGGAACTCCCTCAGACCTCAACCGGCTTTGTCGGCAGCTGGCCATTGAAGCGATTCAGGCTCATCCTCACGAATTCGCAGCCCAGGTGTGGAAGGACACGAAGGAGGTGCTGCTAGATATTGCCGAACGCCGAAATTTTCTCGAGCCTGGAGAACTGCTGAGTGGTGCCAAGCTTCTTCGCGCAATGCCCCAGCCTCAGCCCGTTTTGGATGCGGAGCGAATCGCCTCGATCCTCGAACCGCGCGCGACAAAGGACCACCTCTCGCCGCTTGGCCGGGTTGGCCCCTGGGCCTGGCTCTTTCCGTCTCCGCCCATCTTGCTTTCGCTGATCGGAGTCTTGCTTCTGCTCTTGATCGCGCCGGGTGAAGACCGGATTTTCTGGCTAGGCCTAGCGGGACTCCTCGGTTTCACCATTGTCCTTCTTTCTACCGTAGGACGACCGATCAATCGCTACGCGGTCCCGATCATGCCAGTATTGTTCTGGGTCAACACCGGCGTCCTGGTCCACGCCTTGCGTTGGGTTCGCGGGGACCAGGCAGCAACAGTTGGGGAATGGGTTTGGCGGCATGCGAAAGCCACTTGGCAATCAGGCTTGCAGCACTTCAGAAGGGCTTAAGGGGTTTTCACTAGATCCCTCTTTCCTGCTTTCCTGGCGATGCAAGCATAGTGCCAAATCTCCCGACCCAGGAACATGCAACCGGCACCAAGCACGAATATCGCAACAGGCATCACGAATTCGGTATATCGATGAACCTTCAATGTGTAGATAGCCGCATTCGTGCCAACGCCGAGGATGAAGAGGAGAAGAAGACTGTTCGCAATCAACGCCAACTCGACTCGGCGGCGGGTCTCAACGTCCCCGAGAGAGAAGGTCTTGCAGCGCCATTCCCAGATGCAACTGGCCAAGGTGACCAACGGTATAATAGACAAGAATGAAAGAAAAATCTGGGTGGCTACACGGGCGATCCGTGGTTCCCGCGTGATGATGATCCCCGTCCGTGAATCAGCCGGACCGTCAAAATATGACTGATGCAGTGCGGCGTGGGCCGTGACATAGGGGTTATTGGGAAATTCGTCGTACGACAAAAGATTTTCTCGCGACTTACGTAGCGCGACGCTGTATTCCACCTCATCGCCACTGGAGAAGATCCGGCTGCCCTCAAACAAATAACCGAACATATCGATGACCTTTACCGCATAAGGAATAGGTCTGCGGGTTACCATCTTGATGAAATAGTGCATCAAGAACTCGTTCTGCTCCGAAGAGCTTAACTTGGAAAAGTGGGGCAGATTTGTGAGCGCGCGATCTCCGTTTAGCAACAAGTTCGGATTGAATCCGATTCGCTTGTACCCAGCGTGACCGCCCTTGCTTGTGTCCCGAAGCGCCTCGTCGTACCGGTCGATCATCTCGCGGACGATTTCACGGTTTGCGAGATCAGCCCTCTGAAGGTCTCGCTCCATCACGGGCCGGATTTGCTTCAAGTGCGCAATAAACGCGGTCTGGGCAAGGAAGGACTTTTTCTCAGCCGTCTTCTCTTCCAACCTTTTGTTCGTGAAATTGAACGCAAGCAGAATTGCGATACAGGAAACCCCGTAAGCGGCTGCCGCTGCGAGCTTGAACTCCGCAAAGAGAACTTTGCGGACCAATAGTGCCACAAACGGAAAAGCGATCCCCAAACCCCAATTTGGCTTTAGAAAATAGAGAGCCTCCGAACATAGAGCCATCACGATCCAGCTAGCGATGACCCAGTTTCTCTTGCTCGCTTGGACGAAGCCGAGAAAACCGAGGATGGCGAGCACGATGAAGATCGGGGATATTCCCTCGCCCACAAGGGACAGGTTGTAATAGGTGGTCGTTGGCGACTGCAGGAAAATGTGTGCAAGTCCCAACCCGAAAAAGAGACTCCAGAGACGCCGACGAGCTATCAGCCACGTGCCAAACACAATTAGGCCCGCGACCAGAAAGCTACAAAAGATCTGAACAAGAGCGACCGCATTCAGCGAGCCGAAAAACTTTACGACAATAGCAATAATGACCGGGTACAAGAATTTCCGCTTCCAGGTCAGGATGAATTCGCCCGACTCAAGGTATGCCAGAGGGGAGGAAAGAAAGCTGCCGGTATCGTCGCGGGCGAGAGCGATCACCGGGTGGCCGAAGTGAAGCCCGACGGCATCGATGAAAACCAGAAGTGTCAGGACAGCCAAGGTCGCCACGGCGAGGGTTCTGGAGGGTAGGCGAACAATCGGCTGAAGCCAAGCGACCGAGCGGATTCTGGCTGCAAGACGACCAGACAGTTCGAAGGTATGCAGACGGGTAGGAACGTGCCAGTAAATAGCGATAGTCAGAATCACAAGGGTGATCTGCAGAATCGACTGCAGCATACCGGACAGCCCGTCAGGAGTGCGAACAGAGTATGCTTTTTGATTGGTTAGGGGTGAGCTGCCGTCCAGTGAATTGAAATGCAGATCCCGGTTTACCATGTGCCAGCTTCCAGCTTGGCCGGCCCTCACCGCATCACGGGACGACATGTATCGGGAATACGGGACGCCGTCCTCAAACAGGGCGATTGCATTGCGGCTTCGTCCCACAACGTCCAGATGGATAGGGACCTCGACATGGCAATAGGACTGGTCTCGCGTCCCTGCGATGAGCTCCGGCCTAATCTCAACAGTTCGTTGGTAGAGGAGCCCGGTCCAATCCTGAAACGCAGCCGCCAGGACAACAAGAGCGGTCACCGTCCAAGTCGCAAGGATCACTTTTTCGGTTCTGAATTTCATAGCTCAACCGGCGTTTATTTGTTCTGGGGGGGGGATACTGTCAATCGGAATTGCATCATGCGGCCTCGTCAGGCTCGGCTCCCAGAGACGTGCTCCGAACATCTTCGATGCAGGCAGCAGAATACCCGTTGGAATGACCCGGTCTATCGCTATGCCATAGGCTCACTCAAGTTTTTCGAGCGCATTACCTCGCCCGCCGCTTCCCGGCGCCTCGCAACTCGGCTCTTGATGAGGCGGGCCCGGCCGAAGCCGACGGCGATCCGCATTTTCAATTGACAGATCTGCCGATTGCCGGTCCGGTGGCCGTTCTCTTTCGCATGCAAGAAGTTGATAGTTCTTCCCAAGGCCCCGGCTTGCCGCAGGCCCAGGTCTCCGTGGTGGTTCCCGTCTACAACGAGGAGAACGCTATTCTTGAAACGTGCCGCCTTCTTTCCGAGACCCTCGCGACTACGGGGTGGGACTGGGAGGTCATCTGCGTGAACGATGGCTCGAAAGACGGGTCCTCCGCTGTGCTCAAGCAGCTGATTGGCGTGCCGAACATGGTGGTGGTGGAGCACGATGTGAACAAGGGCTACGGTGCCGCTCTCAAGACCGGCATCCGCAAGGCGCGCTACCCGTGGATCGCGATCATCGACGCCGATGGGACCTACTCCATGGAGGCGCTCAAGTCACTCCTCCCCTCCGCAGCGAACTACGACATGGTCGTTGGCTCTCGGACGGGCCCCAACGTCAAATACTCCCCGATCCGGCGCATTCCCAAGTTCTTCCTGCGGCGGATCGCGTCGTTCCTGGCGGGATCGACCATTCCCGACATGAACTCCGGTCTCCGCCTGTTCCGCCGGGACATCGTTCAGCGCTTTTTCCCGATCCTCTCTGACCGCTTCAGCTTCACGACCTCGATCACGATGGCGTTTCTGACCAGCGGCTATCATGTTCTTTTCATCCCGATCGACTACAGCGAGCGCGTGGGACAATCAAAGATCAGGCCGATCCGCGACACCATCCACTTTAGCCAGCTGATTCTCCGGACAGGGATGTATTTCGCTCCTATGAAAGTGCTCATGCCCTTGGCGTATGTGCTCGGCGGCGTCGCCCTGGCCAGCTTGGCTTACGACCTCATTGAGCTCAAAAACCTCACCGACAAGACAATCTTGATGGCCATGTTCTCGATGAACACCGCCATCTTCGCCTTGTTAGCTGACATGATCCAGAAAATCTGGAAAATGCGCTGAGCTGGGGTTTGTCCGAATGAAGGGTGTCGCGAAGCAGTTCGGTGCTTTCCTAGCCGTTGGCGGGGTCAGCGGCTGCATTTTGCTGGCCACGAATTTCGTTCTCCGGGAACTGCTCTCCCTCCCACCAAATATCGCTTATCCCTGCGGGTTCCTCCCGGTCATCGTCACGAATTTTGTGATGATGCGCAAGATCGTCATGCCCTCCGCCGACCCGCGGTGGGGAAGGCAATTGCTGGCTTTTGTGGCGTCCACCGTCGTCTGGCGCGGACTGGAAAGCGTTTTCGGCCTGTTCCTCTTCGACGCCGTCAAGCTAAGCGATTCCACCAAGTGCCTCTATTACGCCCTTGTCGTTGGCAATGCCGGGTTGTTCACGGTTCTCAAATTCGTTTACTATCGGTTGACCGTCTTCAAGCCCAGGCCGGTCACGACGAGCGAAGCCTAGCTCTCTGCCAGGCACCCTGGCCTACCTTAGGTCATTGCGATCCCAGTTATAAGCCAGGAAGGAAATGCTCGCATCGGGCGCGATCGGCTGTTCGCGGTAGCGATTGATGAAAGTCCGTAAGTCGCCGTGATCGAACTCGTCGCGAAACCAGTCGAAAATCGCGGAAACCTCCGCATGTTTGCCATCCAGAGAGATCCTGACTCCGTTCGGATTTTCCGAGAGGAATGACCGGGTCACCGCGTTGAGATCCGCGTTGAGGGTTCCCGCGGTGTAAGCCCGGTTCCGCAAGGGAGAACAACTCATGCTGGCGCGGTTCAATGCGAAGTGGACCCGGGGATCTTTGAACGTCGGACCGATGATCCTGTGCTCCAGGTCATCGAGACTGACCTTCGCGCCAGCGACGATGAGATCCTTCGTTGTCAGGAAACGATCCCGCCAATCCGTCGGTTGCTTGTTCCACGGATAGGCGACCAACATCTTGTGCAGCACCAGTGCATTGTAGGCATTTAGATACCAGGCCAGCCGCTGATTCCTGGTCCCGGAGGGAGCCTCCATCGCGATCGATCCCACGACCTCCCACAACAGATCCATGTCGGCACGGTTGCCCGCCCAACCACGATAGTCCACCCCGCCGGCTTGAACGTGGCGCTGAAGCAACGAGGAGAAATCTCCCTGCCACTCGGCCCGCGTCTCGACCGCAGTTCCCAGCCAAGCCAGCGCCAAAAGCGCGATGGTTGTGATCCGGTTCATGGTCAAAAACTTCATATGGGATCAAGCAACTCCGCTTTGCCCCCAAGTCACAGACGCAGGACCGCGACCCGCTTGCGAAAGTCAGTGGGCACCCCAGCCCCTATTGACAAATTCGCCCACACGTCGTCCGCTGCCGGGATGGCGCTGCCTTTCCCTTCCCTGACCCGCCACCTCAACGACTTGGCCGCAGCGCCCGGCTTTGACGCGGCGGTGCTCCGGGCAGAACTCGGGCAGTTCCATGCCCCGCTCCTCGCGCAAATCGAGGATGACGCCGCGCACCCGGAAAGGTTCGCCGATTGGGGGATGTCCTCGAATCTGGACAGCGGCGCCCGGGCGGAATTGGTTCATCCGAGTCTTCTGGCAGCACTTTGCGGGCTGTCCGGTCTCCCCATGCCGTGCGAGAATTCGGCCAATGCCGGCCTGCTCCACACCTATGGCTACCTGCTGAGCAACTGCCGGACCCCTTTCGGCTTCAAAAGGGAACGCTGGACCCGTCCCGAGTTGGAGGACGGTCTTGGCCTCCGGCGCGGCCTCGTCTCTGCCGTGCCACTGGAGGGGACTCTTCTCGGAAACGTCACCACCTTAATGCGGATAATCTGGAAGCCAGGCACCGAACCCAATCCACTGTTCGCTGACGGCACCCGCTATACGGGCTTTACGGTGACCGAACAACCCGAGGACTCCTCCCTCCGCCTCATCACCCGTCTCATTCCCTTCCCCGCCGCTGGCCCGGGAGGGAACCGGCGGGCAGCGCTCTTCCATGCCTGGGACGACGGGACGCGCCTCCGCTTCGTCACCGTCTTTCCAGTGGATAGTTCGGTGCTCGACAAGCTGCGGCGCCAATCGAAAAACGGCACCGGTTTGGTGAAGCCTCGTTACAACTCCGTCATCCCGGAACTCGGCCCCGAAGGGCGGCCCGGGCGGATCCTGATCGAACCCTGGGAAAGTCCGACCGCCTGAGCTAGGATTCTTCCGATTTGCAAATTTTCTGCAATTGCGGGAAACTTCCTTGCGTTCCCACCAAAATCTCGTTAGAACCGATTTTTAGTGTGTCGGGAATGCCCCCAACGGCGCACGTTCTTCCAGTCGCCATGAAAAATCCCAGTATTTCGATTTCGGGAGCCGTCGGTGACGCGCTTCTTCATCTCCAGGCTCTCAGCGAGGATCGCTCCCTCCAGGAGGTCATCGATCGCGGAACGGCCGGGATCCCCTTCCTCCAGCTTGTTGCGGTCGCCACGGATCACGTCCTCCACGCCGTCGATGCGGATTCGGATTCACGAACGAGTTCCCAGCAGTCTATGGACGTGACCGACCGCAGTCTCGCCGTCATCCAGGCCGCTTTGGTTTCCGTGGCGGGCTCAACCCCTTATCGCACCAGTCTTTCGGCCCGCGCGGGCTTCGTTCAATTCCTCGACGAGCTCGAAACCGCCGCCGATGACCTGCGCAATGACCGGGATTTGAGCAAGCTCCTTCTCTTGGTCGAGTCGCTAGAACGAGAATTGGGCGAGGCTAAGTTGACCAACTGAGTGCTCAGAGAGGACGCGAACCAGTCCTCCGGCGGAGAAATTCAACAATCTTTCAAAAATTGCTGTTGGACGCACTGGGCGGGTGCTAGTCCTAGTTCTCTCATGCACGCCACGCAAATCGGGAGGTTTTCGCAATTTCCCTACTCAGCGACCTTTGGGGTCGCCCTCGCGCTCGCCTTTGGCCCAGCGCCCGCCTTCACCCAGGACGCACTTCCCGCCCCCGTCACTTCGGCTCCTCAGGCCCCCGTCCCGGTCGTTGCTCCCAAACCACCGGTCGAGACCCTTGACGCCAGCCTGGTTTTTCGCCAGCCGGATGCACCCGCCCCGAAGCCGTCCCTGGCTGGTCCGGCTTCATCCGCCATCGAAGTCTCGCGTGCCGTCCCGTTCGTGAGCAGGCTGACCGATCTCAACCTCCTTTCCGGACTCTACGAGTTCGATGACGATCCGAACGGTAACCTAGCCGGGGTCCACCCGGGCGTCGATTTGGCACACACCAATCGGATTAGCCTGGATGAATCCTTCAGCCAAAACCCCGATCTGAATCGCAGAAACAGTTTCATTGGCCTCTGGGCTTCCATCCCGCTTCGCGATTTGGGACCGAATCGCAGTCAGGCCACCACACCGTTACCGGGCAGCAGTCCTAGCCGCACCTTGATCGCTTCGATCGGCGGAGAGCCCACCCGCCACCGCACCAGTCGCAAGGCCGAGTCCGCTGGCCACAACGGTTTCTTTTCCCGATTCCGTCCCGGGTCCGGCTTCCTCAGCGGTTCGCCGGAACGCACGAAGTCCGAGCCGACTCCTGCCTTGCCCGCCCCCGAGCCAGTTCAGGTCCCGGTCGAGCCCCAAGCTCCGAGTGGCTCCGAGGCTCCATCGCCCCAGGTCGGAGAAAAGGCCGCCGAGAAGCCTTCCCGCGGGTTGGCTGCGGATTTCATCAACCGCATCCGCAAGTAATCCCGCCCTTCCCGTCGCGGATCACTTGCCGTTCAATTCGGCCCAACCACCAAGCAGGTGGTAAACCTCCGGGACACCAACGTCCCGGAGCTTGTTGGCGACTTCCTTGCTCTTCCCGCACTTCTTCCCGTCGCAATACACGACGAGCGGCCGATCTGAGGACGCGATCTGCTCAAACAGATCAGGAAGGAGGACGTTCCATTCATCAGGCGCGAGCCGCAAAGCACCGGGTTGATGCCCCGCTTCGTACGCCTCGGCGGACCGGGCATCGATCCAGAGAACCTCGTCCTTCCAGCGCTCCAGGATATCCGCCCGCGCCACCGCGTGCTCGTCGGTTTCGGGTTGCAGATACCAACCGGGCGCGGCCGGATGAGCCACCTTGGTGATAGCCCCGGCGATCAAGGTCAAGACCAACAGCAGGACGACATCCCGCAGGCAAATTCCAAGGAAGCGCCGCATCATGGGGTTACCCCTTCTTGTCGATCCGGAAGAACGCCATTTGACGTTGTTGCTCCCGGGCTTTGATGTCGGTGTCGATTTTCACCATGCCCAGCATCACCTCGGAGGTGGTCTCTGGCTTGACCTCGATCTCATAGGCCCGGCCAGGAGTGACCGTCTTCAAAGCCACGCTCACATTGCGGCGCGTGGAAGCAATGCTCTTGATGTTGATGGCGTCCGGGCTCTTCACCGTGACCTTGAAGACCTTCGGGGCGACCGCCTCACCCAATCCCCAGGAGAGCATTTTTGGTTCGATTTCGATCAACTCCGGAACGTGAACGCGAACCGCGAGCCGGATCGGGGCATCGCCCTTGCTTCCACTCACAAAGGTAATGGAACGCTCGACGCTCCCATTGTAGCCCTTGATGTTGAAGACGGCGGTGACCATCCCTTTTTCCCCAGCCGCATAGGTTTTCTTGTCTGCCGTCGCACTGAGGCAACCGCAAGAGGTTTCAATGCTGCGGACCGATCCCGGGGTATCCAGATTCGTAAACGGAAACGTCACGGTGAGCCGCTCTTCGCCGAACCCCGGCTGGACCTCAACCAGGGTCTGATCAAATTTGAAGGCGGCCAGGGCCGATCCCGGAAAGAGCACGGGCATCAGCAACACGGCACAAAAGGCGGCGGCTTTGTTCATGGGGGCGATCATAGGGCAGGACGCGCCGAATGCAAAGCCCTCTCGATCGGATGGGGGTTCACGGAGGACGCGGTGCCTCGCATCAAACAAGATTTCAGGGCAGCTCGCTCATCAGCTTCAAAAGCGTATCGGCGGCTTTCTCAGCTTCCTCCAGGTTTTTCCCCTTTAGATTCTCCCGCAGCTTTTGCATGAGCGCGGCGGCTTCCTGGTTGCCGGTCAGCTGCAACCATGCGGGGAGTTCCGCCTGGATTTTGTGAATCTTGGGAGGCAGGCGCTCCATGAGAGACACGGTCTCCTTCCCTTCGATCAGCGGCTCACCGTCCAGGAATTTGCGATAGGCCTGAAGGGCTTCCTCGCCCTCGGTGACCACGCGGAAACCCATCGTCTTCATGGCGTCGCCGCCCACCCCCCAGGAGAAGAGATTCACCACCGTTGCACCATGGTTGAACATCTTCGCGAGGTAAGTCTCCATGCCCATGCCCGTTTCTCCGGGACCACTGGAAGGCTGCATGTTGGTGCCTTCGCAGGAGGCCCATCCGGCTTGCTTTTTCTGGTCCAGCAGCTCGTAAATGTCTTCGAACACGCCCGGCTGCGGATAGGTCGAGAAGCCTGGCCGATGGTTCTTGCCGAAGGCCACGGACGGCGGCGCGAAGTGATTGTGCTGCGAATACCCGATGTCTTTGTCAGCCCGCATGTAGGTGATCTCCTTTTGGTCGCCGGAATGAAAGGCACGGCGCGAAAGAAAGGCCGTGTGCGAGTAGATGGATCGTGGCGGAACACCGGCCTTGATGAGCCCTGCCGTCCATAGGTCGATGAACTCCCCCACGACGTTCTCCAACTCAGCGTTCAGATCCTGCGGCGGGTGTTCGCGACTGAAGCCACGATTGAGTAGCGCGCGGTAGCCGAGGTAGTTGCCGGTCTTGAAATCCTGCCCGATCATCGTCTCCCATCCGGCAATGACGCCCGTGAAGAGCTCCGGCCTTTCAAGTTGTTCCAGCCGATTCACGCCCTCCTCGATGCTCTGGCCAATGAGGGCGGCGCGCTGCCGGACTTCCCGCTGGATGACCTCGCTGTTGAAGCACATTTGCGGCGGTGCTTCCGTCGGCTTCTGGCCCCAATGCAAGAGTCGGCCCGTGTTGGGCGTCCCGTCCCAGTCCATCGCCTCCACGTTCTGCGGATCGCTCCACAGGTCCTTGCGGCGGAGCCAGAACATCGAGTCGTCGATGTGAAAGCCGACGGCCACATCGGTTTCGAGCGCGAGATCAAACGCTTGCTCGATGAACCTGGCGACTTCCTCATCGCTTTGTTCAAAGCAGAGCGGACCCAACACCACCGCCAGCCGGGCGCGTGGATCGCCCACACCGCCGATCCGTTGTTTGATGTCCAACACGTAGTCGCGCAACGCCGCAGTGCCCGGGAGGAGCCTTTCTTTCGATCCGCTGCTCAGAAGCCCCGCGACCTTCGGATCGGCGCTGAAGAAGGTGAAGATTTGGAAGGCCAGATACTTGGTTTCACTGTCCGTCCCGGCACTCACGTGGCGGGGGATGACAGAGCCGAGCAGGCAAAGGACAAGGACGACTCGCCTGGTTTTCATGGGGTGCGGTGGAGGATGGCCTTCGGCAGCGGGCGGCACGCGCTCACTGTCCGTCCTGCTCGAGCTGTTCGAGCACGCGATCCAGCTCGGCCTCCGCTTGGGTGGCTTTCCCCGCCTCGATCAAGGGCCGCACATTCTCCTCCATCATCCGTGCGATGACGGACGGATCGCGACCGCTCGCCGCCCAGCTTTGCGCGCCTTCCTTCACGCGATTGACCTTGTCGGTAAGCCGCTTTTGCTTCTCCTGGGCGGCGGGTCCCTTTCCGGCGAATTCGCGCAGCTTGGTTTGCTGCTCGGATGTAAGCGAATTTTTCAGCGCCGCGAGCAAACCGATGTGCAGATGCTTCAAATCGCGCTCCGCATCGAGCAGCTTGTCAAGCTGGGCGATCAGCGCCGGCTCATCGACCTGCTCCTGCTGAGCCAGCGCCGAGAGCGCGGCGGTTTCGCGTTCGAGCCGCTGCCGGAGTTCTTCGGAGCGCGACTGCGTCTGTTGGACATGATCGCGAACAGTCTCCTGCTGCTCCGGCGTCAGGCCGATTTGATCGCTCGCGGTGAGGATCACTTCGGGCGCAAAAAATGCACCGGCGAGCGGGTCGGCGGCGGACAACGTGCCGACCGTGATGAGGAGGGAGACAAGGGCGATGAGTTTCATGCTGGGATGGGTGTTATTCGGAAAGACGCGGAGGGTCGAGCAGCGATGCCGTGGGCGATATCCACCCCGGTAGCACCGCCGTCGGCTCCATGGCGAAGCTCGCGATTGAGTTCTCCGTGGACGCGATCACCGCCGCGAAGTCTGGCGACGGGTGCCGAGGCTCGCGATGGGCAAAGATCAGCACCGCCGTGAGCAGCGCCATACCCGCGCCGAGCGCAGGCACGAGCCGCCAGCCGGGGAGCGGGGCGTCCGGCAATGTCCGGATACGCCGCATCGTCGCATGATGCAGCGCTGGGTCGAACGGTGGCTCGGACATCCGGGCCGCATCGCGCCAGAGCGCCTCACGCAACTCGGAGTGATCGTCGTGGTCTCGAGCCGGGGTGTTCATCGCTGGTTCATCGGCTTAATGCGCCGCGTTGCGGAGACGGTTCATTTTTTCTTTCATCCGCCGGAGCTTCTCCAAAGCGTGATGCAGCCGGCTCTTCACCGTACCCGGAGAGATGCCCAGCACGGCGGCCATTTCCGTTTCGGTCGCATCCGCGTAAAAACGCAGGCGGATCACCTCGCGATGCCGGGCGGGCAGTGCCGCGACCATTGCGCGCAGGAGTTCCGCGTCCGCGCCTTCGCCCGCCTCTGCGGTGGCCGGTTCGTGCCGCGCCAGCCGCGCCTGTTGCTCCAGACTCGCCAGGGGCAACCGCCGGGCGAACCAACCGAGCGAACGCCGGTGCTGCCGCAACAGGATCACGTAGAGCCAGGTGAAGAAGCGGCACGAGCCATCAAAGCGTGGCAAACTTTTCCAGGCCGCCAGCATCGTCTCTTGCACGAGATCCTCCGCCCGATGCACGTCGCCGCAAAACGCCAGCGCCTGCGCCATAAGCCGAGGTTGTTCCACCTCCATGATCCGCGAAAACGCCTCCGTGTCTCCGGCGCGGGCGAGCGCGAGAAGATCGGAGCCATCGTGCGAAGAGGAAAAAGTCATGCAGCGCTGCTCCTTAATGGCTCAGCGCCCCGTGGCGGTTCAGAATGTTTCCGATTTCGCCAAAAATTGTCTTTGCGAATGAAACAAGGCGGCTGGAAGCCACCTCTACTCCACGGGCCGATTGAGATTCACAAACCAGCCCGCCGCCTCCGGTCCTACGGGCCAGGAATCGAGGCCGCCTATCGCGATCCCCGCCTCGACAAATCCTTGGAGCGATCGCTCGCCTCGCGCCAGCCGCGTCCGGGCCAATTCCGCCAAGTTTCGGGGATAAATCGCCAGGAGCGGCTCCCATCTCTCCTGCAAATGGGGAACCAGGCCGCGATCTCCATCACTCGCCGCCAGCAACTGATGCAACCCCGGCACGGTCACCGCAGGCATGTCGATCCCGAGCACGATAACCCGCGGTGAATCGATCGATCCCAGCACCGAGGCCAACCCGCCAAGCGGCCCCTGATCCGGAAAAGCGTCCGCGATCACCCTCACCTCCGGCGGCGGCGCAAAACCCGGACCAGACGCAGCCACGGAAAGCACCACCTCGGCAGCTCCGATCGCCATCAACTTGTCAAGCTGCAGACGCCAGAGTGGGACCGAAAGCCCGGGCGGGACGTAGGTGGTTTTGTCTGAGCCGAAGCGCAGGGATCGGCCACCGGCCAACAACGCCGCAGCAAACGGTGCCGACTTCATGCCTGGGGCTCCTCGGCCCGCAGGATTCCTTGCGTCAGGATCCGGGCGCGCAAGCCTCCCCTGCCCTTCAACGCCGCTTCCGCTCCGGTGCAAAAGGCCCGCTCCATCCAGTAACAGGGCTTTGCCTCTTCAGTCCCGGCGAAGGTGATGCCCTGGATCGTAAACTCCCGGCCGACCAACTCGCGCAGATCCAAGCCCGACACGATGACATTGCGGCGGAATGCGTCCACGTCCCGGTCGAAAACTGCGAACTCTTCGCGGAGATCCTCGAAGGCTTCCTGGGAGAAAAAGGTGATCTGCCCCTTGTAATCAGGCTTATGATCCAGGTAGCGGTCGCCGGCCAGCCCTCGCCCCGGCAAGCATTCTACCTCCGCCACTTCAAGCATCGGCGCGGAACCAGGTTCCATGCCGTGCCGCCCCACGTAGTTATGCGACGGCGCGATGAAGATCCGCAGGATCCGCATCGAGGAAACATCCCCGCCCTCACCTGACCCGGCACCCAAGGGACTCACTCAAAAATCCGGATATTGGCATCCCGCCGGAGCCGGGTCAGCCAGCGTTCCACGCTTTCCTGCCGCTTGTTTTGCAGCACCCGGCGGCGGACCTCCTCCTCGACCTTAGGATCCGAGAGTGACATTACTTCGCCGTCATCCCGGGCATCAACGTAAATGATGGTGTAGAAGTCGCCCAAATCGATCACATCGCTGACCGTCTGGACTGGCACCGCAAACGCGGCGTCCGCGAGACTGGCCTGGAGATCCTCCCGCTTGAATTCGCCGCGCACCCCGTCATCCTGGGCACCGCTATCCACCGAGTAAGCCCGCGCCATGGCGCCGAAGTCGGATCCGGAACGGAGTTTCTGGTGGATCTCCTCTACCAACGCCTTCTGGCGCAAAGCAGTGGAGACATCCCCGTCGACCAGCTTCGGGATCGTGATCGTGCGCAGCTTGACCGCACCGGGGGTGGAAAAGAGTTTCGGGTTTTCGGTAATGAACTTTTGGAGCTCCGTCGGGGTGGCGAAGACCGGGACATCATCTGCGTTCTTCGCCCGCATCGCCTGGACAATGATCGTTTCCTCCTGCATCTGGCGGAACTGCTGCAGGGTCATCCCGCTGTTCTTCAGTTCGAGCACGAACTTTTTCTGGTCCCCCTGAAAGCGCTCTTTGATGAAACGCTCCACCGCATCGTCCACGTGCTGCGGACGGATCGTCGCCCCCATTTTCTTAAAGGAATCGAGGATCAACTCACGGTCGATGAGGTCCTGCAACGCGTTCGTCTCGATCTCTTTGACCTTGGATTCCAAGGCCTCTGTCGACATCGATCGCCCCGATTGCATCACCAGGACCTGCACTTGCATGGCCGCCGCATTGCGTACCTCGGACTGCGTGATCGGCCGGTTGTTCACTGCGGCGACCAACCGATTCACCTCTGTGGAATCATCGCCAAGGGCGGAGCCGACCAGGATGGGGAGCAGCGCGAAAATTGGAAACGGCATGGAGCCGCGTTGCGCAGCCCGCGCCTCCCCGACGCTGCGGGTGGCCCGGAAATGGGACAAACTCATAGAGAAGTTGGTATGGGTAGGAAGCGAAACCGGTGCGCGTGCGGTCGTCTCACGGCTGATCTTACCTGACGCACGCCATCCGTCAACGCAGGGTGTGAATGAAAGTGAAGCGCCAAGCCAAGGGGCAGACGGCTGCGCTGGATCCAAAATTCAGAGGGATTGGGTGCCGCACATTCGTCCTCGATTTCGATTTCGAACATGCCCGACGGGTCTCGCGGCATCCGCCCCTCCTCAGGTCGATGCCGCAGCGACGTGCTCAACGATGCCGTCCTCGTTCAAGTAGAGGGAAAAGCCCTTCCAGATCTTCGAATACAGAAGAACCTTGTTCCGAACCGGGTGCGTGGGAACGGGAAGAAAATCCATCCCCTTCCAAGGGTCATTGACGGTCCCATCGCCGAGGCTGGACGCAAAGACAACATGCTCGGGCTCGCCGAGACGTTCCAGGACATGGGCTTCCCGATGGAGGAGACCGTTGATCGACGTGACCAGTGGCTTTATTCGTTGAAATTCTGGTCCACGGTCCGTCGAAAGGAATCCGAGGGAATCCTCGCGCCCGGGGAGGCAGCGATAGTTCAAGCCGCTCTGGGAGGTGATATTTTTGTGTAGCGAACGCCTACTGCGGCTCTCGGTGCCCCTAGGCGCGCTAAATCCACCGCTCACTTCTTGGTCGGCGCGGCCACCGCAACCGTGTGGTATTGGGACAGCCAGGTCTCCGTCAGAGCGACACCATCGTGCTTGAGGAAGAGACGCAGTTCCACAGGATCCACCGAGGTGGGCGCTAGGTCGAAGATGGCGCGCCAGCGCTTCGTACCAACCACTGGGAGACAGTAAGTCCCGGAAATCTTACCGGAGGAGGCGGACACGACCGCTTCGACGCCGTCTTCGCGGCCGAGATCGCCGATCTGTCCACCTTCGAAGTCGATGACGAACTTCACGGTTCCTTGCGGTCGAGGTTGCCCCGGAACGCCGCCCATCCCGGTCCGGGAAGAGTAGACGTGGGCCACGGAGGAGGGAAAGGGTTCATCTTTTACCCAATGGAGGCGGTAGTTCAGGCTGACCTCATCCCCGGCTCTGACCGGTTTCTCGCCCAGCCAGTAGGCCACGATGTTGTCATAGATTTCGTCATCCGTCGGGATTTCCACGAGTTGGACCATGCCGCCACCCCAATCGCCAATCGGTTCGACCCAGCAGGTGGAGCGGCGGTCATAGAAGACGCCGTCGTCCTGGTAGTGATCGAAGGCCCGGTCACGTTGGGCCAGTCCAAAGCCCTTGACGTTTTTGTCGAGGAAGCTGGACGTCATCACCCGTGGAGGATTGTTGAGCGGACGCCAGAGCCGTTCGCCCGTGCCGGTCCAGATGGCCAAACCATCCGAGTCGTGGATCTCCGGCCGCCAATCGGTGGCATTGCGGCGGCTGTATTCCGAGAACCAGAACATGGAGGTCAGGGGGGCCAACCCCATCCGCAGCATCTCCTTGCGTGCGAAGAATCGGGTGTTGATGGTCATCACGATTCCGCTGGGACGATCCACATCAAAGCGGACCGCGCCGGTCACGCTCGGGCTATCCATGAGCGCGTGGATGACAAGATCGCCCTTCTCGGACGGTGCGAAGTAGAAGTTCGTGAAGCGGGGGAATTCCTCGGGTTCGGGCATCGCGGTTCCCACGGCGAGGGCGCGCGCGGAGAGGCCAAACTGATTCAACTCCCCGGAAGTCCGGAAATAAGCGGCACCCATGAAGGCCATCCAATCCGCTTCCTTGCCGGGCTCAAGGACCCGGAACCCGGCGAAGCCGATGTCCTTGGGGAGATCCTTGGCGGGACTGTCCTTGGGGATATCAAAGAAGTCCGGGGAGAAAAGCACTTCCCGGGATTGCCCGTCTTTGACCACATGGATGCCGACGGGCTTCTTCGCGTACCGCTGCAAATGGAAAAGGCGGACCGGAGTCTTCCCGATCATCACGGTGCGTTCCGGCCGGAAGGCGATCTTGCCAAAGGCATCGTAGTCGATTTCCTCCAACGTCTTCTCCGCGCGGGGAGCCGCCCCATCGGTGTAAGGGCCCGACGCGAGGACTTTGGCTTTTTCAACGAGCATCTCGAAGGTGAAGGTTTGGGCCGGTCCCAGAGCGGGGGCGATGACTTGGGCTTCCGTTGCGGCGTCGGCGGCAAAGGGAAGCGCCAGGAGGAGAAGAACGGCGGAGGCAGACAATGGGGTTCGATTCATCAGGGTGCGCGACCTTGCAGTAGGCAGAAACCGGACGCTCGCAACTCCGAATTGCCGGACGCTGAGGTGTCTCACAGGGTCGCAGGCGGGAACCGCAAGGCACAATTCCCCTTCAAAGCCTCATTGCAGTCCGACTGGCCGGAAGATCGTGACCTCACCAGTCTCATTCCGCACTTGAAGAATGAGCCGACAGAAATCCACTTGAGTCGCGGTCGAGGTGCTCGAGGCGATCACGACGTGATACTGCCCGTTCTTGGCAAAGGAATGCCCATGATCAGGAGGCAAAGGACTTCGATCCGGTCCGAAGGTTTCCACCGGAGAGCCGTCGCCCCAGTTGATGGCGACGCTTCCGGAGGGAGCAGCCGAAACGCCGCCGAATTCCAAGAGGTCCGCCAGAAAAGCGATCGCTTCCGTTTCCATGAAGATGCTGGGGGGATCCTTTCGCTGCAAGAGTCCCTGCAAGCCGCCCGGGTTCAGAAAACTTAGCCACTCAAGCTCCTGGATGACTTCGATTGCGGACAAACTGGTGTCGGCGATCGGTTGGGTGCCTGGATACAGATGGAATTCGGGCTTTGCCTCGTGGCCCGGCTGGCTGCTGAAATCGTCTCTCAAAGTTGCACGCGCTCCCCTCTGCCCATTGCCTTGCCGGGTTCGTGGGGATGCGTTGCAAAGTTTTTTCAATTTTCGGCAGAATTCTGCGCCACCATCGATATTTGCCCGCGCAGTGCGTGGATCAGCTCCAGCATGACAGGGCTTGGCAGGGCGCGGGTGTCCCGATGCATCGCTTCCTCGGCTTGGTCGATGATGCCTTGGGCTTCTGCGGAACGTTCCATGATCAGCAGTGAGGCGGCTTTGTGGAGGGCGGCCATCACTTTCCTGCCGGGCACTACAAGGCGTTCAGTCGGCAGGGCGGCCACCAGGTCGTAGACTTCTACGGCGAGGTCGGGCCGGTTTTGCAACCGCAGGCAGGCCGCTGCGTGGAAGAGTTCGCCCGTCTCGTCCAGGTCCATCCAGCGGTCGTTGATCGCGCGATCATAGGCCAAAACAGCGGCCGCGTCCGGCAAGTGTGCGCCTTCCGTTTGTCCGCGCTCCGACCGGTGCCGGGCAAGGATTTTAACCAGCCCAGGAACGACTGATTGCTCCATTTGGCGGAGATCCTCTTCAGAGAGTTGACTCAACGAAAGGCGCGTCCCGGGAGGGAGGGCGTCGGGAGAGTGGGTTGCCGTCACGTAGGCCAAGGCAGTCTGGATCAGGCGGCGGCTCCAACTGGAATCGGAATCCTGGGTCAACGCGGTCATGTTGGTCCTGACTTCATCCGCCAGAACAACGGCTTCCTCGGTTCGCCCGGCCTGAGCCAACGCGCGAACCGCATGGGCTTGGTCCAACAAGATCAGGTGGGTAGGATTGGACAATCCGGCGTGGCGGATGGCGGAATTTCTCCACGCACTCGCCGCTTCAGCAAAGCGACAAGCGTTTTCCAGGTTCTCGGCCAGAGCCCGGGTCGCCGCCAGAACCTGAGGGGCGTCGTCTACCGAGGCCGCCACTTCGATCGCTTTCTGGCATTGCTCGACTGCGGCGTCCGTCAAATTCTGGAGATCGAGCGGACGGGACAGCTCCACGCAAAGGGCGGAAAGGTTGCGACTCTTGAGGCCGCGCGCCTTCTGTTCGAACTCGATGCTGAGTTGGAGGGACCGAGCGCACCCCGTGATATCGCCCATCGCCATTTTGAGCCGCGCGTCTGCCTGATGCAGGCTGGAGAGTCCATGGTATTGATCCGGCCCGTCCGGAAAATTAGCGATCTCCTCATCCAGCATCGCACGGGCTTCCTGCAGGCGACCGACGTCGCGTAGCGCGGACACGTAATGGCGAACGAATCCGCTCCATCCCGTCAAGGTCTTTCGCTTTTCCGGGGGGATGTCGGCGAAAATGGCAGCTCCCTCGGCGAGGGCCTCATGAATCCGCCCGGCCCGCCTGAGGATGTCCGCGCGGTCGCGACGCGCCACAAACGTCCGATGCGCCGTTTCGGGATCAGCTTGGTCTTGGCTCTGCCAGCGGCGGACCAGTTCGTCGGCTTGCTTGATGGCCTCGTCGTGGCGATCCTCCACGGTGAGGGCCCGTGAGTAGCGGGTCAAGACTTCTAGCGTCTCGGGCGAGGTGGCACCATTTTCGGCCTCGCTGACTTCCAACTCCGCCTGGATCAGAGGGATCGCTTTGTCCTCGGATCCGATCGAGCGATAGATGATGGCGCTCTGATTCAGGATGGTTTTTCTCAATTCGGGGTCGCCGGTGAAACGAGGAATCTCCAGAGTCACTTCGTCCAGCGCCATGCGCAGGGCCTCCGGGTTGCGGCCCTCAGAGGCAAGTTTGCCCGCCCGGGTCAGCAGTTCGTCCAGATAGGCCAGGGTTTGTTCGGCTTTTTGCGTCTGACGCCGCGCCTCCTGCTCCTGGGTTTGGGCATGCTGCCGCGCGGCTTCCGCCTCCGCCCGCATCTGGGATTCACGAACGAAAGCGAAGGTGGAGAAGATCGACGCAGCTACCAAGATCATGACGGAAGCCGCCGCCGCCGTGACAAAGCTGCGATTCCGCTTGGCGAATTTCCAAACCACCGTGGCGGTCGAGGGGCGCCCGGCCGTTACCGGAATGTCGTCGAGATACCGCCGGAGGTCCTCCGCGAACGCGGCGGCAGAATCGTAGCGTTTCTCCCGGTCCTTATCGAGGGCTTTGAGGAGGATCCAATCGAGGTCGCCACGGAGTTGGCGGGCCAAGGCTTGCCAGGTCGGCGCGCCCCGGTCCGCGAGGATCTCCGGAGAGACCGAAGCAGCCAGGACACTGGGGCGGCGCGCCTCGACATTGCGGATCCGGTGAGACCACTGATCGACCGGGAGGGAAATCGTTCCCGTCGGGAAAAGCGGGGTGCGTCCGGTGAGCAACTCGTAAAGGAGGACACCGAGGGAGTAGATATCCGCCCGGGTATCGAGTTCGGCACCGCCCAGGACCGCCTGTTCCGGGCTCATGTAAGCCGGGGTCCCCATGATCCACCCTCCCTGGGTGCGGAGCAGGGATGCCTCGGCGCCGGGATCGTCTCCCAGGATTTTCGCGATCCCGAAGTCAATCACTTTGGGGGCGGGCTGGCCATCGATCTCCGCGACGAGAATGTTCGAAGGCTTGAGATCCCGGTGCAGGGCCCCTTTCTGGTGGGCATGGTGAACGGCCAGGCAGATCCCGGCGAAGAGCTCCACCCGACGCCGCACGGAGAGGGCGTGGCGGTCGCAGTATTCCGTGACCGGCTTGCCGTCGACCTTCTCCATGACGAAGTAGGGGCGCCCGGCCGCCGTCTCTCCGCCATCATGGATCGCGGCGATCCCCGGATGATCCATGATCGCGAGGGTCTGCCGTTCCTGATTGAACCGCCGGATCACCTGACGGGTATCCATGCCGATCTTGACCACTTTGATGGCCACGGTGCGGCGGAGCGGCTCCAGTTGTTCCGCTTCCCACACCTCGCCAAACCCGCCTTCGCCGAGCTTGGCGATCAAACGGTAACGCCCCAAGGCCAGCAAATCATCCGGCGGCTCGGCGGAGTCGTCTGCACAGGCATCGTTCTCCCAATCGTCGAGCCCCACCCGCAACCAACCGGCGAGATCCGGGCCGCTCGGGGCCGGGGACGGGTCTTCATTCATCGCGTCAAGGAGCCAAAACTTGCAGCAACTCCCTGATCTCAGCTTCGATGATGACCGGGTCGGTGGTCTGGATCGTGTCCTGGACTTCCTTGCGGATACAGTCGCGCAGGCGCTTGCGCATCCGGTGACGAGCCGAGCGAAACGCAACCGCGCTCATACCTACTTTCTCCGCTGCGGAGGTTTCCATCGCTTCCTCTTCCTGGCCATTCCACGGGAGGAAAGCGCAAAGAGAATTGAACAAGGTGCGTTTGCCATCCTCTTCATAGGATTCCCTGAGGGCTTGCTGGGCGCGCTCGATGAGGTTCCGCGCCCACTGCTGGTGGAAGAGTTCGTCCGGGGAGGCGGAATCGGCGGACAGGCTGCGATAGCGCTCCTCCGCATCAATCGGCAGCCAAGGGATATGCTGGGCTCCCCCGCCGCGCCGGACGGCTTGATCGTGTCGCTTCAGATGGCCCAGGTGACGTTTGAAGGCAATACCGAGCAGGTTGCGCAGTTTGCCGATTTGTTCATCCGCCCGGAGGAGCAGATCCTCCTTGAGCGCAGAGAGGAAAAATTCTTGGACCGCGTCCTCTGCCCCATGCGGATCCAGCCCGGAGCGCCGCGCAAAGGCATACAACGGGAGCCAGTACGCCTGGCAAAGCTCCTCGAGGGCGGCCTCCTTGGATGACGGGTCTCCGTCGCGGACCCGATCGATCAAGGTCCACCGGGTGGTCGGGAACGCGCCGGGTGAAGAGGCCATGGGAAGAAACGGGTATAGGGAGAAGTCAACCGGGGGCTCCTCCCCGGAAGAGGATAGCCAGAAAATGGGCGGGGAAAAGCTGTTTTCGGAGTTGGCTAAAGGGACGGATCCGGCACCGATGCTTCCCGCGTCCAAATGCGGCTGTCCAAGTTGAGCTGTTCCACCAGCTCTAGACAGATCTGGGCAGTTCCCCGGGATTCGCACAAACCGATTGTGATCCTGACAGGAACACTCCAGAATGGCCGCTGCTCGCCACCATTTCCGCTTGCCTTGGCAGTGAAACGGCTCAATTGAACAATACCATGAGCGGAAGCCATACATCGATCGATTTGTTCGCTGGAGCGGGCGGGATTACGGAAGGATTTCGACAAGCGGGCTTCCGGTGTGTCTTCGCCAACGACTTCAATGCGAGCGCGATGACGACCTTCCGCTTGAACCATCCGGACGCCCGCTCGGAATCTTGTCCGGTCGAGGAGCTGCATCCTGCCAGCATTCGAAAAGAGCTGGGATTGGCGCGTGGTGAGCTAACCGCGTTGGTGGGTGGACCTCCGTGCCAGGGGTTTTCTATCAACGCACCTGAACGATTTCTGGACGATGGCAGGAATGGGATGTTCCGGCACTACCTCCGGTTTCGCTCCTTCGGTGTTCATGTTCGAGAACGTGCCGGGCATGATCTCGCTCGGCGGCGGAGTTGTTTTCGAAACCATCGTGACGGAATTCCAGAAGCGCGGATACCGTATCGCGGCGCAGATCCTTTTGGCGGCGCACTACGGCGTTCCCCAGACACGCTGGAGAATGATTATCCTGGGATCTAGGATCGGTCCGCCGCCGCGGCATCCAGAGCCGACCCACTACTACGATTCTCGCCCAAATTTCAAGGGAGGGGCAACGATCGCGAAACGACTCGTTCCGTTGGACGAGTTCCACTTGAACCCGGCAGTAACGATTGCGGATGCGATTCGCGACCTGCCTCCATTGGAGGCGGGGGAGGGTCAGGAGGTGTCGCCTTATGGGCGGGAGATTCCAGAATCCGGGTTTGCCGCGACCATGCGGGAAGGTTCCGGGCAATTGTTCAATCACACGTCGAACGCGATTGCCAAGGTGAATTTGGAGCGCTTGCGCCACATTGGTCCTGGCGAAGCATGGACGGCGATCCCTTTCGACCTATTGCCCAAGGGGATGCAGAGGGCGCGGCGGAGTGACCACACCAAGCGCTACGGTCGCCCCGGGTGGAACGAGTTGTCCGGAACCGTCATGACCAAGTGTGATCCCCACTGGGGAGCGGTGTTTCATCCGGAACAATCCCGGACCTTCACCGTGCGGGAGGTGGCGCGTTTCCAGAGCTTTCCCGATCGCTACCGCTTTCTTGGCACGCGCGTTTCCCAGTTTGAGCAGGTGGGGAATGCCGTTCCCGTTCTCCTGGCGAGGGCTATCGCTAAAGCACTCGCCGCGCACGTCGGAGAACAAAGCGAAAAGCGCTCGAAGTCCATTCCCCCCCGATCGATCCGTAATCGCGGGAGCCGTTCCCCAAATCTCAGCTCTTGAGCTTGCGGTGAAGACTTTGCTCAAATTCCGGCAGAGGGACTGGCTTGCCAGCGGTGAGACCTTCTACCGCCCTTCCGAGTGTGGTGTAGTGAACGGAGTGTTGGATTAGCCTGAAACGATCTCCATCACTTTGGTAGTCGGCCACAAACCACACCACATCGCTGTTTGAGACGTGATCAACCTCGTCCATTGGCGCTAAGCTCTCCCAGAAAGACCGGTCGACGACAACAGCGAGCTTGTATCCCCAGCGGGCAATAGTGGGAACCTTGATCTGCAGTTGGGGCATCAAGCGTTTGGGACCAGAGGAACGAAAATCAGGGTGCCGCTTCTTCTGTGGAGGCGGCACCCCGGATTCATCCGAAACTTTGAGGTAGTCGATTTCGTGAGACATTTTGGCACCGGAAAAGTAGACGGCCTGTATCTCGACGGCACACCAACGGATTGGTGCCGAATTTGGGCTTACCAACACCATGTCGATCATCCCGACGGTGGTGCTTGTCGCCGAACCGTCATGGGCGACACCTCCTAGAAAAGGCAACTCCTTCACGATTTGGGGCGCTGCATCCCCAAGCACCACCCCCCCCGATCCATGCCACAATCATACCGTTGTCCTCAAAACGCCGTGGGCAGGTGGCTACTGGGAGGTCATCGGGCCGCCACTCGCCGGTGTCGGAATCCGCCTTAACGTACGGTCGAATTGAACAAACGCCCCCTTTCTTGTTGCAAGCCCCAGGGCTGAAGGGACACGGAATCGATCCCGGGTCAGTGACATAGGCAAGTTTCTGGCGTTCGGAGACCGGCAATGCCACGAGGTCCCATCCGTACCATTCCGCGATTCCGTGGGTCCTGGTCGAATCCGTTTTGGCCACGAATCAGAATGGAAGGCGGCGCACAGCCTCCGGCAAGCGAATTCAATGTCCCCGCCGTTCTGAAGGAATAGGAGGAGCGGGTGGACCGTGCCGCTCACTTCTTGATCAGCTTCACCAGCTCTCGCTCCACCACATTGAACGCATCCGCCGGGCGGCGATCGTGGGATCACCTTCAGCTTCCCTTCCGTTTGCAGCGCCACGGCTCGTTCCATCTCCGCGCCTCGGATGTATTCGGAGGCGAAGAACGGCGTGCTCACTAGGCAGAGAACCACATCGGCGCGCGGGTCACCACGAAGGACTCGAAGAGCACGAAGAGGCTAGGGAGGAATGGAAGGAACAAACAAGGGAGAAACAATCATGCAGCTTAACTGGGCCACTACCCACGGGCTTCACTCCTTCCATGTGTCAACCTGCTCGCGGAACTGGCGGAAGCTGAGAGATTTCCTGGCCAGTTCGTCCACGTCCAGCTCGCCGGCCACCTCCAGGATGAGTTCGGCCATACGATGGTGGGAAGACTTCGCCAAATGCTCTTCGACCCGGTCTTTGAGTTGGGGGGGGCGGATTCCCGTTGTGGTAGTCCCGAGCGCTGCGCTTGGCCTGTTTCGAGAATAGGGGCAACGATTCGTCCGTCGCCGTTGGGTCGAGACTCAGCAGCAGCCAGGATTCCAGCATTTGCACCGGTACTGCCACAGCACCTTGGGCGGGCCATTTCGAACGGTCGGATCCGAGGCGCTTAGTGATATCCCGGTCCAATTCGCAGATCCGGCATCCCTTCGATTGATCGTTCTTCGGCAGGTTGGAAATTCTCTGATGTCCGGGATGGGACGGCGAACGATCATTGTCGATCGCGATGATGAAGAACGCCCGATCGTATCCTGCCGCAGATTTGAGGTCGTTAAGAAAGTTGGGAAGACGGTTTAGCACCTCGGAGATCCCACCTCCTTTGCGGATTCGCCGGGGATTGATTTGGTGGAACGTTAGACCGGAGATGCGTTCGGCACACCGTTCAAAGAACAGGTCATCATGGTCGTCTTCCGTGAGTAGATAAAGCGCGTTCACGTCGCGGATCAGAAGGCTTTCGGATTAGAGCTTGGGCACCGCGCCGACGAATCCACCGAACCATAGGCTGCCCAAGGCCCCTTCCTTGCTCTCTCCCGTCTCCAGCCGCTCCGCCAGACTGGTGATGGTCGACTCCCCGTTCTCCTTTTCCACCAAAAGAACGGCATCCTCGTGATCGAGGAATTCATCGACGAGATAGGGATTGTGAGCCGTCGCGATGATCTGCACTCCCTTTTCCCGCGTAACGGATCGGAGCGTTTCCACGAGCTGTTGGAAGAGCCGTGGGTGCAGGGCCCTGTCCAGATCTTCCAGGAGAATGACCTTTGGCGCCCGCTCTTGGTGCACGATCGTCAGGATCAGAAGCAGGAGCCTAGTTCCTTCGGAGAGTTCCGCCAAGGGAAAGGGGGAGGCGATATCCTTTTCCCGAACCTGCAAACGCTTGTGTCCTTTCTCCGGGATGAATAAGGACAGCTTCTCGATAGCCGGAATGTATTGTCTGAGCAGCGTCTCGATGCGGTCGAAGAGATCCTCTCGGTCACCATTTTTTAGACCATCGAGGACAGAGACGGCGTGCGAACCGTCGGGTTGGACCGTGGCGTGGTCCTGGAGTTCTTCTGGTCTACCGATCGTGGATGGATTGAGCGCGTAGAGTCGAATGGATCCTTCTTCAAAGGTCGTTGATGAAGCCTCCCCCTTTGTGATCGTGACGCCGCCATCATCGGCTAGGCTGAACACCATGGTTTGCGGTTCGGAGAGGTGGTTCAGGTGTCTTTGTCCAAGCAGATTGACGGAATGGATGTCGACTTTCCGCAGCCGCCCGGCATCGTTGATCAGGCGCAAGAAGTTCGACTTCCCCGACCCGTTCGGCCCAATCACCAAGGTGAACGGAGCCAGCTTGGCCGAGCCTTGGACGAACGAGCGGTAGTTCCTGAAATCGACGGAGGTAATCATTTCGCCGCGCCTACCATACCGGAAGGAGCCCGGTTCTCAACCCCATCCGTCCTGCGTGCAATAACTCTGCGGTCGCCTCGCTGGATTGAGGGGAACAATCAAGCAGCTTGACTGTGCCTCTTTCCGTAGTTTTCCGGCGTCCCGGAGGGACAAAAGACGGTAGCCGGTGGTGCAACCACCGGACCTTCAGAGAACCGGAGAGGATTGCGCCCTGGCGGGGCGCGAGAAGGGGGGACCCTCGAGGCGGTCCTCGTGAGATTCCTCTTGGGACGACCAGGCTCGACCGTACGCCGGACGATTCTCGCGCCCCGCCAGGGCGCAAACGAAGATTACACGGCGATCCCGGTGGTTCCGCCGCCACCGGCTGCACCACCGGCTACCATCTTTTGTCCCTCCGGGACTAGGAATGGTTTGCTCTGTTTAAATGGATACCCAAAAGGCAGCTCAACTGGGCCTCCCAACGTCGTTCAACCCGTGTTTGAACCATCGCCTATCGGTTGACAATCAAACTGGCGAAAGGACTCTTCGGCAGGTGTGCGATGTCTAAGTCAACCCCATTGATCCGACGAGCCGTCTCCGGCGATGAATCGATCCTCGCCGCGCTGGGCAAAGCGGTCCACGAGCTTCACGTAAACGCGCGGCCGGACATCTTCCTGCCCTACTACGCGGAAGCGCTGCGAATCTGGTTTCGCGAGCTGCTGGCGGGCGGCGAGGTGAAGTTCTGGATTGTCGAAATCGACGGCGTGGCGGCAGGCTACGTCTCCGCCGCGCGCAAATCTCGCGAGGCGAATCCGTTCAGTCCGGCCCGCGAGTGGTGTGAGATCGATAACCTCGCCGTCGAGCCGGCCTTCCAGAAGCAGGGCCTCGGCCGGTTGCTGATGGAAACCGCGATGGCTGACGCTCGGTCGGCGGGGCTCCGCGTGTTCGAGCTGACCACCTGGTGGTTCAACGAATCTGGCCGCGCGGCGTTTCAAAGCCTGGGCTTTCAATCCCGGTTCGTGAGGTTCGAGCAGAGCGACCCGTGAGGGATTTCATATGCCAACTCGGAAATCGACGCCGTCAGGCACTCAGTGGATTCAAGCAGCTCCGGTCACGAACTGAAGGATCGTATGGTAAATGGTGATCCGGGGCAAGGGGGACAGGCGGTCGTGCCGAGAAATGCAGGTTGAGCTCGGGAATGCTCGCGGGGCGGGTTCAATCGGAATCCGGCCGCCAATGATGGTGATCCACGGGGCTTCTCGGCTTGTTTGTGCATACCCGAGCATTCCACCGAAGGAGCAATCTCTGGCATACTGTCCAGAAAGGAAACAGCCGAGCCCTTCCGTGCCGAGGTAAATGCCGACGCTATTATTGCGGACGAGGCGTTTGGCTTCCCAGGAGAAACGCACAATCCCTACTCCAGAAAAGGCGACCAGTTCCAAATCGACCTTGGGGCACCTCTTGCCAGTGCGGCCGGGCGTCCTGACCGGGGCCTGTTCACGCACCTGATACATCTTGATCCAACTATCCGGCCTCGAGCCGATGTGCTCCATCATCGCATCGACGAGGTTCTCGGTGATTTCGTCCTCTTCGGACCCATGATACGAGGCGGGATCCTCAAGACGTCGATACCCCTCGATCAAGATCTGGTGCGCGTTGAAGATAAACGCTTCCTGGAACTCGCTGGTGGTTTCTTCCGCCGGATCACCACTGGGGACGTTGCCGGGGATCATCGCTTCGACTTGGCGGCCAGGTGATCCGCGATGAGTGCCCCACAGTCCAATGTCGCCTGGGCGACCGTCCACTGGAACCGTTGCAGAGGTTTCAGGAAATAGATCTCATCTTCGTGGTAGCATCGCAGGGAGCGACGGAAGTAGGTCCACTGCGGACTCTGCTTCGTGAGCATCAGAAGCAGAATATCGGCCATGGGATCCTTGCCGGGCGGTATCTGGCTGATTTGGATGGTGTCGCAGCGTTGGCGTGGCTTCGGGTGCCTCACCCGCAGCATCGCCGCCCCACGCACTCGGGAGATCGAGAGTTCGTGTCCCTTCTTTGGTTCTAAGCCGAGGAAGCCATCGAGATCTTCTTTGAGCGCATTGGCGTATGCCCGCAGATCGTCATCGTCTGGCGGGCGGATCGCCTCGTTTCCCACATTGCCATCGTTCAGGTACATTCTCGTCCTGACCAGGCTGCGGATGAGAGCCGCCTCCCGATTGGATAGGCCAAGAGCGTTCGCGACCCGCTCGTTCAGTTCGAGGAGGAGAGGGGTGGAGTCTTCGTCGGAAGCACCATCTTCGAAATCCAATTGCATTTCGCCACGATCCAAGGCTGACGTTCGGAGATGCCGCGGCTTGGTTTGGGCCAAACGATCGTGGAGTAAGCCCCATTCGTCCAGTTCCTCATGCGATAGCCGACCGATCGGCATGGCTATTTTCCGAAGTGAGTGCAGCGTCGATCGACCACGCTGTACTCCAAGCTGAGATGACGACAGAAACTCATGATACCGCGCAAAGTCGGAACTTAGAAACAACGCCAGTGCCTTGAGGAACCGGACGTCTCCGCTGGGCGAGATAATGCCGATCTGACGCGGCGGCACGACGACGAACTCGTCGCTGAAAACCGCAAAGTTTCGAGCCGCGCTCAGGATGACGTGAGGCGACCGGCATATGGATAGCGGTAGCGCGGATCGACCTTTCCGAACCCACCGTTGATTCTCCGGGATCAAGGAGAGACTGGACTCAGGGAGTGCGAAAACGTTCCGCCACTTGGCGAGCTTTTTCGGGTCAAACGTCTGTTTGCCGGCGATTTCCCGCACTTCCTCCAAGGCCTCCGATTTGGACCAGGCTCGATACTGCAGCCCTTCTGACGCCAACAGAATCCCCTCGCTCTCCAACGTCGCAAAGCTCGGGAACTTGCGCCGCAAGCGATGGAGGAGCGCCATGTCGGCTGGGCATCCCCACGACGCGATCTTCCATGGGAGGGAATCGCCGTTCTCCACGGCGTCGATTGGAATCTGCCGGACATCGCTGGAATCGATCGTGATGACCCAGGATTCGATCCGTTTGCCGGCCTCCCGAGGCCGCGTGATCTCCTGATTGGCCACCAGCGGTGAAAAGACCCGGATCGAATTGGGATCGGTCTCGCCGCGATGCTGAAAGAAGAATGCGGCAGCCGGAACCCGGAACCGGCCATTCGCAAGTACCTCCGCGAGATTCGCGAAGTTGGCGACTGTGGTGACCTCGAATTGGGCGAAGAATTCGGAGCGAAACGATTTGGCCGCTGTTTCGAACAGTGTCATCGCGGGAAGAAGCAAGGCCGCGTGGCCGTCCGGTGCCAGGTGATCTTCTACCTTCCAGGCAAAGGCTCGTCCCACTTCATTGTTTCCCACGGGATGAGTTTTGGAGTGCTGCTTGATCCACGCGGCTGCCGCAATGAAATCCTCTCCTGGCTTGGCCAAGCTCACCTTTCGCCACGGAGGATTTCCGATGACCCAGTCGTAGCGATGCTCTGGCGCGCGCGACGGGGGGGAAGCGGTGAAGAAATCTCCCTCAACGATGTTCTCTCCGCGAAGGGACGGAAGCTGAAAGTTGTGGAGAGGAGGCTCCAAATCCGGTGGATCGACGTAGTCCAATAACGTCAGCAGCAAACTTAACTCGGTCACCGCACAAGCGTCGGGATCGCGGTCGATCCCGAAGATCGATTCCTGCAGCAGCTCCCTCAGTTGGCCGGGTTTGGGTTTGGTTGGGCCTGGGAATTCCCGCTCAATGAGGCGGCGGTAGCATTGCACCACGAATGCCCCGGAACCGCAGGCGGGATCAAACACCTTCATGCCCCGGCGCAAGGGACGCTCGTTGTCGAGCTGGGAGAGCATGAGGTTGACCACCGGGATCGGCGTGTAGTAGGCCCCTTTGTCCGCGCCCTTCGATCGGCCGCCCAGCAGCGGCGTGTCATGCAAGAACTGTTCGTAGATCACCGAGAGCGTCTCGACCGGGATAAAGGAAAAGTCGTAGGCCGGAAAATCGAGGTGAAGCTGGTGGTCACCTCCGCGCTCGATCTCAGATCCGGCAAAGATACTGGAAACCCACTGCACATGGGCGGCCCGGAGGCCACCCTTCCTGGAAAAATCGATCGGGAAAATGCGGCCGTTCAGCCATTCATCCAATCGCCGCGTGACTTCCTCAAGCGCACCAACGGTCGCTTTCGGGCCGAAGATTTGGGTTTCGTCAAATCCCCAACGGGCCAGCTTCTTTGTTGAGAGAATGCCCCGGTCGCGGAGATAACGCAGGTAAACGAACTTGCCAATCAGCGCGTGCGATAACGCTCGTGGAAGATCCTTCGATTGCAGTTGAGCATCGAGCTTCTTCAGGTTTGCGAGAAGCCGAACGTTCAGCCGAGTGTCTGGGCGAATCCGTGCCGCCAAATCGTTCCAGGTTCGTCCGGAATCGATTGTATCCGAGGCGAAAATCCGGAGCTTAGCCGCAAGGTCTTCGTTCTTCATCGCCGACTCAAGCAGACCGAGACCATCGGTCGTTCGGCCTTCCCCGTATTCAAAGCCTGAATAGACAGAGACGGATTCCGGACCCGCAACAATCACGCAAGGAACCATGTCCTGATTCCAAACCAATCGGTGGATTTCCCTAACTCGGCTTTCGTCGACGGCTTCACACACATAGACGAGTGGAATCGCGCTACCAGGACCGTCGAGCGTGTAGACCCCCCTGAGCGATAAGTTTCCTTCCGCCTTGCGAAGCACATGAGCAAACCCGCCGACTCTATCCCACGTAAATCCGCCGGGACGCAGGAAGTTTGGAGAAGCCTCGTATCCTAGGGCTGAAATAGTGTCCGCAGCGTTCAATTGGGTCTTTTGAACACTATCTTAGAGTCCCAAATGCTCGGGGTCAAGAGTGGTTTGCCGATCATTGTAGCATCGTCCGCAGACCAATTCCCTGAAGGTTTTGATGAATATTGCTTAATTGTTCATGATGTTTCTCATCCAAGGAATGTCAACAAATTGTCTTGACGCGATCTTCTGGAGGCTTCTGAAGGAATCGCTTGTCACATTTCAGGCTCCGCCCCCGGGACCAGGGAATTCCTTCGCAAATTTCGCGAGGCCACCCCCACTTCTAGGGAATGCCACCGCGCTTCGCACAATTAAAGATCTGATTCTTATGGATAATTCCGTAAATTCTGCAATATCACCCCTCGGTCGTCGGAAATACCATCGCACTTCTTACAATTGCAAATCCGAGTCTTAGGGATCGCATCGCCGAATCCGCAGAGGCATCCCATCGGCCAGGGGATGCCATCGCAAAAAGTGCGAAGCCATTCTGAAGAATTCGTTACCATAAATTGTTTGCAAATCTAAGACATCGTGGCATTTCGATCTTCCCATGATTCGATTTGTTCTCTTCTTCTTGGAACGTTACTTCGGACGAGTCGCGGATGATCGCTTTGAGCGGTTCTGCGCTGCCCACATCACCTCGTTGGTGGCGCATCCCCGGTTCGCCAATTTGGCACCACCAACGCAAATGGCCTACGACGACTATTTTGGCGCGCGGGCGGGGCAAGATAAGATCGAGACGAAACGTTTGGGCCTGACCCAGGCGGTCCAACTCAAGCTTGAAGAATTCCAATCATTGGTCAGCAGGCACGCGGGAGCGATCGCGTCCCGGTGGGGTAAGGATTCTTTGGAATATCGCCGGTTCTATCCCAATGGCCTTTCGGAGTACCGCAACGCCAACCTGCAATCCGTGGGCACACTCATGGAACGTTACACCGAAGGGTTGCAAGAGCTCGGCAAGCACCTGCCGGACCACGTGATCGCGGATTTTCTCGCGCCCATCCCAACCGATGCGGATCCCAACGGGACGGAGGGCGGGATCATCCCGCGTTTCCGGGCGGTCCGCGCCACCCACCTGGCCGCCAAAGGTGGCGTCGAGGAAAGCCGTCGCCAACGGACGGGCAATCGGAATGCCTTGGAACACCAGATCATGGAAAACGTCCTCACCGTGGCCTTGGCCGTGTTGCGCGAAGACAAGGAAAGCAAGGGGCAAGCGTTGCGCCTCTTCCCGCAAAATCTCCTGAGCAAGCCGAAGCGGGACAAGAAGGAGGGGGAGGAAACCGGCAAGGCGAAGAAGGCCGCCAAGAAGGAAACGGCCGCGAAGAAGACGGAGGAGGCTGCGGAGCAGGAAGCGGCTGCCGAAGCGACCGAGACCACGGTCGTGGCGGAAGCCACCGAGGGAACGGAGACCACCGCGCCGGATCCGGCACGGGGGAATGTTCCTGTAAACGGAGCCGCCGAATCCGCCGGAGCAGTGGAGGACGACGGAACCTTGGCGGGTTGAGGCGAGGGCGATTCGTCCGCTGTCTGCAACACCAAGCTGCGGCGATGGGCGGCTTGGTCCGGGGAACCTGCCGCGCTGAAATTTGCTGTTTCTTCGGAACCTTTGCTTGAGCCCACCACGGTCATGTCGATCCCAGGGAAGTGGCTTCAGGGGCATGGGAGCTTACGTTGTCATGGAATGACTTGCCCACTCCCATGGAAACTCATCGTGACCCGCGCCAAACCGGGTGTCCCCGAAAGAGTAAGTTCACCTGCTTGCCATCTGTTGCTTGACGCGACAAAGCTGGCTGTGTAGCGGAGGTAGTATGTCGACGCGCCATCTCATCCGCGCCCTTCTGGTTATCTTGTGGTCATCGGTGGTGGCCGGGGGACGGGCGGAGGAATGGATCAGCGTGGCGGGGAAGTCCATCAACGCTAGTTTCCGTCGGCTGGAGGGGAACGTCCTCTTTCTTCAGCAGGGCCGGACTCGCTACCAAGTTCCCTTGGAACGATTGAGCAGCGCCTCCCAGGAGCAGGCCAGAAGCCTGCAGAAGATTGCGGATGCGTGGATCCCAGCTCACATCGACAAAGCCATCCTCAGCGAGGAGGACCTGATCCGATTGGTGAACCTCGTCCCCCGGAAACTCGATGGCCGGGAGCTATTGATGCGCGGTGCGGTCGGCAAGATCGGGAATAGCCCGCTGAGCTCCCCCCTGCGCGTCGAGGCTGAATTGCGGCAGGGCACAAAGTTCATGGCTGACTTTGCTGGAATGGTCAATTCGGAGAATGACCAAAAGGTGCAGGTGGCCCCAGAGGGCGTCTGGGTCGTCGAACCCAACGCACCTTGGCAGCCAGGACTTCGCTCCTACCGGAAAGTCTTTCCAGTGCTCCAGCTTGGTGATGTGGTCGTCATCCACATCCGCGTCGATGGAGTCGCGGAAACCCTGCAAAGTTTCGCGATGGCCTCGGCAGCGGAATCGGCAGCAGCGGATAGCAAAGTCCTGGCCGCGACGCCGGCTGCGGCTCCCGCTTCTGGTGAGAACGAGCTACTCCGCATGCTGCTGGACTGGTGGTCGTCCCTGATGGGGGGTAAGGCGCCAGGCATCGAGACACCCTGACGCCGCTCCTTCCCGCCTTGAAGCTGGAGCCTCAGCGGTGCCACGGGCTTCAACCCGCCCCCACCGGTCCGATCGACAACAATCGCATCCACGGTGTCCGGATCTCGTCGGACTTCGCCAAGTCCACCAACAGTCCGATCGCCCAATCGTTCGCTTCGTCCGGGTCCAGCATGATTTGCTCGATGAGCCAACAACCCTTGCGCTCGTCTTCTCCTTCCCGAATCCGGGTGTAAGGCGCGCTGCGGGCTTCGGGATCGAGCCGGATCCGTTCGTGGGTGGAACGATAGTCCGCCATCGCTGACTCGAACCGCGCGGCCGTCCAGGCGGCCTCATCCTCGTCCTCGGGTGTGGCCAGTTGCTCCAAAACCGCCGCCCATTGACGCCGGTCAAGCGCTTTGAGCAACTCGAAGATATCCGCCCGGACCAGCCGGGTGAAGGCGCGCTTGTCCCGGGTGAGTGGCGGAAGACGGGTCGGTTGGGACGACGTCGCGGCGGCCAATTCCCGAGGCACATAGTCGGGGTCCCGCATCTTCTCCCATTCGTCGAGCAAGCTGGAATCGACACCCCGCAAAATGGCTTCGAAGAACCCGATCGCTTCATCGATCTCCGGAGTCTTTACCGTGGCCGGGACGGTTTGGTCGAGCACTTTATAGACCTCCGCCAAGTGTCTCAAAAGGACGCCTTCGCTCCGCTCCAAGCCATAGCGCTTGATGTAATCTTCGAACGACGACCAACTCTCGAACATCTCCCTGCCGATCGACTTGGGTCGGATGTTTTCCTTGTCCACCCAGGGATGGGTTTCACAAAAGCGGTTGAAGGTATCATAAATGAATTCCTTGCCCGGCTTTGGCCATTCCACCTCGTCCAGGCGCATGATCCGTTCTTCGTATTCGACGCCATCGGCCTTGAGCTCGGCCATCAGCTCGGTCTTCAGCGCATCCACCTGGCGGCGCAGAATCACCTCCGGATTTTCCAGGATCGCTTCACAAAGGGAAATCAGATTGAGCGGGTAGTCGGGGGAATCCGCTTCGAGCTTCGGGATGGTATCGATCAGCCAAAGCCCGAGGGCGTGGTGCAGGGAGAAATCCTCCTGCAGATCCACGTGGAGGCCCACCTTGGCCGGTCCGGTTCGTTCCCTGACCGGAGTGATCGTGAGAATCTGTCCCCGGACCAAGCCGCGGAAGCAACGAAAGGCATCCTTGCGCAGTTGCTTGCGACGCGAGGGCGACTCGTGGCACCGGCCAATCAAGGTGCGCAAGGCGGCACAACCGTCCTCATCCCGCCGCGCCAAGGTCTGCAAGAGCATGGAATGGGTGATGCGGAAGCTGGAGACCAGTTTTTCCGGGGCGGATCCGATCAAGCGGCGAAAGGTGTTCTCATCCCAGGCGACATAACCTTTTTCAGGTGGCTTCCGTTTGACGAAGTTCTTCTTTTTGCCCGCGTTCGCCGCCGCTTTGCGTTCCAGTTTTAGGTTCTCGATGACGTGCTCCGGGGCTTGTGAGACCACATAGCCCACGGCATCATAGCCGCGGCGCCCGGCCCGACCGCAAATCTGCTGAAAATCCCGGACCGGCAGGATCTTGGTGCCGGTGCCGTCGTATTTGCATAACTGCGTAAAAAGCACCGTCCGGATCGGGACATTGATCCCCACCCCGAGCGTGTCCGTTCCGCAAACCACCTTGAGCAAACCGCGTTGCGCTAGTTTCTCCACGAGGACGCGATATTTCGGGAGCAGCCCGGCGTGGTGGATGCCGATCCCGTGTCGCAACAGTTTCTGAATTTCCTTGCCGTAAGGACTTCGGAAGCTCGCGCCGGCGAGCGCTTCGCTGATCTGTTGCTTCTCCTCCTTGGTGCAGAAGTTTTGCGACATCAGGTTTTGCGCGGAGGTGGCGCAAGCGAGCTGCGTGAAGTGAACCAAATAGATCGGAGCGCGGTTCTTTGCGGCCAGATCCGCGACCTTTTCCTCGAGGGGCGTTTCGCTATATTCGAATTCGAGCGGAACCGGGCGATCGCCGGATTGAACCAAGACCGTCGCCGCCCCGGTTAAATCGGTCAGCGCGGTCTCGAAGAACCGAGTGTCGCCGAGCGTGGCGGACATGAGGAGAAAGCGGGCTTGGGGCAGAGCGAGCAGCGGGATCTGCCAGGCGCTCCCGCGGGCGTTGTCGGAGTAGTAGTGGAACTCGTCCATGACCACCTCATCGATCGGGGCGCGCGCGCCTTCCCGGAGGGCCAGGTTCGCGAGGATTTCCGCAGTGCAGCAAATCACGGGCGCTTTGGCGTTGACCGAGGCATCGCCGGTGATCATCCCCACTTGGTCCGGTCCGAAGACCTTGCAAAGGGAAAGGAACTTCTCGTTGGCCAGCGCCTTGATCGGCACGGTGTACCACGAACGGCGCCCCTGACAGATCGCACGGAAGTGCCACGCCAGAGCGACCAGGGATTTGCCGGAGCCGGTGGGCGTGTTCAGAATGACGTTCTTGCCCTCGTAAAGCTGGAGAATCGCTTCCTCCTGATGGCCATAAGGCTCGACCTTCTCTGCGGCCAGGTAATCGAGAAAGGCGCTCAAACAATCGTCCGAAGACGGTGAAGGCGGGACGAGATTGCGAGTCAGGGCGAAGCTGGGCATGAATGGGTTCCGGTGGACAGGCGCGGCCAACCTACTCCGCGATTGCGATGATGTGTTCGAAAAGTGGGGCCCAATCGTCGCCGCGTCCGCCCCCCAAAATCAAGCAATGGCCTTCTGGGTGCAAACAACGGACGCTCCCACTCAAGCAACGAGCATCTATGTCTCAGCAATGAGAGTCCGCGCTTGTGCAACGCGCTCCCGTGCAGGAGGAAGTGCAGGAGGAAGGCTGTCCCCTGCCAACCTGCCTGGGAATGCGTTCAACATCCCATCCGCGCTGTAGGTGCGGGACAACCGTTGTCTCGCCCTTTCAGGACTCGGACCAGATTGGGTCGGAAACCCAGGGCGCCGTTCGTTCCTTACTTTGCCCTGGGCTATCCTGTCTCGGCCCGTTGGGCCTGTCAGCCGATCATCCGCACGTTATGACTTCTAAAACTGACGCCTATGAGCTTCCAGCCGCCGTGCTGGCCATCCCCAGACGTTACCCTAGAAAGGAAAACGGATGCCCACGGAACACACGGAAAAGAACTAGCCGGGAGGATCCGTCACTCCACGTGGAATAGCCTCCGCTGCCTGCTGGAGAGTGTGGCCTTGACCAAGAGGGTTCCCCGATAGTATTCCACCATGTGTCCGAGTCCCGCGTTGAGTGCTCCGGAGCCATCGCGGACGACGCAGGGCAGGTCAAAACTGGTGTGGCTGAGCGCACCGGAAGGGGACAGTTCCGTTTGCCCCTTGCGCAAGACGAGATAGGGCCTGCGGATGGCGGTCTGGAGGGCGGTGCCCTGGAGCGTGTTCCCCCGGAGCACGATGAGGTTGTCCGACGTCGTGGCTCCGCCGGGTTCAGTGACCAGACTCGCGATCACCGCATAATAATTTTTGTCAGGGAGAGAGTTCCCGGTGAAGTCTACCTTGAGGATCGTGCCAATGCGGGCACCATGGCAGCTCGGAGCCGCGTCACCTTCCCGCAACAACACCTCAACGCCGCCGCCCGCGCCGGCCTTGGCCAAGAGGAGAGCAACGTCGTTGCCGCGATTGATGCCACGGCCGACGAGGGTCACCAAGGCCACGATGTCCCCGTTGGAGGCGATGCCAAACTCCAGGAACCGTGAGATCGTGCCGTTGGGAGCGCTGCCGGAGGAGAAGACCAAGTCGCCCTTCTGGAGAACCAATCTGGCGGGATTGCCGCTGCGGTTGGAAAAGAGGCCCTCGTTGTTCCTTGTCGTGATCCCTGCCGTCGCGGATCGGGCCAGGGTGGCCCGGAAGACGCAATACGCGCCATTGCCCGTCTCGCCCGTGAACGACGTGTAGTTCGAAAGTGGGGTGCCTCCTGTCTGGGCTGGAAAGCCGGTGCGGGCCTGCTCCACCCCCAGCCACTGGATCATTTGGTTGGAGGCGGGGGGAGCCCCTTGCAGGAAATGAGTGAAGGCAAGGTTGCCCTCCTGGAAGGCGAATCGTGGCGACATCTGCCCCAGCTTGAAGACCCCGCCCGGGGCGTAGCTGAAGCCTTCCCGGAATTCCGCCACCAAGCCAGCGGGCTCCACGACCACTGTCCCGGTGTCGGACGCCGGGGTGGCCCGGACCAACCCCTTCGTGGGAGAGTAAGTGACCGGTACCGCCAAGGTGTCCCCAAGCGTATTAATCCGGGCGCTTCCGGAAAACTTGCGGATCGCTCCGGTTCCCAAAAAGCCGTCGGTTTGGAGGACGCTGTTCCCCGTGAAGTCGAACCGATCATACTTTCGGATGATCTCGTTGTTCGCGGTGCCGATGCCAGATCCGGCAATGGTGCCCCGGAGCCAATAAGAGGATCCGGCTCCGAGAGCTTGGGTGATCTTGGTCCACCTTTGCTGCGGCTCGAAGGTGTAGCCTCCCTGCGCCAACTTGTTGGTTGCAGAGAAGGGGAAGTCCCGCCACCCCCAGACAGCTGTGCTTCGCTCTCCCAGGGAATCGCCCCCGCTCAGCCTTCCGAGCACCAACGGATCATAATCGATGATGGGCACAGCGGAATCGATCTCGGAGAGGAGGCTCGATCCGGTACCCGGCATGGAATCACCCGTGGTATAGCGCGCGGCAATCGCATAATCCGGAGGCAATACCGGGGAGAACTTCCAGAACGCGCCGCCATCGGAATAGACGGAGTCATCGCCTGGGGCGGTCGAGATAAGCGTGGATCCCCGAATGGCCACCGCCGCACCAAACCCATCGTCCGCGAGGATGGCCCGAGGATACGGCCGTTCCACCGCAGGGATCGACACAGGATAGCCCAATCTACGGCGCTGTTGTCTTACCAATTGGACGCCTGAATCCGATCCCAGCGCGATGAACCCTTGATCAACGGCAACCGACCTACCGAGGCCTTTCTCTCCGGTGTACGAGGCGTATCCCGAAAACAGATCGTCGAGGTAATAAACAGCTACCGTTCCTAAGGAAAACGCGGAAACCGGATTCGGAGCACCGACAACGAGGTGATTTCCGCTCATCGCCACAGCGAATCCGAACTCCTCGCCCGATACCGCGGTGGTGCTGCGCCCTGCAAAAAGCACGGAGTTGGCCTCCGCATCAAAGACGAAAACCCGGCCCGCAGTGGCTCCAAAGGCAAACGGGCTATCGCCAGGAGCACCCACCGCGAGAATGCCGTTCTGCAGCGCCACCGCTTGACCAAAGCGTGCCGCGGGGTGGTAGTGCAGTCCGGCGGTGTTGATCCGGTGAAGCCGCGAGGTCGCTCCGAGCCGCCACATTTCAACAGCCCCAGTGCCATCGCCATAGGGTGCGCCAATGGCGATCCATTCGCCGTCGATTGCCACCGAGTAACCCCAATTGCCGCCCGGGAGGAAGTCGGTCGTCTGGATGGTTTGGAGGTGGCGGCGCGTCCGCAGGTCGTAGATGAACACCGCGCCAGTCGAATTCGTGAAGGGGGCTCCGACCACCAGGGTGTTCCGGCTGATCGCCACCGACCACCCGAACAGCCCGGCCCCGGTATGAGCCGTGCCCGGCAGAGTGTAAAGGTGCTTTCCGGTCTTCTCCTCGGACACGAATACCGCGCCCGCAGCGCCATGATAGGGAGCCCCGACGGCGATGATCCCCGCTCCGATCGCTACCGACCGTGAAGTCACTCCCATCCGGCTTGATGGCGCCAGTCCCGGCGGGTAGGATCGGACCGACTGCGTTTGCGCCTGGCCGGTTGCGGTCATGATCAGGAAGGCGGAAGCGAGGACGATGGCTGCCGAGCGGCAACGTCGGGAGGGCGCGGAGGAAGAGGAGGCGATCATCGGAATGTTACTGGGAGAAGTTGCTTTCAGAACCCTGAGACCACCGCTTCACCGTCGGCCCGGGGATGGATGGGGGGGCAGGGGTGAAATCCATCCATCTTGGGATGATTTGACCCCCTATTCAATGCTCCGTCAAGGGTTTCGCCTTACTGGTGGGGAATTCCCGGTCGCTTCGAGTGCGCTTCGTGCCACGACTTATACGAACCACGCAATGCCGACCTGCGTGTTTTGCGTGGTGGTGCGTGGAACGTCAATACGGAGATTCAGCTCCGGTCTTCGACCCGCAACCGCAGCACGTCGACGACTCGGGGTGCCAACTACGGGTTCCGGTGTGTGCTGGAGGTTGGGATGCAAGTGCCTGGGGTCAGGTAAAATCTGCATAGATGGTATGAGAATGGCGAAAGTGAAGGGCGATTTTGCCTGGCACTCGGAAAGTATAAAATCCCATCTCAGCCAGGCTACCCGGAACTGCTGGAGACGGAGTCAAGCGCCGCTCCGCCGCTCAGGCTCAACCGGGCCAGTTCCGCGTAGGTGGCGTTTGTGGCCATTAGATCGGAATGGGATCCTTGCCCAATGATCCGGCCTTCCTGCATCACATAGATCCGATCCGCGTCGCGAACCGTACTCAGCCGGTGGGCGATCACCAGGCAGGTGCGGTTCTCCCGCAACCGGTCGATGGCCCGCTTGATCAGTTCCTCGCTCTTGGCATCGACGGCGCTGGTGGCTTCGTCGAGCAGGAGAATCGGCGCGTCCTTGAGGAACGCCCGGGCGATGGCGATCCGCTGCTTCTCTCCCCCACTCAACCGGCCCCCGCGTTCCCCGACGTTGGCTCCGAGTTGACCGTCAAGGCGCTCGACGAATTCCCGCGCACAGGCTGCATCCAACGCATCCCACAATTCCTCGTCGGTCGCATCGGTTTTGCCGGCCTTGAGATTGTCGCGGATGGACTCGTTGAACAGGTAACTCTCCTGGGTGACGTAGGCGATGGCATCGCGGAGACTCTTCTTGCTGAGATCCCGAATCGGTCGTCCATCCAGAAGGATCTCGCCTTCATCCGGTTCGTAGAATCGCGTCAGGAGTTGAAAGGTGGTGCTCTTGCCGGCACCCGTCGCCCCGACCAGCGCCACGGTTTGGCCAGGCTCCACCGCGAGATCGAGACCGGTCACGGTCGGTCTTTCGGGAACATGGTGGAACCCGACCCCGACGAACCGGATTTCACCCCGCACCTCCTCCAAGTCGTGCCCGGCGTCCAGATCCTCCGCCCCTTCCATTTCGAGGACATCGATGACCCGTTGGGCGGCGGCGGCGCTCCCCACAAAGGACGTCGCCAGCGCGTTCATCCTGGCCAAGGGGTCGAAGAGCAGCCCCATGAGGAGGAGGAACTGGCCCAGCTCGCCCACGGTCAATTCCCCCGCGATACACCAGAGCGCCCCGCACCCCATGACGAGGAGAACCCCCACGTCCCCGACGAATCCCATGGCCGGTCCGTAAATGGACCAGGCGCGCTGCAAGCTCGTTTGCATCTCCTTGTAGCGGGCGCTGGAGGCTTCAAAGACCCGTTGTTTCGCGGCCTCCATCGTGAAGCTCTTGATTTGGCGGATGCCGGCCACGTTGTCGCTCAGCACCGAGGCCAGCCCACCCGCCGCCTCGCGAGCCTTGAGTTCCCGGGGAAAGATCCACCGGCCGAATCCCCAAGCCCCGAATGCGATGAATGGCAGAGGCAGAAAAGCCACCAGGGTGAGCATGCCGTGGATGGAATGCATGATGACAATCGTGATCACGATCTGGAGAATCGCCGGGACGCATTGGTCCACCGCATCCAGGATCGCGCGTTGCGTCGCGGGCACGTCGTCACTCATCCGCGTGATGGTGTCGCCCGTGCTCTGGTGGTCGAACCATTGGATCGGGAGGAGCTGGACCTTCTCGTGCAACCTCGCCCGAAGATCGAAGGTCATGCGGAGGTGGAACTCATTGTTTGCCAGGGTCCGCAAGGTGTAGAGGAACTGCCGGAGCAGCATCGCCCCCAAGGTGAACAACACGACGCTGCGCAACCGGTCCAGGTCCCGGTGCGGAATCACCTCGTCGATGATCCACCGGGCGGTGTTCGGCACGACAAACGTCAGCAACGTACCCGCCACGGCCATCACCAGACCCCGGATGATCCGTTCAGGATACCGCGACGCCAGGCCGAGGAGAAAATGGACGGGCGAAGCAGAACGCGGGGGCATCGCCCGACGGAAGCACATCGCGGATTCGTTGTCCTTGTCGTTGTCGTTGTCGAAATCGAATGGGCCGACAACGACAACGATCGGAGGGGCGCACGGTGCCCGCAACTCACTTGGAGCGTTGAGGAACGCTGAAATTTAGCAAGCCCTGAAATTAGAGCGTGCTGGACGGCGGGTTTCCCAGGATTCGTGACAATCACCGTGCAGAAAGCCTTCGAACCCCGGTTTTCCCGGCGCTGAAAGGGTCAACGTGGCGAATAGCGGCGGAAAACTTACGGAAACTTGGACACCGCGCGCTCCGTGCGCTCGCGCCTCGGACAGGGAATTGATCGCATAAACCGGCTGGTGCCGCTGAATCCCAGGCCCACGACTTGCGGGAGGATGAACCAGATCCAGTGACTCCGCTTCCGGCTGCCCTGCAACTCCTTGCGGACTTGGGCGATGACTCCTTCCTGGGCGGTCACGGAACGCTCCAGGCTCTCGATGGGGGAGGGGTTCAATGTTTTAGCCTAAAAACAGAAATGCCGAGGCTCGCACAAAGATCGCGTCAGACAGTTTCGGTTTCCAGCCTAAACTCTCGCTCGAAATCCGGCACCATTCCTGCTCACCTTGCCCGCTCACCTCACACCATGTCCGAAACTCCCCCTCCCCAAAATCTCCGTCAGCACGGCTTCCAGATCCTCGAAGAAGACCTGCAGTTCCTCATGAGCGCCTTCGCCACCGCGCTGCAACGCCTCGGCGAACCTGAACTGGCGGCTTCCCTCCCGTGGACCGGCTCCGCCATCCCCGCGAAAACGAGCCGCTCCCTGGGCCAAGCCTACTCGATCGCCTTCCAACTTCTCAATATCGTCGAGGAACGCGCCGCTTCCCAGACCCGCCGACTGCGCGAAAAGCTGCACGGTCCCACCGCCGAGAAAGGACTCTGGGCCCACCATCTCCAGCGGCTCTGCTCCCGCGGTCTCGGTGAAGCGGAGATCCTCGCCATTCTCCAGGAGGTTTGCGTGGAGCCCGTCCTGACCGCTCACCCGACCGAGGCCAAACGCGCGACGGTCCGCGAACTCCACCGCGAGATTTACAGCCTCATGAATCGTCACGAGAACCCGGCCTACACGCCCCGGGAACTTGCCCGCATTCAGAGCCAGCTTGAGACTGAGTTGGAGAACCTCTGGCGCACCGGAGAGATCCATGTCACCCGGCCGACGATTGAGGCCGAGCTGCAGAATGCGTTGTACTACTTGCGCGAGGTCTTTCCGGAAGCGCTCGCCCGCGCACACGCTCACTTGCGCGAAGCCTGGCAAAGCGCGGGTTTCGATCCGTCCGCCCTCGACTCCCTCCCTCCCCTGTTGCGCTTCGGTTCCTGGATCGGGGGCGATCGCGATGGCCATCCCTTCGTCACCGCCGAAGTCAGCCGCCACGCCTTGCAGGCCTTGCGGCAAAACGCGCTGCGGGTGCAACGCCGCGGTCTCGAAGCCCTGGCCCATCATCTGCCGCTCAGCTCCCTCTTCCAAGCCACGCCGCCCCAACTCGCCACCCTGACCGAAAACCTGACGGCGTCGCTCCAGGACGAGCCGCATGTCGACCTGACCTATATCTTGGAGCGCAACAAAGAGGAGCCGTGGCGCCTCGCCCTCTTCCTGATGCGGGCCAAGCTCGTCCTGGCCGTGGAAAAGCCGGCCTCCCCCGCCGCCTATCTCCATCCCAGCGAACTCCGCACCGACCTCGATACCCTCGCGCAAACCTTGCTCGACGTCGGGGCCCGGGCGGTCGTGGATGAGCAGATCGTCCCGCTGCGCCGCACCTTGGCGGCCTTCGGATTCCACTCCGCCGTTCTCGACGTCCGCCAGAATTCCGCGTTCCATGAGCAGGCCCTCGGCCAACTCCTCGGCGCGGCCGGACTTCTCGATTCCCGTTCCTTCGCCGACTGGAGCGTCGCTGAAAAGCGCGCCCTCCTGGATCGCGAACTCGCCTCTCCCCGTCCCTTCCTCGCCCCCGGCATGTCTGCTGGTCCAGAGGCAGACACCGTGATCGCCTGCCATCGCGTCCTGGCGGAGCATCGCAAGAAGTATGGCACCGCCGGGCTCGGATCGCTCATCGTGTCGATGACGCGGCGGGTCGAGGATCTTCTCATCGTCTACCTCCTGGCCCGAGAAGCCGGACTGATGGAGTGGAGCGCGGATGGTTTGGTCTGTCCGTTGCCGGTCGTTCCCTTGTTTGAGACCATGGGCGATCTTGAGGCCGGGCCAGAAATCGTCGATGCCTTCCTCGCCCACCCGATCACCCGTCGCAGCCTGCAAGCCGGTGCCTCGGGAGGCATGCCGGGCTTCCAAGTCATGGTCGGGTATTCGGATTCAAACAAGGATTGCGGCATCGTCGCCAGCCAATGTGCGCTCCACCGTGGCCAAAGCGAATTGTCCGCGACCATCCAACGGCACGGGGTGCGTCCCATCTTCTTCCACGGACGCGGCGGCACCGTCGGACGCGGTGCGGGGCCGACGCATTGGTTCATGGAAGCCCTCCCCTACGGCTCGCTCCACGGTGCCATGCGCATGACGGAACAAGGGGAAACCATCGCGGAGAAGTACGCGCACATCGGTTCCGCCGTTTACAACGCGGAGTTGCTGATGGCTTCCGCCACCGCCGCGACCGCCTCTCACCGCATCGAACGTTCCCATGAAGAGCCCAACCTGAGCGGCCTCCTCGATCGCTTGGCCGCCTCCAGCCGGGATGCCTACCGCGCCCTGCTCCAAGCGCCGGGCTTCATCACCTTCTATCGCCAAGCCACTCCGATCGATGCCTTGGAGAACTCCCGGATTGGATCCCGTCCGGCCCGTCGCACCGGCCAAGCCTCACTCGATGACCTTCGCGCAATTCCCTGGGTCTTCTCGTGGACCCAATCCCGCTTCTATCTGCCCGGCTGGTTCGGTGCCGGGAGCGCCTTGCGCAAGCTCAAGGCGGAAGATCCCGAAGGCTTCGCCGCCCTGGGCAAGGCTCTGCCCGGCTCGCCCTTCCTGCGTTACGTTCTGACGAATATCGAAAGCTCCCTGGTCAGCGCGAACATCGATCTCATGCGCGCATACGCCGATCTGGTCGAAGACACCGCTATCCGGGATCGCTTCCTGGAAATCATCCTCAGCGAATTCGAAGAAACCCGGGCCCGCATCGAAGAACTCTTCCAAGGCACCTTCGCCGAACGCCGTCCCCGGCTCGCCTACACCTTGGCCTTCCGCGAGGCCCCGCTCCAAGTGCTCCACCACCAACAAGTCGCCCTGCTCCGCCACTGGCGCGGCCTCGTCGCCTCAGGAGATCACGAAGCGGCGGATGCGCTGGTGACGGACTTGTTGATCTCGATCAACGCGATTGCGTCGGGGTTGCGAACGACGGGGTGATTGGGGGTAAAGCCTCATTGGGTTGAGGAGGGTTGCAATTCAGTGATCGGGGGCACCTTGGCCTCGTACCATGGGGAGGAAAAGGTGCGGGTTTCCTTGCCATAAAGAATTACGTCGAGCCATCTGCTCTTCGTCGGAAAGCGGAACGTAATGGGGAACTTTTGACATAGCCAATCTGTGATCCGGTCCCGAACGGGGGTTGGATTCATGACCTGCACGTCGAATTGGACCTTAACCTGATCCACGCTCGCAGGACCGTGCCAAGTGTCGTTCACGTTCAGAAGAGGGCTTGAAAGGACTCTGTACGTATCATGGGGTTCAGTGCTGACGGGACTCCACGCGGCAAAGGCCCGAGGCATGAATACTGCCGATCCCGAATTGATAACCCTAACTTCAGCGGAGCAAATCACTTCGGGCGGGTCGGCCGCGTTGCCGGGCGCAAGGGAGAACTCCATCTTCTCCAGCTCAAACGCCAGCGACGGTTGCCAGCGCGAAGTCCACGCGGCCCAGGCCAGCCCGACGATGAGCGCCACGGACCAGGCTGCCGCCTGCGAATGCTTCGCAAGTGTCTGATCCGTCCCGGGCATGATGGAGTGGATTGTAGCGCTACGTTCAGGAGAAGTGGAACGCAGAAATCCGGAAAACAGTCACCCGGGTTGATAGCGGTTCGACCTTCTGGGCCACGCCCCTTCGAACACCGCGTCCTGGTTGTCGTTGTCGTTGTCGAAAACTCGATTTGGTCGACAACGACAACGACAACGATCACGACAACGACCGACCGGAACTCGGTGACATCTGGGCCAGATTCGACTTAAATCGCCTCCACACCGCCTCAGCTCGCCATCTTACTATCTTTATTGCGATTATACTCAGTGGTTCTGGTATTATATTGAGAATAATCCCAAACATAAGCTCTTTAAAGTCGATCCAAGCCAGCATCAAGCCCGGCTGAGCTCGTATAATGGCCGTCCGGGCGGTCATTCCGATTCGTCCAGTTCCAGATTCTGGAGTGCCACGGGTTGCTCCAGCCCGGCTGCGGCCTTTTTCCCCAGGTGACGCAGCCTGCCGACCCCTCACCCCGTGTTGGGGAACATGCGCACCGCTTCATGCGCCTGGTGGCCGGGGTCAGTCAGGTCAAGGTGACGCCGGCGGGCGTTTCCGCTTCGGCTGGCTGCCGAAAGGTCACGATGGCTCCTGTTACCCGATACCTTTCCGGGTGTGAATGATTGTGATGGACGACCAAGGAAAGCCACAGGTGCTTGGTTTGCCCCAACGGGGCAGCGGATTTCGAGCCCGGGGTTCCCTGAACCCCGGGGCATGCCGTCCCATCCTTGCCCCCAACCCCAACGGGGTTGCGGTGATGCAACACGGCGCGGGTCCTCAACCCCGTTGGGGTTGATCACAAGAAACGGTTGTCATCCCAGGGTTCGATGAACCCTGGGCTCAATGCCGTTGCCCCGTTGGGGCAAGGAAGAACGAGGCGTATCCGATCCCTTTGCGCCCGAAGCCGATTGGTTTGCCCAACACTTTCATTCAGACCCTGATCCGCAATAAAAGTTGAGCTTTGGTAGACAGCAAACGTCAAGCAGCTCAACGGTTCTTTCTCTTCTCAAATCCCCAGCGCCTCCTCCAATTCCGCGCGGACGGCCTGGAGTTGCGTTGCCCCGATTTTTCGGCCCTCGGCATCGGTGAGGTAGAAGGTATCAATGGCCGCTCCCTTCTCCGTGAGGATCCGGGCGACGGCGACTTCGATGGAGTGGCTGCCGAGTATGCGGAAAATATCGTAGAGTAGCCCGAGCCGGTCCAAGGCTTGGACTTCGAGGACGGTGTAGCGGCTATTGATCTCGTTCGAGAAATGCGCCCGGCGGGGGAAGCTGCCGATGAGGGCCTCGTCGCCGATTTTGGGAGGAGCAAAGCGGTCTCCGAGACTGGTCCAATCGACCGTCTCATCAAGGAACTGATTGAGGAGCGTCTCGACCCGCTGCTGGACACTGGTGGAGCGGACCGGCTCGAAGTTGGTGTTGCAGATGCGGAAGATATCCAGGACGAGATTATCCCCCCGAGTGAAAAGGTCCGCGCCCAAGATATTGATCTCCTCTGCGGCGAGGGCCCCGGCGATTTTGGCGAGCAGGTTGCTGCGGTCCCAGCAGCAAATCTCCAACTGCGTATAGCCGCTGGAGGGCACGGAAATCCACTCGATCACGGGATGGAGAGCCTCGAACCCCGTGGTGCGGGTGGTGTGCTCAATAAAGCGCCGGAACAGCCCGATGTGACGCGTCACGGATTGGGCATCGCGGAACTGGAAATAGCGCTCCGGCATCTGCGTGAAGTGGACCTCGATCTCCGCAGCGCGGGCCGCATCGAAGTGCGGCGCGACGTCGGCCCGAAGCTCCTCGCGAGCTTCCTCCATGGAACGGCGGAAGATCCCGGTGTGCTCCATGTAATCACAGGTGGACCGATAGAGCTGGAGCATAAGCATCTCCTTCCAAGCGGTCCAACTCTCCTCGTTGGTGCCCCGGGAATCGACATGGGTGAAAAGGAGCAGAGCCTCCATGTTGGCCCGGTTCTGCATCACGGAGGCGAATTCCCGGATGGTTTCGGGATCCTCCAGATTCTTCGAAGTGGCCGTCTTCCAGAGGGTGAGATGGTTGTCGACCAGGAAGAGGAGGAACTTGCGTTGCGGCCCCGACAACTGCAGCCGGCGGCCGACCCGCTGCGCCAGATCCGTGCTGGCGTCCGAATGAAACCGCACATTCTCGGCACGCCCGGTATCGTGGAGGAGCAGCGCAAGGTAGATCATGGAGGCGTCTTCCAACTCGTGGAAGAGCTTCTTATATACCGCGAATTTCGAGTCCGGTTCCTCGGTCAGGGAATCGAGCGTTTCGATACAACGCAAGGTGTGTTCATCCGCAGTAAAGCGATGGAAGAACTCGTGCTGCACTAGGCAATCGAGGGCGTTGAACTCCGGCACATATTTCCCGAGAAAACCGACGCGATGCATTTGCCGCAGGGTCCGGCCGACGTCACCGCGGGCACCGAGGATTTCCAGGAAGACGATGCGGTTCGCCTTGGAATAACGGAACGTTTTGTTCACGAGATTCCGGCTGCGTTTGACCACCTTGCGGATAGTCGGGCTGAGCCGCAGATTGCGCTGCTGGGTATGGCGAAAAAGCCGCATCAGCCGGGTCGGATCCTCGGTAAAGATGTCCGGGTTCTCGGGGAAGATGAGGTCTTGCCGGGAATAGAAGCCGTCGAAATGTTCCCCACCGGCGGCGCGGCGACGCGCCAGGAAGCTGACGATCCCCTGGGTGCGCTGTTCTTCCTGAAGCAACCGGAAGGCCTGCATCAGGGAGGTGCTGTGCATGTAGAGGGAGCGGGTGTGCCGGTAATAATCCCGCATAAACGCCTCGATCCGGCGCAGCATGGATCGTTCGGGATATCCCAGGCTGGTGGCGACTACGCCCTGGAGCCGGAGGGTGAGCTGATCGGTCGCGGGTCGCTCCGCCCAATGCATTTCATTGCGCACCCGCATGAGGAAATCGTGCGCTTTAGTCATGGCCCGGAACGCGGACCGGCTCAGCATCCGGTTCTCTACGAGGTCTTCGAGACTGTGGAAGCCGAACTTGACCCGAGTGACCCAGAGAATATTCTGGAAGTCCCGCAAGCCACCGCAGCCTTCTTTGATGTGGGGTTCCTGGAGGTAAACGGTCTTCCCGTGCTTTTGGTGCCGGGAGAGGAAGTCCTTGCGGCGAACCTCCAGATACTCAGCCTCTTTTCCCTGGATACACTCCTTCTGAAAACGCTCCACCAGGGCGTTGTAGAGTTTCTCGTCCCCCAAGATGAGTCGGGTATCGAGCATGGCGGTCTTGGTGGGGTTGTCCACGTTGGCCAACCGAAGGCACTCCTTGATCGATCGAGTGCCGTGACCGATCTTGAACCCGACATCGTAGAGCATCATGAGGATCTCGCCGATCATGTCGACGGTCGCCTTGCTGAGCGAGGAGGTGTTCCCCGGGCAGAGGAAGAGAAGATCCACATCGCTCCCCGGATTGAGCGTGCTCCGCCCGTAACCGCCCACGGCGACCAGGGTGAAGGGAAATTTAACTTTCTCGGGTGCCTTGCCTTCGGGATTGAAGATGCCGTCGACGAGGTTGCGCAGGACGGTATCGAGGAGTCCTGCCCGGAGGCTAGCAATCTCCACTCCCCCACCGCCGGCCCGGTGCATCATCTTGATGCGGTAGTTCCCCAGCTTGTAAAAGCGCTTGTAGAGAGCCAACAGCTCCGCACGGGTCTTGGCCTTGCGCCGGTCCGTCGGCAGCGTCTGCTCCGCTCGCGTCAAGACTTTCGGTTTGTTCTGGCCGCCCGGATCTGGCATGGAACGGGAGCGTATGTCAGAAGCACCTCCCCATCAAATCACATATTGGACTTGGTTGCCGCTCGCGGTGCTGATCTCCCTCCCCTGGATGGCGGCAGCTGAAGAATCCCCCTTGGCGCGGATCGCGTTCGGCTCCTGCTGCAACCAGAAACGGTCTCAAGAAATCTGGAAAGCCATCGTGGCCCAGCAGCCGGAGCTCTTTCTCTTCTTGGGGGACAACATTTACGGCGATACCGAGGACATGAGCGTGCTCCGCGCCAAGTATCAGGAACTGACCGCCTCACCGGGCTACGCCTCCCTCCGGGCGATTTGTCCGGTGTTGGCCACCTGGGACGATCACGATTACGGCGCGAACGATGCGGGAGCGGACTTCGGATATCGGGACGCGTCGCAGCAGCTCTTCCTGGAAACCTTCGAAGTGGCAAAGGAACGGGGACCACGGCAGCGACCGGGTGTCTACGATGCCTACCTCTTCGGACCGGAGGGACGCCGGGTCCAAATCATCCTCCTGGACACCCGGTACTTCCGCGGGCCGCTCCTAAAAGGCGGCGGGGATTGGCCGAAACAACTCGGGCCTTACCGGGAGAATCCTGATCCCGCTTGCACGATGTTGGGGGAAGCGCAGTGGAAATGGCTGGAAGAGCAATTGGCCGTGCCGGCGGAAGTCCGGATCATCGGCTCCAGCATCCAGGTGCTGCCGGTGGACACCCACTGGGAACGCTGGCAAAACCTGCCGTTAGAACGATCCCGGCTGCTCGGTCTCCTCAAGGACAAGGTTCAGGAGCCGGTCATCATCCTCAGCGGGGACCGGCACCTGGCCGAACTGATGCAGGACGAGATCGAACCTGGCCGGTTCCTTTACGAGGTGACGTCCTCTGGTTTGAGCCACGCCGGAGGCGGGCAGAACAGTGAACCGAATCGCTTCCGTGTCGGGGAAATTTACCGGAGCTTAAACTTCGGCTCGATCGCCTTCGATTGGAGCGGGCCGAAAGCGAAGGTCACGGTAGCCATCCACGATGCAGCTGGCATGGTCGTCCGCACTTTGGACATCCCTCCACGCTAAACCCGCCTCAATAGGCCGTCACGTCGTCCGATGACTTCCCGGTTGATCCCTGTTCGCCATCGGCACCGTAGGACCAGACGGCCACGTTCGTGTAAATCTCTTCGGTAGTGCCACCGCCGCCGCCACCACCACCACCACCGTCAGCGCCCGAGCCGCCCCCACTACCCCCTGAATCCCTCGTGGGGACCAGAAGCGTATTGTCGTAGTTTGAGTCGATCATCACGTAATACGGGTTGCTGTTCCCGCCCTGCCCGGACATGAACGGATCCAAGAGTTCCAACTCACCACCAGACGCCCTGTAGAGCCCCGGCATGCCCTTGGCTTTGGCGGGGCGGGTGCTGAAGAACTGGATGGAACGGCGGTTGTAGGTGACGTCCACACCCAGCAGGGTCGGCATGATCGGGGACGTGGCATCCGTAGCCACGGTCACGTCTGCGCCCGCAGCGCCCGGGAACGCGGGGAAACGCTTGTATTCACTGAAGTAGGACATCAACCCGGTGCGCAATTCGGTGCAGGTCTTCTGAGCCTGAACCTTCTTCATATTCTTCTGCACCGCGTGACCGGCGGGAATGATGATGCTGGAAAGAATCGCGATGATCGTGATGACCACCATGAGTTCCATGAGGGAGAAGCCGCGACTGGCCTTCAGAGGGGAGAAGCCGCGACCGGCATTTCTAGGGAGTTTGGGGTTCATGGGAAAGAAAGATGAGAGACGTTGCGTGGGGCGATTCTATGAAGTCCGGCCGGGAATGGCAATGACTTTGTGCATACATCCGAGTTTTTGCGGGAGGCGCGACCGATTCACATTTCGCCATCCTCCGGCAACGGGCCAGCCACGTCGCGCACCGTGACGAAGCCGAGCCCTGTGAGGCGATTTTATGACTCCACCAATTCCAAAATCTGCCGTCCCCCGCTCTGCCGCAAGCGGACCGGATGCCCGTAGGCCTCGCTGAGGAGCGGCGCTTTGAGGACGGTGGTTTTGGGTCCAGCGGCCAGGACCTTTCCTTGTCGCAGCAAGAGGACCCGGTCGAATCCCGGGGTGATTTCTTCCACGTGATGGGTCACCAGAAAGAGCGTGGGGGCGTGCTCCCGCTGGGCCAAGGCATCGACGAATTCCAGGAAGCGATGCCGCGCCACGGGATCTAGTCCGGCACAAGGTTCATCGAGGATGAGGATCCGGTAATCCGCCATGAGCGCCCGGGCGATGAGGACGCGTTGCCGTTCGCCTTGGGAGAGCATGACCCAGGTCCGGTTCTCCGCCTTGCTCAGTCCGAACTCCGCCAAGGTTTCCCGCGCCGTGGCCACATCGGCCTTGGTCATCCGGCCCCAATAGTTGATCTGGGAATGGATCCCGCCCACCACGATCTCCAACGCAGTTTCCCCATCCTGGATCCAATCGGCCACCGTGTGATTGATCACGCCGATCACTTTACGCAGGTCGTTCCAATTCGTTTGCCCGAAGCGCTTTCCGAAGACTTCCACTTCGCCACAAGTCGGCTGGAGAAAGCCTGAGAGGGTGTTGAGCAACGACGTCTTCCCGGAGCCATTCGCCCCAAGGACCGCCCACTGCTCCCCCACCCCAACGCTCCAATCCACTCCATCGAGCAAAAGCGTCTCTCCGCGCCGAATGGTCACGCCCCGCAACCGAACCACTGGTTCCTCCGTCATCTGCGGACATTGAACCAGGAAACGGGAATCGGGAAGCGGGAACTACGAAGCCCAACATGCGAAAAGCATCCCGACCGCCGCGAGAACCCGCCGGAGGCGCGACACCTCGGGGCGGGGCCGCAGAATCGTCCAACCACGTTCCGCCGCCATCGCAGCCATGGCGGGCCGGGGATCGACGAGGACACCGTGCTCCGCGCAAGCCAAGAGGGGGAGATCCGCGCTGCTGTCCGTGTAAGCCCAGGATCCGGGGATCGGCAGGACGGTATCGGGCGACAACGGGCCGCGCTCCCGCATCGCCACGATCTTGGCCTCGCGCTTGTTGTTGGCGCCTGGGAAAACCGGAATCCAGGGCATCCGCTCCGGGATCTCGACGTCGGTGCTTAAGCAATGGGAGAAATCGAGCCGGCGGGCGATCGGCTCTGCATAGAAGCTCGGGCTGGCAGTGTTGAGGACGAGGATACAGCCCTCGCGCCGGCGGGCTTCGATGGCCTCGCGCATCTCCGGCCAGATCCAGCGGTCGACCACGTGCCCGGCGAATTCTTCCGCGAGAGCGAGGACTTCCGCCCCCGACATCCCCGCGAGGAACCCCAGAAAGACGCGTTTCACGAACCGGCTGCTGACCAAGCCCACGGCTTTGAGCGGGAGTACGAGAAGCACCGGCAGCAGCAAGACCCGGCGCCAAGGCTGGCGTCTCAGCACGAAGTCAGCGAAGAGCAGTTGGGTGTCCCAGGGCAGCAGGGTGCCATCAAGATCGAAGAATGCGTAGCGCATCGATCACATCCGGGTGTTCCGGAACATGCGGACCGCTTGGGAATGCAGCTTGCGCTTCGCGGCCAGGGTCGGGCGGGTCACGGTGACACCGACGAGGTGGGCACAACGTTTGACCAGTTCAGGATCGAGTCTGCCCCAGCCCAGGAGAAACTCCTCCAGCGTCATCTGCCCCCAAAGGAGCAGGGCATCGGTGGCCCCGGTATCTTCGACATGGATCCCGGAGGGCGGCTCCGGCTGCCTAGTAGGCTCGGCCATCGCGAGCACTTTTCCGGCATCACCCAAACAATCCAAGACCTCGACCAGGACATGGAGCCGCCAAGTCAAATCGCTTTCGTCTCCCACGTGATGCGGGAGCCGGCCGAGAACCTCCTCGCAGCGCCGTTCCATTTCCCCGGGGTGCTGTTGCCAAGCCCGAAGCCAAGCGGCGCGGCATTCGCGGAATTTCGCCTCCGGAACGCGGTGAAACTGGGACTCGATCTGGAGGAACTCCCGAAAGCGCTGCACTAGGGCGGTCGCCTCGCGCTCGAACGCGATCGGATCGTAAAGCGCTTGGTTGGCATCCAATGTATCCGCCAACTTGCGCAGCCCGTCGGCCAGGGGCGCCACCTTGGCCCGGCGCTCCGGTCCGGCTGCGGCGGATCCGTGGTGGCCCGGTTTGCCGTTAGACATGGCGGCGGAAGGTGTTGACCAGGTCGTGGGTGACCCGGATGAAATCGCGTCGCACGGCGGTCGGCTCGCAATCAACGAGCGCCTGCTGCTCGTTGTTCGCCTTGGTGACGGCCGTCGCTTCCCGGATGAAGGGGCGGAAGAGATGGATGCGCTCACCGCTTTGCTGCGCCAGTTGGTCGAGCACGACCCGCAGCTCCGCGAGGGCGGCGTCGCTCGCCTTGAACCCGGCGCGGTAGCGATTGACGATCACCCCACCGATCTTCGCCACCGCATTCGGATCCGCGTAGCCACGTGCGAAACGATCGCGCAGCTGCTTGATCCACTTAATCCCTTCCAGCGCAAGGTAGTCCGCAGTGTAAGGGACGATGACGTGTTGGGCGGCGCGCAGAGCGTTCCGCGTGAAGATGGAATAGCCGGGAGGGCAGTCGATCAGGATGTAATCGTAGGCGGTCCGGACCGGTTCGATGGCGCGCTGAATGACCGTGGCCGCCTTGGCGGGCTCGCCGCCCAGACTGGGGTCCTCCTCCTGTTCCAGCATGTCGAAGGAAGCGCCCACCAGATCGATGCATCCGCCGGATTGAGGATCCCGGAACACCGGGGTGATGACGTCCTGGATGGGCACCTGGGAACCACGCATCTGGGCCTCGTAGAGGTGATAGGCGCTCTTGTTGCGTTCCGTGGCGATGTGATAGCGCTCGCGGGTGAGAAACCAGAGGGTGGCGTTGCACTGGGGATCTTGGTCGATCACAAGCACCCTTGTGCCGCGAAAGTCAGGATGCTTGGCGAGAATCGCGGCGATGTTGACCGTGTCCGTGGTCTTGCCGACCCCACCCTTGAAATTAAGAAACGCCCAGATTTTTGCCGCCATGAGTCCCGGAGACAATTTGCCTCCGTGAGATTTCTACCCTGCGAAAGAAAAGTCAACCGGTTCGGACGGGGTTTATCAACCGGTTGTGCGTTTGCGGAACTCCCGGACGGCTTGGTTGATGCTCGGCAAAAGGGCGCAAACTTGAATGGCGGCGAGATCGATTCCTGGCAACTGAACGCTGACGGGGCTGGCCGCGTAGGTTCGGGCCGCCGCGTTCCACACGTGAACCTCCAGACGGTCTTCTCGCCAGATCCAGAGTTCCGGGATCTCGAACTTCGCATAGAAGGCACGCTTGCTCAGCCCGCCGCTGGTGAGGGCGATTTCCAGGACGAGATCCGGGCGTGGCTTCTGCTCATGGAAACAGTATGATTCGTCCGGCTCCCCTCCCGCTTCCTCGGGAATCTTCAGAGTGGTCGAGCCCCTCATGAAAAGCTCGATGTCGCGGTCGATGCACCAAGTCTCCAACAGGGTGGCGACGTGGCTCTTCCGGTGTTCGTGTGGTTCGGAAATGGGTGCCATGATTTCCAGGTAATGGTCGAGAAAGCGGACCCGGACGCCGCTGTCCTGGAACAACTCGTCAAGAGACATGTAATGGGCCCAAGTGTATCCGGGCAAAACTAGGGAGCCCTGATTCTCAAAAACGACGTCAGGCGGCGGCATCGATGGATCGAACCGCGTCCGGGATGCCGGGAGAGCTTCGGGGACGGTCATGAGCGAATCATCGACTACGGAAAGCCATGCGGCAAGTCAGCCCGTTCATGCGACTCAGCTGCTCTGCGGCTACCAACACGGCTTCAAAACTTGATCTCCTCGCCCAACAAAAACCGTGCCGCTTGCGCTACGTCTTTGTCGCCGCGCCCAGAGAGGTTCACGATGATGATTTCATCCTTGCCCATGCTGGGAGCGACTTTCTTGACGTGGGCCAAGGCGTGCGCGGTTTCCAGGGCGGGGATGATGCCCTCGATCTGACTCAGGTCTTTGAAGGCGGCGAGCGCTTCGTCGTCGGTGGCATAGGTGTATTCCGTGCGGCCGATCTCGTGATAGTAGGCGTGTTCCGGTCCGACGGCGGCGTAATCCAACCCGGCCGAGACTGAATGGGTCAGCTCGATCTGGCCATCGGCATCCGCGAGAAGCCAGGTTTTTGTGCCTTGAAGGACGCCGAGCTTGCCGCCTTGGAAGCGGGCCGCGTGTTCCCCTTTCTTGATGCCATGGCCGCCGGCTTCCACGCCGATCATGCGGACGGATTCGTCCTCCAGGAATGGGTGGAACAAGCCGATCGCGTTGCTCCCTCCCCCGACGCACGCGACGAGGAGATCCGGGAGCCGTTCCTCGCGCTCGAGGATCTGGCGTCGCGCTTCCACGCCGATGACCCGGTGGAAATCCCGGACCATCATGGGGAACGGATGCGCACCCAGCGCGGAACCGAGAATGTAATGCGTGGTGCGCACGTTGGTGACCCAGTCGCGCAGGGCTTCGTTGACCGCTTCCTTGAGGGTCCGTTGCCCGGCCGTCACACCCCGGACCTCCGCTCCGAGCAAACGCATCCGGGCGACGTTGAGAGCTTGGCGCTCCATGTCGACCTCGCCCATGTAGATCACGCATTCGAACCCGAACCGCGCCGCCACCGTGGCCGTGGCGACGCCGTGTTGGCCCGCACCGGTTTCGGCGATGATGCGCGGTTTGCCGAGCCGCTTCGCGAGGAGGATTTGGCCCAACGCGTTGTTGATCTTGTGCGCGCCGGTGTGAAGAAGGTCCTCCCGCTTCAGGTAAATCTTGGCCCCACCCAGGGATTCGGTCCATCGCTCCGCGAAGTAAAGGGGCGTGGGCCGGCCGCAATAATCCTTGAGCAGCCCCGCCAATTCCGCCTGAAACGCCGGATCGTTCTTGGCTTGTTCATAAGCGGTGGTGAGTTCCTGGAACGCCGTCATCAACGTTTCCGGCACGAAGGCACCGCCAAAGGTCCCGAAGTGCCCTCGCGCGTCAGGCAGTGCCGCCGGATTGATGGTCATGGTCGACATAGAGTTTGTCACCCTAGGATTACGTCGCCCGCCCGTCCACCGAAACCGATTTCCTCGCCAGTTCGCGGCGCGCTGACCTGCGACCCGGGATTTACCGTTTCTTTACACTTCAGTTCCCCGACCGACATCAAACCTTAACAGTCGTGGTGCCAAATGGGTTCATGAGCTTCCCCATGAACCCAAAACACCCCAATAGGAGACACACCATGACATCCCCCATCCCCATCGTCACCGTTCTGGCCCTCGCCGCCTCGCTGGCTGGCCCGGCCTTCGCCCAACGTCCGCCCGAGCGGAAGATCAATATCGATTCGCAACTCATGATCACCGACCTCCGAGTCGTGGAGGATCCCGTCCGGACCAATCCGCGCTTGGGACCCAAAGCGACTTGGACGTTCAAGTATCTCATCGAAAACATGGCGGGGAAGCAAAACCCCTCGGACTTCGCCATGCAATGGCTGCAACAGTGGGAGGCGGACCAACTCATCAACGGCCACGTCGCCCCAGCGCGCCCGGACATCCGCAAGCTCGTCATCGATCCCTGGCTCAAAGCCAGCGGCGGCCGGCGCCTCGACCTCGCCAAAGCGCCCTTCAAACTCCTCGCGATCGTAAATCGCATGGATCTGCGGGTGCATGACGGCACCAAGACCGTCACGGCGGGCGAGGGACGATTCGTCTTTGGCGTGCTGGGTGCGGATGGCAAACCGTTGCCACCGATCGCAGGCGATGCCCCGGGCGGTTTCACCGTCATCTTCGAGTACGAACTCGTCGCGACGAAGATGGATCAACTGCGGGATTGGGCGATGCGCTGGGCCAAGCTCGGCGATTTCCCGGTCGGCAGCCCCCTCTACAACAAGGCCCTCGAAGGAGTCACCCGCAAGTTCACCGATCGCGGGGCCGCTGCCTTGAAGCCCAACGGTTCCGCCTTGAACCAGGTGCGCACGAACGAACTGGCTCTCGGATCTCCCTGGGAATTGCGGGAATTTGGGATCGAGGCCGCGACGGGCAAATTGAAGCAGCGCACGGTGGCGGTGACGCCCGACGTCCTGGCGCTGAATGGCACGCCCGCTCTGGTCTCGCTGGTCAATGACAACGAAGCCGCCCTGCTCAACGAGACGTTCGTTCTGCCGAAGGAACACCTGGGCGCCTCATCACTCGCGGGCCCGTTCCAACTCAGCGACTTCGCGGACAGTGCCAATCGCACCTTCACCACCATCGAATTCTTCGACCCCTTCCTCGACATTCCCTGGAGCGCCGTCGGCATCCGCAGCAACGAAGCCCGTCACAGCTTCGCCCTCAACACCTGCGGCGGGTGCCACCGGAGCGAGACCGGGACGGCGTTCCTACAGATCGGATTCCCAACCGAACACAAACTCCCCCGGTCCCTGGGCAAAACGGCGGCGCTCGCCGGATTCCTCACCGGCATCGACACCCCCGATCCGGTCGACCCGGCCACCACGCGCACCTTTGGTGACCTGAAGCGTCGGCAAACGGATCTCGAAGAGTTGCTCGCCACCTTCGGCCCGACCGGTGCGGGCCCCGGACCGCGCGGTCGCCACGCCCCGAACTTCGTCCACTGATCGGCAGACGTTCGTCGCCCGCATCGGAAGCGGACCTGAATGAGGACCGAAGGCTCGCGCCTTCGGTCTTTTTCGTTTGGCACAATGATCCGCCCTCCCCCGCTTTCGGGCGCGGCCGGGAAGGGGCAGAGAGGACACCCATTGACGCGTCGGGCTGGTGGTCCTAAGGTAACGACGTTCCCCATGGACGACATCGCCGCCCTCACTGAGCAGATCCGCCGCTTCCGCGACTCGCGCAACTGGCAGAAGTTTCACAGTCCGAAGGACATCTCAGTGGCGATCACTGCGGAAGCTGGAGAGCTGCTCCAGCACTTTGTTTGGAAATCTTCCGAGGAAAGCTGGGATCGCGCGGAAACCAAGAAGGCGGAGATCGCCGACGAAATCGCCGACGTCGCCATCCTCCTCTTCGAACTGGCGGACAATCTCGAACTCGATCTCGCCGCGATTATGCGGGCGAAGCTGGAGCGCAACGAAGTGCGATATCCGGTCGACAAGGCCTACGGTTCCAACCTCAAATACAACGAACTCTGACCCGAACCCCGGCCCGGCCAAGCCGCCGCGCCGCAAACGTTACGTGGGTCGCAACCCGCGGGCTTTCGCCGAGAAGTACAAGGAACATGCTGGCGATCCCGAGACCGTGGCCAAGGTTCTCGCGGCCGGGAAAACGCCGGCGGGGATGCACCGACCGGTGATGATAGACGAAGTCCTCACTGCTCTGGACCCGCAGCCCGGGGACCGATTCGTCGACGGCACCCTCGGCCACGGCGGGCATGCCTCGGAAATTTTGGCGCGGTTGCAGCCAGGCGGAACCCTCCTCGGGCTTGATCAGGATCCGTTGCAGCTTCCGGTGACCGAACAACGCCTTCGGGAAGAGGGATTCGGTGAGGATGTGTTTCAGGCCCGTCGCTCCAACTTCGCGGGATTGCCGCGCCTTTTGGGCGAACTCGATTGGAAGGGTGCCGACGGAATCCTTCTGGATCTCGGCGTATCTTCGATGCAGATCGACAACCCGGACCGGGGCTTTTCCTACAAACACGATGGACCGCTGGATATGCGGATGAACCCGCGTCGCGGAGAGACAGCCGCCGCCTGGCTGGAGAAAATCACTCCGGAAAAACTGGAGGCGGTGCTGGTCCAGAACTCCGACGAACCGCACGCCGCGATGCTGGCCGCCGCGCTGGCGGGACGCCGGTTCGGTGGATGTGTGGAACTGGCTGCGGCAATCCGGTCCATCTTACCCGAACGCGATGCGGACGACTCCCTGCCACGGGTCTTTCAAGCTTTGCGGATTCAGGTGAACGACGAGTTCATTGCGCTCGACACCATTCTCCGCGAGTTGCCAAACTGCCTGAAGTCCGGCGGACGGGCGGTCATCATCACCTTCCATTCCGGCGAAGATCGGCGGGTCAAGCAAGCGTTCGCCTTCGGTCGCAAGGAAGGGATTTACGCGGAAGTCTCCCCTGCCCCGTTGCGTGCTGCTCCCGAGGAAGTGAGGCAGAACCCCCGTGCTTCCAGCGCCAAATTGCGCTGGGCACGGTTGGCGTGACTCGATGGGGAACGTTTTTTGTGCTCCCGCCTACCGGATCGCCGCCTGAGGCACCAGCCTCGCGGCGCGCACCTCAACTGGCAGACTCTTGCCTTGTTGCGCGCTCTGTTGAAGCAACCAGAAGGCAACCGTTTCCGGCAACTCGCCCCCGCTCTGCTGCGCGAAGACAGGCCCAAGGACAAAGTTGAGGGCCACGACCGCCGCCTTGTTGGCAAGCTGACCCCAAGAATTCTTCTACTCCTCCTGGCGGTATCGTTGCATCCTCTTTTCCCACCAACCAATCCTCCACCGCAAGCCCCGCGCTAAGTGACGGAATCGGCATGTATTCAAAATTCTTGACCTGACGCTCCTTAAGGGGTCAAATCGCCCCCAAGATGGAAAGAAACTGAAAGCGATGAATCATTCGGGAAGCACTCGGAAAGAGAAGGGCCGGGTTCCTTTCCAGATTCGGCAAATAATCGCTGAGGCTGTCCGACGTCTTCCGCCTCCCGGCGTCGTCACCCGGGCCAGTATTGCTGAGGTCAGACGGGTCATCGACAGCCTTCGCAATCAACCGATCCTGATCCTCGCTGCTGTCACCATCGCATTGACGGGGATGAGAATGCCCAGAGGAATTCTCACCAATGAACTTGATCCATCCTGGGCCGGGGTGCTGGAATCCTGCGCCCGGTTGGGGCACCAATTTGGGACTGATACTGTCTACACGTTCGGACCGCTCGGCTATTTCGAAACCGCCTACTATTCTAGGGAATTCTTCCACGATCAGATCGACTGGCAGATTTTTTCCCGCTCTCTGATCGCCGCACTCCTCGCCCTCGCCACTTCTCGGCTCGCTCCGGTAGGCCGCTGGCTTCTTTTTGGAGCAGTCGTGATTTTGCAGCCCGATGCCCTTATGGTCGGATTGCTCGCAGGAAGCCTGCTTCTAGCCACCTCCGATGGACGCGAATTGCGGTGGGCCGCCCTCCTGTCCGCTCCACTTCTGATCGCGGCGCCAATGATCAAGTTCACCTTCGCGCTCACCATTCTGCCGGCCATGATCTCGATCATCGGTATCCACCTCCTTGCCGGACGTCGCCGGTTCGCCATTGGCTACCCGTTGGTCCTTGCAATTTCATTCCTCATCACTTGGACGCTAATCGGACAATCGCCCTGGAATCTACCCGCTTACGTAATCAACTCGCTTTCCGTCACCTCCGGCTACAGTGTGTCGATGGTTCGTGATGGCGAGTTATCCTGGCTCGTTGTCTCGCTTGTTACACTAGGCGCAATCGTCGCAGCCGTCCTCTTTCCGGTGGCCTCCACGCTTTACTGCCGACGCTGGCGCGATCTCGCCACCGCGATCCTTGTGGCGGGGATTCCGCTCGTCTTCCTTTTCCTGACCTGGAAACACGGTTTTGTCCGCAGCGACGCAGGACACGCTTCGCTGTTCTTTACAATAGCCCCCTCGATCGCGGCGCTTGGCTTGCTCGCGGGATTCAGCCCCAGCTGGGGAAAGACCATGGTGGTCACCGCTTGCCTCAGCGCGCTTGTTGGCTTGCGAATCATTGGAATGAATATCGAGCCGTTTGCCGCCCTGGATCAGATCGCCGGGAACGCCAAAACGTTGATCGAGCCCGATCAATCTGAGCGTCAGCTCAAGCGCGCGCTCAAGGCTTCAGCCGCCGCAGCGGCATTACCGCGCACGGTCGCGGTGGTCGGAGATCAGACGGTCGACGTCTTCGGACACCGCCAAGGTGCAGCGTTGCTCAACAACCTTAAGCTCTCGCATCGTCCCGTCTTCCAGAGCTTCACTGCATATAACTCGCGGCTCATTTCCCTAAACGACCGGTTCTATCGTTCCGAGAAGCGCCCAGAATTCGTCCTTTTCGCATTGGAAGGCTTCGACAGACGCTTTACGCCCCTTGACGACTCGAAGGCTCTACGGACGATTCTCGGTAGCTACAAACCGATTCTTTTCGAAGACCACCACCTCTTATTCCAATCCACTGGGGCACCTCTCCCAGAGCTGCGTTTCTTAAAGGCACTCACGGTGCATCCCGGCGATCGGATCGACCTTTCGGACTATGCAGGCCGCGACCTCTGGATCGAGGCCGACATCTCCTCGTCCGCTGCCGGAGCAATCCGATCCATTGCCTACAAGCCGACCCGAACCACCCTCAAAATCACTCGTGCTACCAGCGAACCGGATCGTCGGGAATACTTCTTCGCCGCTTGCGCCGCCCCTGCAGGCTGTATCCTCAGCCCCCTCCTCCTCCAACCGGATGATATCAGGCACCCCCGGAATTCGCCCCCTGGAGATCGTTCTGGACACTGAGGAACCAGAGTCCCGCTGGCAAATTCAGCCTGAGATCCGTCTTCGCCTTCACGAAATCCCCGCCCGCGCGCCCTTGCTGCTCCCGCCGGAGGAACAGTCGCGACTGAACTTCCGAATGCTGCCTACGCCGCCAGACCGTTTCGAGGCGGCCTCTCCTCCTCGGGAAGTTCACATCGATGATACCGCTCTGATTCTGGCAACGCCGCCGTCGTCAATCGAATGGATCATCCCGCCCGGATCCCGGACACTGACGGGGATGTTTGCGATGGCATCCGGCTCCCGCGGGCATGAACGTGAGTCTGACGGCGCTACCTTTACCATCGATTGGGTGGCCGCCGAAGGCGGAGAGTCGCGTCGGCTGTCCGAGTGGACGCTCCAACCCGTTACGTCGACTAGCGATCGCGGGCTTCATTCTTTCGAGGTGGCTCTGCCACTCTCCCCTGGACGCGCAATTCTCCAAACCGGACCCGGCGCAACCGGAGACGCCAACGCCGACCTCACGGCCTGGGGGGGGCATCACATTCCGGTGACTGGGAGGTTCCATGGGAAAGTTCCTGAGGCTGACCTAATGCGTCGTCCGGCTTTTAGTGAGCGACGACAAAGCAATCGCACCCGCCCTTGACCTCTCTCCCCCCGAGTCAGGGTTCCTGAGCGGATTAGAAAAAGGAATCTCATTGCCTTTATGTGAATAGCGCTGAAGTCTCGTACCCCAGAGCGCCAGGACAAAGCGGTGGCCGATGCCCGAAACAGAGGCGGCGTATGCACTACGCTAAACGGAAGCTGCACCAGTGTAGCTGCCCTTGGGAATTGAGGTTCGCAATGGCCCCACGCCCAGCCATCAAGTTTTGCGATAATCTCCCCGGCTGAAGTACTTCTCCAACCAGACATATGCCACGATGAAGAAATACCGGCTGCCCATCTCGGTAATTTTTAGTTTGGCGATTCCATGCCTGCGATTGCGCCATGTAATTGGGATCACCGTCCAGGAGTAGCCGCGAACAATTGCTTTGAGCGGGAGCTCCACGGTCAAATTGAAGTGGGGTGAAAGGATCGGACGAGAACCATCAATCACCGTCTTGCGGTAAGCCTTGAACGCATTCGTGGTGTCATTGAGCGCAATGCCGAAGAGGACCTTCACGAAGGCGTTAGCCATGCGGTTAAGCCAGAGTTTCACCACGGGATAATCGATGACGCCGCCCCCTTTCATGAAACGACTGCCAAATACGCAGTCGTAGCCCTCGTTGAGTTTTTCCCAGTAGCGCACCACGTCCCGGCAATCATCAGACTCGTCCGCCATCATGATCGCCACGGCGTCGCCAGTCATGTGGTTCAACCCAAATTGGATGGCCCGCCCGAAACCGTGCGGTCCGGGATTCTGGATTGGACGAAGCTCCGGCATCTGAGAGGCCTCATGCTGGAGAACCTCCCAAGTTCCGTCGCTACTGCCATCGTCCACCACAATGATTTCGTGAGGGACGGCGCGGAGTTTGAGCTCGAGGTGAAGGTGTTGAATGGTGGAAGCAATGCAGCCGACTTCATCCCGGGCGGGAATGACAATGCTGAAAAGTTCGAGTTCCGTGGGCATGTGACGTCTACCGGCTTGCCGTGATGAAGAACTGCTTCCCCAAAATCGGCCAAGCCAGGGGTACTTTTAGATACATAGCGACGCCAGCCAGTGGCGGCCGTTTGCCGTCCGCCATCGTATAGGGCAAAAATCGAGGGATAGTTTCCTCAATCGAAAAGTCCGCAAGCCGCAATGCCTCCACCAAAGAAAGGTGACTGAGAGCCAAGTGGTGATCAAAGAAATCCCAATAGGCGGAGTCTACGTAGCGGATGTTCGGTCCAAGGCAAAACAGCCTTCCCCCGGGGCGGAGGGACCGATGCGCTTCGCGGAGTGTCGCCAGCAAACTGTCCTTTGTGGGCAAATGCTCAAAGAAGTTGCTCGTGAAGACGACGTCTAGGCTTCCCGGCGCGACATTCCATGGCTTTGAGCAATCCTGTTCCAGGAACGTCACATCAGGGTTTACCCGAATCCGCCCGTCAGGGTTCAAATCCATGGCGAACTTGGCGCGCGCTTCGATCTGGTTGATGAATTCCCCCCAGCCGGACCCGAGATCGAGCACGACGCGATCTCGACCAATTTTCGATTGGAAGTAGTGCTTAATGAGGATTTTCCACACTGCGGTTCGGTACGCAGCCATTTCGGAAAACCGAAGTGCGTATTCTTTCTGAAGCTCTAGGGCTTGTTCGCTCATTCGGATGGTCTTTCGCTCTGATTCTCGGTTACTTTGGCCCCATGGTGGCGAGGACGTCTTCGCTGTGCTGAACCCATTGATGGATATCGGCGACGATTTCTCGGACTCCGCGCCGCGGCCGCCACCCGGTCCGGGCGAAGAGCCGGGAACAATCTCCGATGAAGACGCGGAGATCGGAGGGGCGATTCTCCACAACGGAGGTAATTGGAATCTCGTGCCCCGTGACCTCCTCGCATAAACCGGTAAGTTCCTGCAAAGAGACGGAGTTCTCTAAGCCGCCAGCAACGTTTCCCAGCCAACCATCCCACTGATCGAAGGCCCTCAGCTGCTCGACGGTCAGGTCGCACAAGTCGGAGATGTGCAAGGCATCGCGGACCTGTTTCCCAGTGCCTCCATAGCCGATGTACGAAAGTTTGCTTTGGAAGTGATGAGCCATCACCCAGAGAGCCACGACTCCCTGATCGACCTTGCCGAATTGCCACGGACCGGCAATCACGCCACACCGATTTACCACCGTGCGCAGGCCATAGGTTTGCCGGTATTCCTCGATCAATTGCTCCGCAGCCAACTTGGTGAACCCGTAAAGGGAGCGTGCGCCGCGCAAATCCAGCTCCTCCGTCACGCCGCGCGAGCTGATTCCCGACAGGCCCTCATCAGTCCAAACAAAGCGCGTAGCCTCCTCGCGCCAAGGTTGGGATTCAAGCGCGGCAATGGGATAGACTCGACTCGTCGAAAGAAAGAGAAATCCGGCGTTGTGACGTCGAGCGACTTCCAGGCAGTTGTAGGCACCGACCAAGTTGGTTTGGAACAAATAGTCCGGGGCACCGTCCTGCCCGGCCAAAACGGAAGGCTCGGCAGAGCACTCGATAAGGAAGTCGAACGGTCCCTCTGGAAAACTGGCGGGGTCTCGGACATCCCCGCGATGGACCCGAACGCCCGCAGCGAGAAGCCGTGGCTCATTGAGTTCCGAGCCGCGGCGATAGAAGTTATCCATCGCAAGGATGCTTGCCTCCGGAAAGGCCCCCCGAAGCGCAAGGCATAGGTTGGATCCCACAAATCCGGCACCGCCCGTAATGAGAATAGTCAAGACGCTCTTCCTTTCAATTTTTGGTATGGTGGCAGCGCATGTGGAAGACGTTGGTTTGGCCGAGGATGACTACCGGAAAATTAGAAATTTTCTAGTCAGAAAGTTCACTATTGTGGCGAAGACTACCACAACGACGCTGGCCTGCCAGCTACTGCCACTGCCGATGAGGATTTCACGAACGCCAAACCCCAGGCCCACAAAGAACCCGAGCGAAGCCACGGCCATGAAAAGAAGGAACTTCTGAGGCGCGTTGCGCCGACCTCCGCCGAACACCCAATTCACGTTGGTGACGTAGGCAAAGGCGTTCGAGGCGAGGAAGCCCACCAGGCTAGCCAACAGGAAATAGACAAGCCGCTGGTTCCGGGGATACCCCTGGTTGACGAAGTGCGGGAGGAGGCCGCTCCAACCGCAAAGGCCGAAGACAAGAGTGTGAACCACCGTGGAAAGGACGCCAAAGAGTGCATATTTGCTCAACTGCACCAGAGGATGGGCATTGCCTGGGCGGATGAACTCCCTCCATACGACGCCCGGAGGATGGCAGCGCACGTAGCTGAGAGCTTGGCGGAGGGTGTCTCGCATTCCAAACCAAAGCTCGGACTAGATCAGACTCGCAAAAACCAAGTGGTAACTGGAGCGCTTGCCTGTCCGTCCCGCGCGTGGACGAGGCACGGATTGGGTTAGGATTGTTGGCAGAACCCAATCACTCATTGTGGGCCCAACTGGAGCCCTCACGGATCGCGGCGTCAAGGGTTTTGAGAAGCCGAAAACCCTGTCCGGTCGTGAGGAAGAGGCGAGGCAACTCAATCCTCAGTCCTCCCCCCTTGAAACGCAACGAATGCGTCGCTCCGGAACCAACGGCTCAGGGGCAGGAGGATCATCAACCCAATCCCCAAAGCCAAATTCACTGGCCACCCAGCCAGCAGTTGGCGCCTCACCGCTTCCAGTCGGCCCACCGGGCGGGGAGAGGTAAAGGCGATCCAACTCTTCTCAGACTTTTCCGTGACACGGAGGAGCACGCGTTCCGGCGGCAGATGAACAATTCTCGATACCCACTTTTTCCGCGGATAATCCTTAAATCCGATCCTGGTTCCTCCGGAACTATCGATCTTTGCCAATTCGAACGAATAGCCCCGAAGCGACGGGTTCCCAGCAACCATGAATTCGGCGTAGCTAATGCCGGGCCGTGCCTCGAAGCTCAATTCCATCGTACCCATGGCGGCTCCAGCCTTCACCGGATCATAGGTTCCCCACCACGGCCCAAACGGCGGATCCACCACTTCAGGTGCCAGATGGTCGGGGGCAAACACCTCATCGCGACTGATGATCTCGCAAGCCAGCGGCGGTTGAAATGCCGATGGGAGAATCTGGCGGAGTGAGGGATGAGCCAGCCACTGTTCTAAGGCGGTGAGATTCGGGTAGACGGAAAGCGATAGCCGTTTGTCGGCAATCAACAAAGATTCGTCACCAGTTTGGAGATACTCTCGCAAGCGCTCGACATGGCTCTCTCGAATTTGATGCTGGGATTGAAGCATCGGCATCTCATGAACACAAAAGGTCCACCCTACCATCACTGCAATGGTCACGCACCAAACAGGAACCGCCACGGTCAACGTCATGAAGATCATGCGAGATCGGAATTGCCCCAGGAGCCAGATCAACAAAACCAGATTGGCCGCCAGACCGATGGAAAACAAATCCCAGTACCGGGATCCCGCCAGGTTCCGGGTCAGACCAATCGCAACCGCTTGCAAAACCGTCCAGATCTCCAACCCCACGGCGATCCAAACGGGATCCGAGATCGGAATCCGGCGCTTAAGAAGCAAGGCAAGAGCCCCTAACGCCGGAGCCTGGACCACAAATACTGCCCAGGGATTGTCCACCCAGGGCCAGGACAACAAGGTGGCAACGGTTCGGATGACGGATCCAAGTGGTTGACTACTGTTGCCTGCGGGATGAGGGAGGACATACACGAAGCTGAAGACCGCCCAGAGAAACAGTGCGACCACCGCAATTAAGGAACGTCGTCGAATGAGTTCCGGCTGACGGATTCCTTGGATCACGGCCACCCCGCAGGCGGCCAATGCGGGAAAGAAGCCGCTACCCAAGGCGAAGGTGCCCAGCACCAAAAAAATCCATCCCGCCCACCATTTAAGCGCTCCCCACGGGTGCGCCGTGAACAACCACAAAGCCGCCACCGCAAACAAGATCAGGAAGTAGAAGTGGCTTTGGAATCCCCACAACGTGTTCTCCCAATTCGCCGGAACCGAGAAAAGCCAAGCGACGCCCACCGCAATCAACCCTTCCGCGAAGGGAGCGATTCGCCTCAGCCCGAGAAAAAGCACCACTGAGGCGGTCGCGTGGAGCAGCGCATTTGCGGTCATTTGCAACAACGGACTCCACAACCCGTTGGCTGCCAGGAGTCCGATGGACCAGAGGCGCGTCAACACAATGCGGTGCTCGTTGTGCGGCCGGAATAGATCCGCCATCCCAAACTTTCCATCGATCCAGGGAATATATACGTTGCCCCCCTCGCCAGACCACTGATCCCAAAACGGAACATCCACGCCGAATTGGAGGATCAGAGCGAACTTGGCCCCCGCAACCACAAGAAACACCGACAGGGCCCAAATCGCAGGCCTCCACCAATCGGCAACGCGCAGGCTCTGCCCAACTCCACCGACGATCCGCCGCACGGTGGGCCAGCGGTCCACGAGGTAGAGACCGGCTCGACCGCAACGCGACCAAGCGTCGCGCAACCCCTGGCTCACGGAGCGGCCTCCCCCATATCTCCTGAGCCAGGATCGCCCGAAATCGCTCGGGTCGCGACGCACAAACCTTGGTTAATTCGAGGCTGAATCGATCGCAAAATTCCCATCGCTCGCTCGATCACCTCTGGCCTGGGCCGACACGCTTCCTCCCTCTGATGCAAGAGGTTCAGGGGGAGGCGAGGGCGCATTCGATCCATCTTGCGGACATACGAGCCCGCTCAGACCGGGACGTCAAGGATTTTTCGTCAGACTAGAGACTGGAGGCATCACCCGCCCACCACACGGGTATCTGGAAGGAATGGTGTCCAGTTTCCGTCGGTTTTCTCTCCCCAGATCGCCCCATCTTGCCCTCCAGCAGGTCGCAGGTGAGGTCCATTTTCCTAGCCATCAATCGAATCCCACCATTTGAGCATCAGATCGAGAAGGAACTGGCAGATGTCCGTGCTAAGGCGAGCAAAGGTTCCTCTTGGAAACAGACCTGTCGCAGGCTTTGTTTCATGTCCAAAATAACAAGACCGGAAGGTGCAGAATGTTGGGCGGGCTACACTGCACCGGCCTTTTTCTGAAGGAGCCGAATCAAGCCAATTGACATCCTCCCACTGCCACTCGAAGCAATGGGCTACTTTCTGCCCCCCATAAAACCGATGGCCTCCGTCCCGATTCTTGACCCCAAAACGATCGACACAGCCCAGACGGCATTGACCAAGGAGGAGATCCTGGAACTGAACGCGCAGCGAGAGGAATTTGAACAGGTGGACCGCCTCATCTCGCTGGATCTGGAGGCGGGGCAGGCGGTGGGCGTCAAAACTCAGCGGAACGATGAGTTCTGGACGCGGGGGCACATCCCCGGGCGGCCGATCATGCCAGGGGTGCTCATGATCGAGATGGCGGCCCAGATTAGTTCGGTGATCTACCACCGGAAGTTCGAGACAGGCGGCAAGAAGTTCTTCGGATTCGGCGGGGTGAATGACGTGAAATTCCGTGGGACCGTGGAACCGGGCCAGGATCTTCTGATGGTGGTCCGCGCCAAGGCCCTAAGGTCGCGAATGGCAATCTTCGAGGCTCAGGGGTTTGTCGATGGCAAAATGGTCTTCGAGGGCGAGGTCTCCGGCATCGTGATCGGTTAAGGGAGCTGAGGGATTGGAAAATTCTTGGCGCCAGGTTCGATGCGCGCTTCCTTTTATTTTCAGTTAGAAGGCAAGCCGCCCAAAAAGCGACAATCAAGCATCTCAACTGTTCCCCCCTCTTTCACCAGCCGTCGTCCCGGTTTGCCGAGCGCAGCTCCACTCGGCGTGGCGCATTCATCCGCAGAAGTCGGTCTGCCCGCCAACGAATCCCGCTCAAGCGGGAAACGACCGCACACCCCATATCTCCACGGATTGCTCGCGCCCTTTCACCTGGTGCGTCCCGGCGTTCTCGCAAAAAGCATAGCCCTCGGGCCAATCCTTCAGAAAATCGCTGGTCACCAGTGCCGGGTAACCTGAGTGGCGGGTCAGGCTTTCCACCCGGAAGGTCAAGTTCACGGGATCGCCAACCAAGGTGAACTCGCCTTGGCTCATGCCGCCGTAGGCGACTTTGCCGATGTTCAGGGCCACGCCCGATTGGAAGGTGTGACCGATCGATGCGAACAACTCCTCCCGGGCGGCCTGGATGGAGTGACAAGCCCCGATGAGTTCCCCGGCGGCGCGGAGGGCGGCATGCCGGGCTTCCGGGATGATCTGGGTCCAATACGCGAGGACGCAATCACCAATGAATTTGTCCACGGTCGCACCGTGCCGGGCCAGGATCGTTTCGCAGTTCGCATACCATCCGCCGATGACTTGGGCCAAGTCGTCCGGAGTGAGTTTTTCCGAGAGGGCGGTGAACCCCTGGATATCGCTGACCAGGACGATCACCGGAGTCGATCGGACGAAGGCCATGGTGGCACCACCCAGGGCCTCTGCGGAGCCGTCCCCACCGCCGTCCTGTTCGAAACGGAGCTGATGGCCGGCAAGGTCCAGCACATCGCCGTGGGATAGTTTTCTGGCCGCAGTGACGCGGGTTCCATTCAAGTAGGTGCCATTGAAACTGCCGAGATCGAAGTACCAATAGCCGTGATCCTGCCAGCGGATCATAGCATGCCGACGTGAGACCCGGGGATCGGGAACGATCACTGTGCATTCGGGGCTGCGGCCGATCATCGCGACCTGCCCGATCTCGGTACGCACCCCAGAGGCGCTGTCTTGGAGGTAGCCTTTCAAGATGGATGCATTTAGACAGCACCCGGGGCTGATCGCAAGGCCGAAAGGTCAAAGCTGGCGAGGATCAAGACCAGCTCTTGCTCACGCCGCCGGCCTTCCGTGCCCCCCCGTTGGCCACCTCATCACCTACCCAGCCACCGATCATCGTTCCTTCCGCGTGGAGAGTCTGCTCTCGCTCCAGCCGTGATCATCGAACTGAGCGTTTTCAGAGGCTCAGTTCCCCCGATGCGCGTCCAAGACCCGCTGAAGCCACCGCCAGTTTCGCGGTTTCACGAAGCCAGGTGACCTCACCCTCCACGGCCTCCAGCGATGCACGGTGGAAGATGGTGCCTTCCAATGCGGTGCCGATCACGAAGTGGCCCTGTTTGGACGGACACCAAGTGCTCGAACCTCCGGTGGTTTCCCGACGCGGGCCCTCCCAGGCGACGAGTGGTTTGCCGTCCAGCCAGGCCTTGAGCGCCAGCCGGTCAGGCTGCTGCTGCCGCACCTGGACGGTAATGCGGCTCTTGGCCCCGAGCGGTTTTTCCAAGTTCACCCAGCCTGGCGTGTTGCGTGAAAAAGCTGGCTGGGTGTGGAAGTGAGCGAACCCGGCCTTGTGCACCCCTTTGCTGTCGTGACGGACGATGAACGCGGTATTCTGGATGTCGCCATCGCTTCCTTTGGCGAGGGGAAGGAACAGCAGGCCGGTGTTCGTCTCACCGAAATCGAACACGTTCACGATCGCCGGATGGTTCATCTTCGCCATCGTGCGGGCCTCGTATCAGCCAAATTGCCGACGTTCTGATCCCGCCGTCCAGGGTTAAGGCTGGTGATGGGCGGTTTGGATCTGCGAACATCACGCTTTCGTTGGTTACATGGGGTGGGCGCTTGGTCCTCCAAGCTCCGCAGGCGGTTGGAGGACCAACCGCGCTACCTGAGATTTGCTGTCCCTTCGGAAACGTTGCTTGAGGGCGGCACCGTAAAGTCATGCTGGGCCAGGGCTCTCTCAACCTGATCCTCGGGTCGTTGGATGGGTCCGTCTGTCCTGCCAACCAATGACTACTTCGTGCTCTTCGCGTCCTTCGTGGTCCGAGAGGGCTGCTGAGGACGGGGACACCTCAAGAACGGGGATGCGCCATGATGGAGCGACGGCGCGGCGAGGGGGCACCACGAAGAGCGCGAAAAGACACGAAGGATGGAAGTGGCGGAGCTGTCCGCTGAACGCTTGGTCTCAGGCAAAATTCGCTTCAATGTTTGTTAGCGGCTGATGTTCAATGCGCACCGAGCCTGGCACCAAAAACGGAGGGCACAGGCGTTGCGGTGGTCAATCCTTGGGAGAATTCTGGATGAGAGGTTATGGGTGCCATTTCTCACGCCGAAGATTCGTAAATCTCGATCGTTGAGACATTTTGAATGTGAGAAAAGCCTTGCTGGCACCGTGCGCCTCCATTCATTCTCTTAAAACAGCTCGCTGGCGAGGAAGCTACCCTTGGTAGGTATATGCAGAAGGGTTGCTGGGCCAATCAGGTGAGGATTGGCTTCCACGATCTTGCGTGCGTGGGGGACGGCGAGTACCACCAGCTCAGGCAGCGGCGCTGACAACACTGTAGGGGGCTGCACAGCAATATCTGCAGTGGCTGGGAACTTGCCCTGGATTTCAGGATTCGAATCGACCAGCACGCCCGGCGCGAAACCGCCAGAGATGAGCCCACCCAGAACCATGAGGCAGCGTTCTGCTGCCCCCCAGCAGGGCAATCCTGGAGTGAGCCGCGCCCCCATGCTACGCAGGCTATTAAAGTAGGTCACGATAGCGCTAGTGACCTCTGAGCTGTCTACCCTTCCCGTGTAGCGGATGTGCCCAGGTGTCATCGCGCGCAAGCGCGCCACTAGAGACTTGCCGTAGTGATCGACCACCCGAGAGTCTTCGACACAGAGGCCCGCTTGTTCAACGGCAAGGGTCAGTGTCTCGGCAGAGAAGTAGGTCGAGTGCAGCGCATAAGTAGCGCTCAACCACTCGCCGTTATCTTCAAGCGCCGAGGCTCTGATATCAGGCACCTCGATATACACATATCCACCTTCGGATAGCAGCCCCTGCATGGCTGCCAGCACCGCTACTGGGCGAGGACTGTGTTCTAAGAAATGCTGCGCAATGATGACATCAAACCGACGCCCGCTTTGAAGCATATCCCCCGGAAAGAGATCGTGGATGACATTGCACTGCACTGAAGCGCCTGCTTCCGCTGACGGATCGACGATATGAAGGTCGGTGAAGCCTTGCTCCCGAAGCGCACGCATCAGGTAGCCCTGACCACCACCAATCTCCAAAATCCTAGCTTGCACAGGATGGCGAGCCGCCAATTCAACAGCGAATGCCTGGACATAGGAACGGTGGGCTGCGGAGACCTGGCCCGACTTGTAATACTCGTAGAGCGCGCCGTTCAGATCGCGATCCAATTGGATCAAACCGCTACTGCGCGAGCGTAGCAACTTCACCGCGCATGCTTTACCGGCGGCTGAAGCTGCGTCGTTGAAGAACAGGCCTGGCACCGGGAGTATGCCGAAATCAACGATGATCTCTGCATCGCTTAAAGGACTGCCGTCAATGCGATCAGCGAGACAAGGATGGGAAACGCCTTCAATCATAGAGAACTGAACAGAAGAAGTTGAAACTGGATTGCTGGTGCTCATGCGGGGGGTCATTCCTCCTACTCGGTAGCCGTTACTAGCGGCTCTACGTCGACATCATTGCCGACTAACTCAACTGACCGGATTATGCTTTTCGAACCTAACGGCGACCGGGCCACCGTCGGCCCGGGGATGGAGTGGGCTCAAGGAGAGGTAGGGGAAAAATCCTTCCATCTTGGTCTGACTTGAGCCCTTGTTGGAAGCCTCGTCAAGGTTTTCGGCCTCCAGGAGGTGGGTTTGCGGTCGCTTCGGGGGCTTTTGGGTCGAATCCGGGCACGACTCTGGGGCGAACTCTCGATTGAGAGCCCGTGAACGGGCTATTTCCCGCTTTGGTGCGTCAGTTGTTCGAGAACACCGGCCAGTCGTCCGGGGCCGCTTCACCATCCAGAATCAGAACTCGGCCTTCGCCGAGATCGAGCTCGCGATGCTTTGTCTGGGGTTTGACTGGGGCACCGAATGATCCTTCGTTGCACTCCGACTCTCCGGGCAAGCCTTCGGGTCATTTTGGCCGCTTCCGCTGCAGGTAGTCCCACCAGATCGGTTGCGGCGGATCGCACTCCACGTCCCAAGCCCAAACTGGCGCCTGCGCCAATCGGCGTTCCGGGGAACTCCTCAGCGCCGTGCGTCAGGGGCGGCGGACAGGAGTGTCCGCGCTCCTTATGATGTCGCGCGGATGAGAAGCCCATCGCGCGCATGAGAGCCGACTCCGTGCGGAAGGCGGACCGCATCGCGCGCGTGAGAGAAAGGCACGGGGTCAGGCAAAATCTGCATAGATGGTTCGAGTCTGGTAAAAGTGAAGGGCCATTTTGCCTGGCACAATCCGATTCGTTTTGACCGACTTCGATCTCATCGAGATGGACGAAGGCCGCTGGTATCCCGACATGTGGCGGAACGCTTGGAAATAGACACCCATGACTCCAACCATCTGCACCTTCAACAACAGTGCCCATCGCGATCAAGTCATCGCCTTGTGGGAGGCTGGGTTCAGCTATGAAACAGCTCACAACCGTCCTGGGCGGGTCATCGACAAGAAATTGGCGGTTGAGGACGGGCTCTTCTTCGTCGCCATCATCGACAGTAAAATCATCGGCACCATCATGGCCGGATACGACGGGCACCGGGGCTGGATCTACTCCGTCGCGGTGCATCCTGACCACCGAAAACAAGGCATCGGCTCCCAGCTTGTCACTCATGCGGAGCGTGCGTTGACCGCGCTTGGATGCATGAAGGTCAATCTCCAGATCGTGGCAGGCAACGACTCCGTTGCCGCATTCTACGCATCACTCGGCTATGCCGTTGAGCCACGCGTGAACATGGGCAAACGGATTCAGGAAAACATTACACCATGAGCATGCTTCACAGAATGCGCATAAAACCTGGCACTAAGGATTGAACTTCAGTGAGGACTCTTGGGCAAAGTAGGCGTCATCATCCAACTGAACTGACAAGAATTTGCTTTTGAACCCGACGGCCATCGCTTCACCGTCGGCCGGGGAAGCCTGGTGTCATGCAAAATCCACGTCAGTCCTGCCAACCGATGCCAGCTTCGTTATCTTCGTGCTCTTCGAGTCCTTCGTGGTTCGAAAGGCCTGCTGAGGACCGGGATGCCTGAAAAACGGGGATGCGAACCGCGATGGAAAGTCGGCGCGGCCAGGGGGGGGCACCACGAAGAGCGCGAAGAGACACGAAGGATGGAAGTTGCGGAGCTGTCCTCTGGGTCGTTGGATGGAGATTCCTGCCGGTCCCGAGCGGGCGTCGGCGACCATATGACAAACGGGTACGTCTGCCCTGCCAACCGATGCCTGCTTCGCTATCTTCGTGCTCTTCGAGTCCTTCGTGGTCCGAAAGGCCTACTAAGGACCGTGACGCCTGATGACCGGGGATGCGGACCGCGATGGAAAGACGGCGCGGCCAGAGGGGCACCACGAAGAGCGCGAAGAGACACGAAGGATGGAAGTGGCGGAGCTGCCCTCCGGATCGTTGGATGGGCACTTCTGCCTGTTCCGCGCGAGCTTCGAGATCAGGACGTCTGTGTCTCCGCACTCCGCACAATGTCGCGCGGATGAAAAGCCCATCGCGCGCATGAGAGCCGACTCCGTGCGGAGGGTGGACCGCATCGCGCGCGTGCGAGATGCGTCGTGCGCGTGAGAGGCGACTGCGTGCGGAGGGGGCACGACTTCGTGCGCGTGCGAGATGCGTCGTGCGCGTGAGAGACGACTCCGTGCGGAGGGGGCACGACTTCGTGCGCGTGAGAGATGCGTCGTGCGCGTGAGAGACGACTCGGTGCGGAGGGGGCACGACTTCGTGCGCACGGGGGATGATGTCGTGCGGATGAGAATGCCGGGTGGGCGAAGGGCGCGTGCGCCGCAGGACCTAGGGAATTCTTAGATTCGAAAATATCAACTTGCACAAATGAATTCTCGAAACATGGTAGACGTGCATTCTGGGACGCAGATTGGAGAGATCGTCCGGGAATGCGAATTCAGCCTACTCCCACGCAGCCATGACCCGGTATCAGTTGTCCCAAGTCAGCGCCATGAAGCAGGTCCGTCTGGTCCTGAAACGTTTCAAAGCCATCTGGCAGAGCTTTGCCGCTCTGGGAGTGCAGGACGCGGCGTTGGGATCCACGGTGGAACTGATCCTCGCCTTGGCTCAGGAACAGGAACGGGACAAGAAAGGGATTCGGGCGGACAAGCTGCACCTGACGGATTTGTTGACGGACGGGATCATGGCGGTGGCCGGGCCGTTGGGGGCCTGGGGCATGATGACGATGAATGAGCGGGTCCGGCAACAGGCGGAAGTCTATCCCTCTTATCTCAAGAAAGAAGCGTCGGAACGCCTCGTCATGATTGCGAAGGACATCCTGGCCCTGGGCACGACTCATGTGGCGGATGCCGCTGACTATGCGCTGACCCAGAGCGTGCTGGATGTGTTGCGTTCCCGGATCACCGCGTTTGAACAACTGGTGGTGGCCCCGCGTGAAGGCGTGGCCCGGACGGCGGCACTGACGCTTTTGATCGAAGCGGAAGTGGAGCGGGGCATGGAACTGCTCCGTGGGTTCTTCGACCGGATCATGTATCGGTTTAAAGAAAGCGACGCGGAGTTCTACACGAATTACCAAACCGCGCGGAAAGTGATCCGACCGTCGTATCGCTCCCAGGGCGAGGACGCGGAGGAAAGCGAAGGTGAGGCTTCCGCCGCGAAGACTTCCGGCGGCACCGGCAAAGGCAAGGCGGCCAAAGTGACGGCGAAGGCGCCGGATGAAGCGAAGGCCACGGACGCCGCCGAGGTGCCAGCCCAGCCGGGCGTGGTCAGCGAATCCGAAGAGGCGACCTTTGCGGAGGTCGAGGCCGTCCTGGGAGATCAGGCGGAAGAGTCTTCTGGCCGGGTGACGGCGACTGAAGGGTCGGAGTTGGCGGGCTGAGGTTGGGGATCCGTCCTCGATCGCGTGACCGACGGAACGGGAAGCAGACTGTTGCAGATCTTCGGGCTTTTCGCCGCTCAGCCCGTAAACTGACCGCTGGCTGGCGTTCGCGCGAAAAATGGCTCCAAGGTTAGCCAGAATGCATCTGAGCCCCT
>Ga0247844_1000368_pt1 | contig 96955 bp, 89 predicted proteins | sample LaCtaG_FD_192421 | JGI IMG/M metagenome (GOLD analysis project Ga0247844, IMG submission 192421) | Freshwater microbial communities from meromictic Lake La Cruz, Castile-La Mancha, Spain - LaCruzMarch201714.5m_1 | ecosystem: Environmental > Aquatic > Freshwater > Lake | place: Spain: Castile-La...
CGGGGCACGCCGAGGTGAAGGGAAAAGGAAACGGTTTGGGTCAGAGCACGATGAACACGGCGGAGATGTTGGAGAGTAAGGACAACGAGACCGTGCTCAAAGATCTTGGAATGGCCAAGATGCTGCGTTGTCGCGTGAGGTATTTTACGGAAGGCGCGGTGATTGGCAGCAAAGAGTTTGTGAATGAAGCGTTTGCGAAAGCGCGAGAGAGATTTGGTCCGAAACGCAAGGACGGGGCGCGGGCGATGCGCGGAAGCGGCAGCGGCGCGAAAGGGTTGCTGTGGAGCATGAGAGACTTGCGGGTGCGGGTTTGACTGTCTGATGCGCTACGAAAAATAGGAGTTTAGGCCATTGGAAAGCCATAAAACCATGAGGTGGCCTAAGTGCGTTGCTTGGCCCCGCATGCTTTTCAAGCTCGCACGAGGCTCGGCGAAGTTTTGCCGGGGCGCTGCGTGGGTTTGTGCGGCGTTCTTCTTGGCAACCGAATGATTGCTTGACCGGGCGACCGGGAGCGGTTGCAAAGGCGGTGCGTTCATGGCTTTTCCAAAGGGATTTCTTTTCGGCACGGCAAACGCCGACCACCAGGTGGAGGCGCATGATCCCGAGCGGGAGGATGTGTGGGATCTCTGGGAGCGCTGCCAAGGGCTGACGCCGCGCGGGCGAGCGACGGATTTTTCAAACCGCTACCAGGAGGACATCGCAGCGGCGGCGGGGATGGGGTGTAAATTGTTCCGCTTTTCGACGGCGTGGGCGCGGGTAGAAATTTCCGAAGGAGTATTCGATGAGGCGGAGCTGGCGCACTATCGAAAAGTGGCGGAGTATATCCGTGGCCACGGGATGAAGGTGATGCTGACGCTGCACCACTTCGTCTGGCCGGTGTGGCTGGAGCAGAATTGCGGCGGGATGATCGGAGAGAGATTTCCAGATTTATTCGCTCGGTATGCGGATCGGCTGGCGGTGGCATTGGGGGATGTGGTGGATTTCTGGATCACGTTCAACGAGCCGAGTCAGCTCACGTTCGGCTACATCAAGCCATGGTGGCAGAGCCGTTATTACATGCCGCCGGGGCTGCCTCGTGGTTCGGACGTGGATGCGGAGGCGGAGGCGGTGGGGAAGTTGGTGCCTGGGCTTTTCCGTGCACATGCCCGGGCGCGGGTGGCGATCAAGGCGCGGCAGCCGGGGTCGATGGTCGGTGTGAATCCATTGGTGACGGGATTTCCGACGTGGCTGCAGATGATCATGGACTTCGGCGCCTGCCATCGGGGGATCGGTGAGGCGCTTTTTAAATTCACGACCAAGGGTGCACTGGTGAGCGAGCGGAGTAATGTGGATCTGGTCATCGGCGGAGTGACGGCGGAAAATCAGACGAGCTTCGAAATGAGCGATCCGTATTTGCGGACGGGCAAGGCGGTATTGGTGAGACGAGATTTCGAGGGCGATGGCATCGGGGCAGTGGCGGGGCGGAAGGTGGGGGTGATCGGGGTGGGAAACCAGCCGATGTCTTGGAAGCGGGATCTGCCGGGGAATTGCATTAAAAAGCTATTCGCGAACTACGACGACGCGCGTGGTGCACTGCTTGCAGGCAACGTAGATGCGGTGTACGGCGATGCGTTTTTCCTGTTGCCGCCGGAATCCCGAGGTGAGGATAGTCTGCGGTTTTTAGTCACTGGCTTGAGTGATGAAGCCTATGTGGTGGTATCGCCGCACGGGCATTGGCAGTTGCTGGCGGGGGTGAACCGGGCGGTGGCCGCATTCCAAGAAGACGTGGCGGAGGTCTTACCGGCCGGTCGGGTGATGCAGGATGCTCCGCGGCCGGTCTCGTTGGGAGAGGTGTTTGCTAACAACGGTGAAGATCCGGCGGACTTGGTCGAGAGCCGCGACATCCGGCGGGTGCGGCGGCGCGGCAGGGTGCGCATCGGGATTCGCACGGATGCGCCGGGGGTATTCGGAGGAAACGAAGGCTTGGAAATGAGGCTCGCACGGCGGATCGCTTACGAATTTTTCCTTGATGAAAAGTGTCTGGAAATCGTGCCGCTGGAGCCGAGCCACCGGTTGAAGGTGCTGGTGGCAAGGTCTGATTGGCTAAACTGGGCGTGGCGGTTTTGGGGGACCACTACCCTGATCGCCAATGCGAATTGGTGGTATCTCGGGACTTCCGGGCGCTTGCCGTTGGAGTTGTGCCCTGCGGAGGCGGTGGGTGCGCAGGACTTCGTGGGGCTGGACTATTATTGGGGATTGCCGACGTGGAAGCTCGGGAAATTCCGCTCACTGGAAGATGCGGCGCACGGGAAATTTCTCAAAGCCCCGGTCTGGCCGCAGGGACTTTATCATGCGCTGCGGCGTTTCCACCGGTGGTTTCCAGAGCAGTCGCTATTTATCGTGGAAAACGGCAGCGTCCCGATGGCAGACGGGATTTCGCGAGCGGACTATCTGCGGGAACACATCGCCGAGGTGGAGCGTGCGATCGATGATGGAGTACCGGTGATTGGCTACAATTTCTGGTCAATCACCTCAAATCGCGAGTGGGGGCACGCGTTCGATCCGAACACAGACTTCGGCCTCTATTTCGTGGATCTCGATAAGGATCCGGAGTTGAAACGGGTCGAGTCCGGCGAGGTGGAGACCTACCGCGAGATCATTGGATTGAATCAGACGCACTAATTGCCGATCAACCCTCAGCCTTTCCGGTAATGCTCAAGCCCTCACGGCCCAGCGGAGTTTTGCTGGGGCGCTGCGTGGGTTCATCCGGCGTTCATCCGGGCTGGCGATGATGACGTTTTCGCTGATGTCGGAAAACTGTCCGTCTCGCAGGCCCGCTTGAAATGCTTTTTTCACTCGGCGGTCTTCGCCGGAGTGGAATGTGAGAATGACGGCGCGACCGCCGGGTTTCAGGCACGCTGGGAGGGCGCGGAGAAAGGCATCCAGCGCGACGAATTCCTCGTTCACGGCGATCCGCACCGCTTGGAAAACCCGGCGGATGCTGAGTTCGATTTCTTCCGCATCCGCTCGCACGATCACCCGAATCGCGGTGGCCAGTTCCAAGGTGTTGCGGAACGTTTTTCCGGCGATGGCGGTGGCGATCGATTCGGCACGCGGTTCGTCCGCGTGATGATGCAGGGCTTCGGCGAGTTTTTCCGCAGTGATTCGCGCTAACCATTCTGCGGCGGTGAGTCCGCGGTTTGGATTCATGCGCATGTCGAGCGGACCGGCATTTTTGAAACTGAATCCGCGAGAAGGATCATCGAATTGCATCGAAGAGCAGCCGAGATCCGCAAAAATGAAATCGACGTCTGGAATGCAGTGCTCGCTGAGAACTTTTGCGATGCCAGCATAATTTGATCGAATGGCGATGAATGCCTCCGAGTCGAAGCCCGCGAGTCGCAAGCGTTGTTCGGTTTTTGGCAGTTCGATCGGGTCCTGATCGAGGCCTATCAATTTCCCGCCGGGGGCCAAGGATTCCAAAATCCTCGTAGCATGGCCGCCGTAGCCGAGCGTGCAGTCCACGCCGATCATGCCCGGCTGCAATTGGAGCGCTTCCAAGCATTCTTCCATCAGCACTGGAACATGCGAACCGGCTGGAGTTTTCCCGGATGCGATCACCTTGGCCACCGTTTCCGCATGGCGGGATGGATCGAGTTCCTTGTATTTGTCCTCGAAGCGGCGGGGGTTTTTGCCGCTGTAGCGTTTGCGCCGCGGCGGGCGGGGAGATTCGTCACTCATGAAAGTTTCAGTCTTTGCGGGTGAGCTCGACGAAAACATCTTCGAGCGTCGCGACGTGACGAAAAAGCGAGCGCAGAGGCCATCCGTATTGCGTGGCAAGGCGGGCGATCCGCTCGCGCGCGTCCGTGTCGGAATCGACCCAAACCGTGAAGCGAACCCAATCGTCCTCCAAGGTTTCCGAAACAACTTTTTTCACATGTTCCAGGCGTTTGAGCGCACCAGCGGCGACTTCTGGGTCGGCGTGAAGTTCCACTTGGATCCGCCCGGCGGCGCGCATTTGGCTGGTCAGGTTGGCCGGGGTGTCGGTGGCTTTGATTTTCCCGCCATCGATGATGATCACGCGGTTGCAGGTCATTTCCACTTCATGAAGGATATGGGTGGAAATCAGGACGGTGTGGGACTCGGCAAGGCGGCGGATTAATTCACGAATTTGCCGGATTTGATTCGGATCGAGGCCATTGGTGGGTTCGTCGAGGATGAGCAATTCCGGATCGTGGACAAGGGCGTCGGCTAATCCCACACGCTGGCGGAAGCCTTTGGAGAGAGTTTTAATCATTTTCCGCCGCACCGACTGGAGGCCGCAGGTGTCAAGCACATCGCCGACGCGGCGGCGGGTCTCACCGCCGGAGAGTCCTTTAAGTTGAGCACGAAATTTCAGGTATTCGCGCACTCGCATGTCGCCATAGAGCGGCACGTTTTCCGGCATGTAGCCAATTTTTCGGCGGGCTTCGATCGATTCGCGGAAAATATCGAATCCGGCGATGCGTGCGGTGCCGGAGGTGGGCGGCAGGTAGCCGGTGAGCATGCGCAACGTGGTGGTTTTGCCCGCCCCGTTCGGCCCGAGAAAGCCGACGATTTCGCCACGGGCGACCGAGAACGAAATATCGCGCACCGCTTCGTGGCGGGCGTATCGTTTGGTGAGGTGCTGGACTTCGATCATGGGGCTCCGGTTCGCGGCGAGCGCGGTAAAAATGCCGTTGTGCGGTTGACGTGGCGGGACGTGCCCTTTAATGAATGCCCGCGCGCGACGGGCCAAGCTGGAAATTCGCATGTTGATCTCATAATTTGAACCATTTTTCATGAACTCTTCGGTTTCGGCACGGCAAAATGCGGATGTAATGGAGGCGCAATACACCAAGTGGTGTGAAGATCCGCGTTCGGTGGATGGGTCATGGTCGGCATTTTTCGAGGGCTTTGAGCTGGGCATGGCCCAGTTGAAGCAGCGGGACGAGCAACCGCCAGTCGCCGCGTCTTCCGAGGTTCCCGCCTCGGAAGGAGATCTCGCATTTTTCGGGCGAGTCGTGGCCTTGATCTACAACTACCGGACGCTCGGCCATACCCAAGCCCACATCAATCCGCTCGAAGAGCAACCGGAACGCAACCCGCGTCTAAACCTTGCTCAATTCAATCTTTCCGACGCAGATCTCGACCGCGAGGCATGGAATTCCTACTTCCGCCACGGCGAAAAAATGCGTCTGCGAGATATGCTGGCTGCTCTCGAGAAAACCTATTCTAACAAAATTGGTTTTGAGTTCATGCACATCAACCACACGCCGGTCCGGCACTGGGTCCGCGAGCGGATCGAGGCGCATGGCTTCAGCAACGAGAATTTCCCGGATCGGAAGCTTCGTGCGTTGCACTGGGTGCTTGAGGCGGAGGCGTTCGAAAATTTCCTCGGCAAACGATTTCTCGGTGAAAAGCGTTTTTCCAACGAGGGCGGAGAAGGGGCGATGATCCTGCTGAATGCGATTCTCGAAGCCTGCCCGGCACAGAGCGTCCGTGAAATCGAAATGGGCATGTCCCACCGCGGCCGAATGAACGTGCTGGCCAACTTCGTCCGCAAGTCTCTCGCCACGGTGCTCTACGAATTCACCCCTAACTACGAGCAGGATCTCGTGGCCGGTGACGGCGATGTGAAATACCACCTCGGATACGAAAGCATCCGCGAGTTCTCCGATGGAAATATCCGCGTCAGTCTGGCCGCTAATCCAAGCCACCTTGAAGCCGTGAATTCGATCGTCCAAGGCAAGGCGCGCGCGCGCCAACGGGTGCTTAGCGAAGGCAGCGGGGGAGGGGAAATCGATCGCCGCCAGGTTTTGCCGATTCTGCTCCATGGCGATGCGGCCTTCGCTGGCCAAGGCTCGGTGGCCGAAGTGCTCAATCTCTCGCAGCTTTCCGGTTACCGCACTGGCGGCACGATCCACATCATCATCAACAACCAGATCGGTTTCACCACGGTGCCTACCGATGCCCGTTCCTCGGATTACGCTACCGATATCGCGAAAATGATCGAGGCTCCGATCCTCCATGTGAATGGTGAGGAGCCCATGGAGCTCTACTGGACCGCGCTTTTCGCCCTTGAATTTCGCCAGAAATTCGGACGTGATATCGTCATCGATATGTATTGTTACCGTCGCCAAGGCCATAACGAGGCGGATCAGGCGGCGTTTACTCAACCTTTTATCTCTCGCAAAATTGCCGAACGTCCGACGTTTGGAAAAATCTATCAACAACAACTGGTCGCCGAGGGTGTCATCACCCAAGCCGGGTTGAATGAACTCGAGCGCGGCATCTGGGAACGATTGGAGAGCGGCTATCAACAAATGCTGACCCTCAGCGAAGCCGGTGATCGCACTGCTTTCAGCGGCTCCACGGCGATCGTGCAACCGGCATATTCTCACGCACCGGTCGCCACTGGCATCGAACGCGAGCAACTCCAGCACATCGGCCGCGTGATCACGAGTGTTCCCGACGGTTTCCATCTGCATCCCACTCTAGCAAAACGCTTCATTCCACGCCGAGTCGAAGCGCTCGCCAACGGTGGCCCCATCGATTGGGCGTTTGCCGAGAGTCTGGCCTTCGCTTCACTTCTGCTAGAAGAAACACCAGTCCGCCTGTCCGGCCAAGACGTCGGCCGCGGGACGTTCTCGCAACGCCACGTCGTCCTACACGATTACGAAAACAACGGCCGCCACATCCCGCTGGAACACTTGGCGGCCAATCAGGGGAAATTCTGTCTGCACAACTCGTTGCTCTCCGAGTTTGCGGTGCTCGGCTTCGATTACGGTTACTCGCTCGCTTACCCGAAAATGCTCACGCTGTGGGAGGCGCAATTCGGGGACTTTGCCAACGGCGCACAAGTCATCATCGACCAATTCATTTCTTCCGCCGAGTCCAAGTGGCAGATTCCCACCGATCTCGTCATGCTGTTGCCGCACGGCTACGAAGGCATGGGCCCGGAGCATTCCAGTGCGCGATTGGAACGATTCCTGCAACTCTGCGCCGAGAAAAACATGATCGTCGGCAATTTCACCACCCCGGCCCAATATTTTCACGCGTTGCGTCGCCAGAAACACCGAGACTTCCGTAAGCCCTTGGTGTTGATGACCCCCAAAAGCTTGTTGGGTCGTCCCGAGGCGGTCTCGCTGGAAGAAGATTTCCTCGAAGGCTCTTGTTTCCAAGAAGTGCTTCCAGATCCAAAAATCTTTGAACATCCGGCTAATGTGAGTCGCGTGATTTTTTGCACCGGCAAGGTGTTTTACGACCTCATGGATTATCGTCAGGAGAAGGGCATCGAAAACACCGCGATCATCCGCATTGAACAACTCTATCCATTCCATCGCGAAATGGTCGAGGCGATCATCAGCCAATACAACTGCGCCTCACACTTCGTCTGGTGCCAGGAAGAACCGCTCAACATGGGCGCATGGTCATACATCTGGCCGCGCCTTGATCGTGCCGTCGGTGTTAAAGTCCGCTACGCCGGCCGCGATGCCGCCTCCAGTCCTGCCGGAGGTGCGAAGGCCATGCACTACCGCGAACAAAAACAACTTCTCGAACACGCGTTCTCTATCTGATCCGTCACCAGGATTACCAAACTTCACTCTGATTTTTCCATGACCACCGACGTCAAGATCCCTGCTTCCGGCGAATCCGTCACTTCCGCCAACGTCGCCCGATGGCACAAAAAAAATGGCGACCTCGTCCGCACCGGCGAGGTGCTCGTCACGCTTGAAACCGATAAAGTTTCCACCGAACTGGAAGCCTCCTCGGATGGCTCGCTTGAAATCCTCGTGGGAGAGGGCGAGGAAGTCGCCATCGGCACGCTTATCGCCAGGATTCAAAGCGATTCCTCACCGAAGTCGACAGCTGCCGTTGCTGTTGCTCCCGCTGCTTTGCCAGTCGTTTCCGCTCCTGAATTCTCTTCTCAATCCAATACCGGTTCGGTCAATCTCATCGTCCCCGCCTCCGGGGAATCGATCACTTCCGCCAATGTCGCTTCCTGGCGCCGGAATGATGGTGATTCCGTCGTGCAGGGCGAGGTCCTCGTCATGATCGAAACCGACAAAGTTTCCAACGAACTGGAATCACCCGCGACTGGACGCCTGAAAATCCTCGTCCCTGAAGGCGAAGAAGTCTCCATCGGAACCGCCATCGCTAGAATCGAAATCGGTGTTGCTCCAGCCCCCGAGATTCGTCCAGTGCCAGTCAGTCCGCCCGCCGCCGTTGCGCCTGCTCCGCTAAAATCCGCACCGCTCCCATCGCCGCCAGCTGTTGCCGCGCCCGCGCCCGCCGCTCAATCCCTGAAGCCCGATTTCACGGCTCTATCCACTCCGCAGCCGCGTGAAGCATCCGCTGTCATCAGCGATGGCCGGACGACCCGCCGGAAGATGTCGATGTTGCGCCGCAAGATCGCCACGCATCTGGTCAATGCGCAGCAGACTGCCGCCATTCTAACCACCTTCAATGAAGTGGACATGTCCGCCGTGATGGACCTCCGTAAATCGGTGCAGGATGAGTTTGTGAAAAAACACGGAGTGAAACTCGGCTTCATGTCATTTTTCATCAAAGCCGTCACACAAGCGCTCAAGGATGTGCCTTCGATCAATGGCCGCATCGAGGGCAACGATGTCATTCAGAACCATTTTTATGATATTGGTGTCGCCATCGGCAGCGAGAAAGGCCTTTTCGTTCCTGTCATCCGCGATACCGATCAAAAATCCTTCGCTCAACTCGAAAAGGATATCCTCGATTACGCCACCAAGGCCCGCGATGGGAAAATCACCATCGATGACTTGCAAGGCGGCGTGTTCAGTGTTTCTAACGGAGGAACATACGGCTCATTGCTCAGCACACCGATTCTCAATCCACCGCAAAGCGGAATTCTCGGCATGCACACTATCCAACAGCGCCCGGTCGCGCTGAACGGCCAAGTTGTCATTCGCCCGATGATGTATCTCGCCCTCAGCTACGATCACCGCCTCGTGGATGGCAAGGAAGCTGTCACGTTTCTCATCCGCATCAAAGAGTGCCTCGAATCCCCTGCACGCTTGATGTTGGAAATGTGATGCTCAGGATTTTTGCCGCACTGCACTCGCTGTTTTCGCACTCGAATCCGCCTGTTTACGCAACTTGCCGCTTCCGGGGGGCGATCCCGCCTGTTATCAATCGCGGCGCTGCCACACCGCCTGCCGATGTCCGACCTTCCGCCTCCTTCATTCTGCACCGCCATCCTCGTGGCTGCGGGTTCCAGCCGACGCATGGGATTCGATAAACTCGCGGCCACTCTCGGCGGAAAAACCGTGTTGCGGAGGACGCTGGAAGCATTTCTTGCTGCGGATTCGATTTCCGCCGTGGTGCTCGTGTGCCCGGAAGATCGATGGAGTTTGCTCGATGGAGTGAATTTCACCAAACCGGTGAGACGCACGGACGGCGGGGCAGACCGCCAGGATTCGGTGGCCTGCGGTCTTGCCGCGATGGGCCCGGAAACACGATTCGTCGCCGTACACGACGGCGCACGGCCATTGGTCGCGCCGGAAGATATCGACCGCTGCGTGGAGGCTGCGATCAGACATCAGGCGGCCGCCCTCGCCCGCCATGCCACCGAGACGATGAAACGCTCGGATGCGGACGACTTTAGTGCGGAAATTGTAAGCCGCGAAAATCTTTGGTGCATGGAAACTCCGCAGGTGATTGAAATTTCGCTGCTGCGCGATGCCTACGCCAGCGTGGCTGCCAATAAGCTGTTAGTTACCGACGAAGTTTCCGCTTTGCAAGCCATCGGGGCCAAGGTGAAATTCATCGAATCCCGGCAGGCCAACCTGAAAATCACCACCCAAGCCGACCTCGCTCTAGCAGAGGCGTTGCTTAAATAACAATTCATGAGTAAAGCGACCTACGAATGGCGGCAGATTCCCGGCGGACCGCGACTTGCAGTGGCCACTGTGGCGGATTCTGAGTGCGCTGCACTCACGATCCACATTCCCGCAGGCAGCCGTGACGAGGCGGACATGCCCGCGGGACTCGCGCATTTCGTCGAGCACATGGTTTTCAAAGGCACCGACCGCCGGAGCGCGCGTGAGTTAAGTTTTGAAATTGAAAATGCGGGCGGCCAACTCAATGCCTGCACCTCGGAAGACCAGACGGTTTATGAGGGACGCGGAGAAGCGGAACTGTTACCCGTGCTCGCCGATGTTCTATCAGACATGGTCTGGCACGCGACGTTTCCCGAGGCGGAAATTCAACTCGAGCGCGAAGTCATCGGCGAGGAAATCACGATGTACCGCGAGTCCCCGGCGGATCACATCGGTGACCTGATCTCAAAAGCATTGTGGAGCGATCATCCGCTGGGCAATGCCATCTCAGGATCGCTGGAATCCATCGCTCAGATCGACCGTCAAAAATTGATAGATTTCAGGAATCGCCACCATTTCCGCAACGATGTGGTGATCGCCGCTGCCGGACCATTCACTGCGGACGAGGTGGTGAACATCATCATGCCTCATTTGCCACCGTTGTTTCACGCAGGAGAAACCAGCGCGCCATTTGTCCGCGATCCGGCAGTTACTGGAAACATCATCGACCGCCGAGAAACCGATCAACTTCAACTCTCGCTCGCGTGGCACACGCCGGGCCGCCACTCGGAGAGCCGCCATGCGTTGCGCCTGCTCAGCATGATGCTCGGCGAAACCGCCAGCTCGCGCCTTTTTCTGGAACTTCGCGAGGAACGCGGGCTTTGTTATCAAATCGGCTGCGACGTTTCATTTTTCAATGAAACTGGAGCTTTCGAAATCAACGCCGGACTTGATCCCGATGCGCGTAAGGAAGCACTCGAATGCATCCACCGGGAAATCAATGATCTCGCCACTCACGGCCCGCGTCTCGGAGAACTCGACCGCGCCAAACGTCTTGCCATCGCTCAAAGCAAGTTGGCCTTCGAGACCACCTCCGCCCACGCCGCATGGGCGGGCGAAGGTGTACTGGATTTCGGCCACATTCCCTCCACCGCCAAATGGCGCGACGATGTCCTATCCGTAACCGATGCCGCGATCCAGGAAATCGCCCGCGAAGTGTTCTTACACCAGCAACCCGCCATCGCGGAAATCGGGCCGTTAGAAAGTTAACGGCTGCTCACCCGCGATTTCGCTCGTCCACTTGGATATTCAGCGTGCAGAAGTCGTATAGCCAGCCGATGCCCAAGAGTCCGCCGGTGAGGAGCCACAAGAGACCGGTCCAGATTTTCCCCAGATAGAACCGGTGGATGCCAAAGATACCAAGGAATGTCTGAAGAATCCACGCCACCGAGTAATCATATCGGCCGAAGGCAAAACGCGAATCCGCTCGGCGGTCCATGCTTGGAATCAGGAACAAATCAATGAGCCAACCGATACCTAACAATCCAAGTGTGAAAAACCAGATCGCTCCCGTAATCGGTTTTCCGTAATAAAACCGGTGAGCTCCGGTGAAGCCGAAAATCCAAAGCAGATAGCCGATTGTTTTACTGTGCGTATCACCACGGGAAGTTTCCATGCGTGGAAGATGCCATCACCAATTGTTCCTTGCGATAGAAATTTTAGTGTTCCACAGATGCGCCTTCAGTCTCCGACCACGCTGACGGCGATTTCGCGGCGGTGGGGCGCTCTGCGGTGTTCGAACAGAAAGATGCCCTGCCAAGTGCCCAGCGCCATGCGCCCGTCGATGATGGGAATGACTTCGCTGCTGCGAGTGAGCGCCATTCGGATGTGGCTAGGCATGTCGTCCGGACCTTCCTGAGTGTGAATGAACCATGGCGTGTCCTCTGGCACGAGATGATCGAAGAATCGCTCCAAATCCCGACGTGCGCTGGGATCGGCGTTTTCCATAATGACAAGGCTAGCACTGGTGTGGCGCACGAAGATCGTGACGGTGCCGGATCGAATGCCGGATCGGGCAACGATCGCCGCGGTTTCCCCGGTGATTTCAATGGTGCCCTTGCCATGGTTTCTAACGGAAAACTGCTCGGTGTGCGCGGCCATAATGGGATTTCAGGAGTTCAACGTGTGAGCATTCAATTCCAGCACCCACTTGCCGTGGGCGCTTCCATTTTCCATGGCGGCATGAGCTTCACGAAGGTTTTCGACGGTTAGGCCATTGAAAACACGAGTGTGGATTTTGGGAAAATCCCCGGATTCGCAGAGCAATGCGAGATCGGCGAGGATTTCGCCTTGGCGGTACATGTCCGCTGTTTGGAACTTTGCACGGGCTGCCATGAATTCCCATGCGATTCGCACGCACTTCGCTTTGAGTGGATCGCCGATATGGAGTTTCTCACGCGGTTCGACGATCAAGCCGAGCGCGCCCATCGGTGCGATGAGATCCGCAGTGGTGTCCCAGTAGAGTTCGGTATTAAAAAGATTGGCGATGAAAGGAAACGCGGTGATGCCCAAGGCCTCGGCTTGCGGGCGCAGGGGTTCGCGGTGGTTGATGACATGATGCGCACCTAACAATTCGCACCACGCGCGGGTTTCCGGACGCGAGGCGGTGGCCACGACGGTCAGCCCGGCCGCCCGGCCTAAAGGAATTAGCGCGGAGCCGACACCTCCCGCTCCGTTGATGATGAGCAAGGCCTTGCCGTGATCTTTTCCGTTAGAGTCCGCGCCCATGCGCTCAAAGAGCAACTCCCATGCGGTCAGAGCCACCAATGGAATGGCCGCCGCTTCTGCAAACGACCAGGATTTCGGCTTGAGAGCGACAAGTCGGGAATCAACCGCTTGCAACTCTGCATTGCAGCCGGGGCGCGTGAGATCGCCGGCATAAAAAACCTGATCGCCGGGGGAAAACGTGGTGACCTTAGGGCCGATGGCCACCACCGTGCCCGCCGCATCCCATCCGAGGATGCGCGGTGGGTCATGCGGGCCAGCGCCGAGCGCGCTGCGGATTTTCGTGTCCACCGGATTCACGGCGACGGCATGAATCCGAACTAACAAATCATGTGCGCCGGGCTCTGGGTTTTCCGTTTCAAACTGCACGAGGCAGTCGGGATCTGTGATGGGAAGAAACTGGCGGGCACCGATGGCTTTCATAGGCTCTAATTCAAAGGCAATTTGCCCGCTCATGGCAATACGGGTTTCAGCCCGATCCACTGGCAGCCCAGTGTGATGATCCATGGCAAGGTGAACAAACTCAGGATCGTGGTGAAAACGACGATTTGCACGGCGATGGCAGGCCGCCCGCCATACATCCGGGCCAGGATGATCGGTGTCATGGCCGCAGGCATCGCGGCCTGCACGACAAGGACTTGCCGCAACTCATCGGCCAGCGGCAAGTATTTGGCGACGGCGAGAAACACCGCCGGCACAATCATCAGACGCACTAACGACGAAGCGACGATGATTTTCAACGAGGGCTTTTCCGCGCCGATCAAATCCATGATCATGCAACCGGTGATGAAAATCCCCACTGGAAATGCACCCACGCCCAGCATCGACATCGCCTTGCGGGCCGGGCCGGTGAAAGCATCATCCAGCCCCAGCGAGACCAATATGAGACCGACGATCACCGCAAAAACCGGGCCATTGAGGAGTTTGCGCCAACGCAGGCCACGCTCGCCGCTCATGATCATCACTCCCACCGACCACAACGCCAATTCCACGCCGATATTGTGTATGAACAGCACGGCCAGCGCGCCGGTGCTCCAGAGGATTTCGACCACCGGCGCGGCGGTGAAACCGAAATTTTGTGAGCCGGCGGACAGCGCGAACGTGCGGATCCCGCTGCCGCGCTCCAACCCAATGATTTTTCCCACCACCGCACCAATCGCCACTCCCACAATGATGAGTCCGAATCCAAGACCTATCGAACTGAGCACCACCGTGCTGCTTTTCAGCACCTCACTGCCAAGGATTTTATCGAGGATATAACACGGCAACATCACCGAATAAACCACGCGCATCACCCCGTCGTCGTGCTCCTTGCGGAAAATCCCGGTTTTCCGACAGGCCGCCCCCGCCAGAATGAGCAAATAAACAGGCAGCACCGAAGCGACGACATCCCACAGAGAAATCACGGCATCAGCGTCCCGGGACGGAGGCTGCCCTGCAAGTGCATAATCGGCGCATGGGCTGGGTTGGAGATCCAAAAAACCGCCGCCCGGAGAACCTGGCGGCGGTTTTCAGAAAGGGTGGGGAATCAATGCTCGCGGCAGAACTGCTCGATGCGGGTGAGTCCCTCGTTGAGCACGTCCAAGGTCGTGCAATAGCTTAGGCGGATGCCCTCGTCATAGCCGAAGGCCACGCCTGGAACGGCCGCGACTTTGTAGCGGGACAGGAGTTTGTCGCAGAGATTCAGCGATTTCAGGCCCATGTTGCCGGTATAAACGAAGAAATAGAACGCACCCTGTGGCTCGACCACCCGGATGTTCGGGATTGCTTTGAGGCGGGCGAACATGAACTGGCGCTTGACGTCGTATTCGCCGCGCAAATCTTCGATAAACGATTGATCGCCCTGAAGTGCGGCCAGCGCGCCGTATTGGGAGAAAGTGTTGGCGTTGGAAATCGTGTGGTTTTGGATCTTGTCGATCGCGTCCGCCAGCGCCTTGGGAGCTGCGGTGTAACCGAGACGCCAGCCGGTCATCGAATAAGCTTTTGAAAAACCATTGACCGTGATGGTGAGGTTGTAGAGCTCCTCGCTGAGTGAAGCGATGGAAACGTGTTTGGCCTCGCCGTAAACGAGCTTTTCGTAGATTTCGTCGGAAAGGATGACGATGTCTTCTTCGAGTGCGATTTCGCCGAGAGCGCGGAGTTCATCGGCGGTATAGACGGCACCGGTAGGATTGCCGGGGGAGTTGATGATGACCATCTTGGTGGCCGGGGTCATGGCTTCCTCGAATTGCTCGGGAGTCATTTTCCAACCGGTGGATTCCTTGGTGTCCACAAGCACGGGCACACCACCCGCGAGACGAACCATTTCCGGGTAAGACACCCAAAATGGCGTTGGAATGATGACCTCGTCGCCTTCTTCGATCACGGCGAGAATGGCATTGAAACAAGCCATTTTGGCTCCGCCGGTGACGCAGATTTGGTTGGCGGCGTAGGTGAGATTGTTGTCGTTGAGGAACTTGGCGGAAAGCGCCTCGCGCAGCTCAGGGATGCCGCCGGAGGGAGTGTATTTGGTTTTTCCAGCGAGAAGGGCCGCAATCGCGGCCTCCTTGATGAACGTGGGGGTGTCCACTTCCGGTTCTCCGCCGGCGAGGGCGTAAACCTCTTCGCCCTTGGCGATCATGGCTTTGGCCTGTGCGGTGACGGCCAGTGTGAGGGAAGGGGAAACCTTGGCAATACGGGATGAGATGCTGTCCATGTGAGCTCGCGAATAAGGATTGTGTCACCGAACGGGAGGGGATGACGGACTTCGCTACCCCGCCGGACGGGCGGCGGCTTTTGTGAGGCCTGCCCCATACGGTGGCAAGCGAAATGGTGAGCTTTTCAGCGAAGATCCAAGCGCATGCCAATATGGCTTGGTATGGTAGCGGTTTCTGCCATCCAGTTTTGCGGCGAGCAGTCGCAATTTAGCCTTCGAAGGCGTTTGCCGGTTGGCCTTTGGCCTTGAGTCCGCGGATGACAAATAGCCGTCCGGCGTGTTCTTCCTTGGCGGTTTTGTGGACGCCGGTGGTGACAAAAAGATCGGCGAGATCGGGCCCGCCGAAGGCGCAGGCGGTGGTTTCCAAGCAGGGCAAGGCGATGCGATGAAGTTCATCGCCGGTTTTCGGATTGAAGCAGGAAACGCAGCCACCATGGCAAAACGCGATCCACAGGTTGCCATCGGCATCGATCGTCATGCCATCGGGTGAAGCATCGATATGGCCGGTGGAAATCACGCCGCGGAGATTGCGCAGGTGGCCGTTTTCGTAATCGAAGGCCAGCACTTCCCTGCGCGGAGTGTCGATATAATAGACGGTTTTGCCATCGGCCGACCATGCAATGCCGTTGGAATTGGTCACCGGGCCGAAGGCTTCATGAACGGTTAGATCAGGATCAAGGCGGTAGAGTTTGGCGTCGCCGGTTTTTTTCGTAAGACTGACGGTTCCAGCGAAAAACCGACCGTCGGGTGCGCATTTACCATCGTTGAAACGATTGTCGGGCTTGTCTTGTTCCGGATCTGCAATCGGCGTGAGTGCGCCCGTTTCCTCATCGAGAAACAGAAATCCGTGATCCCCAGCGATGAGCAAACCGCCGCTAAGGCGGGGGACGACGGTGCCGATGCGTTGACCGACATTCCAAGATTTTTCGCTGCCGTCAGCTGGGTCGTAGCGGTGGACGTGGTGCCCCTCGATATCAACAAAATACAGGGCATCTTGCCACCAGATTGGGCTTTCTCCCCATTGGCAGCGGATCTTTCCAACCGGTTCGGTGCGGATCATGGCGGGATTTTATCGGATGAGGAGGGCGGCGGCAATCCCTCAAAATTGGCAATTCCGGGGCTTTCCAAAAGTCCGGCGGCTAGGCAGAATCACCACAGTGCGCAAGCGACTTCTCCAGCCGCGACGATGAACCTCACCGCCTTATTTAAAATCCCGCGTTTGAAACGGTTTGCCTCCAGCGTGCTCGATCAGCTATACCCGTCGTGCTGCGCCATCTGCAACATCGGGTTGAAGGGCGGCCGCGCGCTTTGCGAGGACTGCGGCGAGGATTTACCGCGTTTGGCCGCGCCCTTCTGCGAAAAGTGCGGTGAAATGTTTCAAGGGGAAATCGATGACGCCTTCGAATGTCCAAATTGTAGCAAGCTGAAATTCGCCTTTGAATTTGCCCGGCCAGCGATGCCTCGCGACGAGCGGACGCTCGATATGATTCACCGTTTGAAATATGGCCGGGAAATCCATCTTGCGGGTGCGCTCGGACGACTCGCCAGCGAGGCATTCGCAGATCCGCGATTGGAAGTTGCGCTCGACGGCGGTTGGCCGCTCGTGCCCGTGCCTTTGCACCGCAAACGCCTGCGCCACCGCCATTTCAATCAAGCAGCGGAAATCGCCCGCGCGCTCTCAACCCACATCGGGTTACCCGTGCTCCACGGCCTGCGCCGGACACGCCAAACTGAAACCCAGACGCTGCTCAGCCGGAAACAACGGATGGAAAACCTACGCGGCGCATTTTCCATCAGCCACAAGGGCAAACGTTGGCTCGCAAAGTCCACGCCCGCAGGAGTGGTGCTCATCGATGATGTTCTAACAACCGGCTCCACGGTCCATGAGTGCGCCGGAATTCTCCGCCGCGCTGGATTCAAAAAAGTGTTCGTCGTCACCGTGATGCGCGGTTGACGGCAAATCGTTGCAGCGCGAAGTGGCAAACCACCGCAGTCAGGCCGAGCGTAACGAGCGGTAAGAGACCGGAGCGCAGATTATCACCCACGCCCCACGGACTCAGAAAATGGTCCGGAACTTTTCGATAGAGCAGGTTGAATGCCTTGAATGACAAGATCCATCCGGCATGCAGCCCGATGGAAAACCATAGCGCCCCCGTGCGCAGCCGCGCCCATGCCAAGATCAGACCGATCGCCAGCAACGTCGCGAAATCCGTGATAAAAAACATCGGATTGGTGAAATGCAGCAGGATTTTTCCAAGCAATTCAAACCCCGCAAGCGGATGGCTTGGATCCGCGATCACGGTGCCCTTAGGTGGTGTTAGAAAATGCAAGAAAGCGAATAACAACGAAATGCCGATGCATGCCGCCACCGGCCGGGCAAAGCGCAGCCACAAGCCCAACAACACCCCGCGAAACAACCATTCCTCCAGCAACGACGCCACCACGGCCGTAATCAGAATTTTAGGCAGCAACTTTCCTAGCGGAGGCGGATTGATTTTTGCACGATAAATTCCCACTGCTTCAAGAACTTCCCCCAGCGCCCACAGCAAGCCACCGGCAATCACACAGCCGGTCAAAATCTGGACCGCCGCCAATTTCCAGGAAACTTTGATCCGGGAAGTTTCCTCGCTCATCGCGCCCACCCGTAACTTCCTGATCCGGCGCATCAAAAATGGCAATCCCACCACGGCGCAAAGCAACAACGAGCGATCAAAAAACAGGCTGAATTTCGCGCGCGCGCACTCGTTCGCCAGCCATTCAACAGCCCCCGGAAGATCTGCGACTTCCGCAGTAGCCGCGAGTTGTTTGCACGCTTGATACACCCATGGCGAAATCACCGCAGCCATGCACAACGCGACCAACACCCAAATCACCGCCGCGCCGATCTCAGATTGGAAAAACCGTTTCACTCGCAGCGATTTGAGTCACTGCCACGCCGCTTGTCGAGCCTCCCTGTCAGCGCACTTCTTCCGCGCTGCCCAAAGCGATATTGAGCTGAAACCACAGCGAGTGTTCGTTATTGTGGCCGGTGATGGCATCGAAGTTGTATTGCGTCCGCAATCCAACTCTCCGCGCATCATCCAACCACCAAGTGACTGACGGGGAGATTCGGAAACGTTCATCTTGCCCGAAATCATCAACCCCTTCCACCCAGCCAAGCCGCAAGCCCGTATCGAGCTTGGCGTTCCATGAGTAGATTGCATGCGAATAAAACCCGAACTCCTCATAATTTCCGCTGAACGTTTCATCGTCATCCTCGTGATAGGTGAAAGCATCCACATCGCGCCACAGGAATTCATTCCGCCAGCGAAACGCGCGACCACCGGCTTCCAGTCCGTTTTCGCGCCAGAGATATTCAGCATCGATCCCGAAAACCTTGCCGTCCTGGCCAAAGCCGTTGATCCCTCCTGCCCATGAGGTTCCCGCTGTGATGGTGTGAAAATCATCAAAGCGATAACGGCCCATCAAGCGCGCCGTCCAAACATCATCCGCCAAGGCACTTTCGTCCCCTTCATGCGGAGTTTCCTCTTCCTCATGATCATGGCTGTGTTCATGTCCGTGATCATGGGCCCGGGCATTGCCGTAGCCAAGAGAAGCAACACTAACGAAACTAGGGTCCATCCCCAATGGCAACGTCCAACTCAGCTCCGCTCCTTGAAGCAGCAACCCGTCCTCACCGAGGAAACGACTGAGCGTCATCTCCGAGTCCACAAAATCCCAGGCATGCAAATGCTTGTCATTGAGTGCGCCGAAGCGTGAAAGGTATTGACCACCCTTTAACTCGAATCCGCCGGGAATGTTGACAATTTTACCGAAGGCTTCTTCCAGTTCACCATCCCATTCTCCCTCGCCATCTTGGAAAAAAAGATAGTTCGCAAACCCCTCCAAATATTTTGTCCGCAACGAAAGCCCCGGTTCCACTGCCTGCGCCGAAAACTCCTCGCGCTGCGGATCATGCCCCCCGCTGGCCAACTCTTCCGCTTCGCCGCCGGTGAAACCGCCGACTCCGTGAAGATGGAGATTTGGAAATAAAATCCCGCCGATGCTCCAATCGTTGAAGCGCTCCCAAGCGTTGGACTCCTGTGACTGGCCTAGCACTGGCAGGGCCACGAATGTAATGATGGGTAATATGTTTTTCATGAGATGGATTCGGAGTGAGTGGATTTGCGCAATTTACGCAGCAGCCCGTATTTTGGACCAAAAAGAAAGGCTAATAGAAATACCGCACCGAGCACCAACACGATCGCAGGCCCCTGTTCAATGTTGAGCCACCAACCCGCCAGTACTGCAAACGCCGATGCTCCACTTCCTAACAATGCACCTCCCCAGAACAACTTGCCGGTCGAGTCGGTGAGTAAATAAACCGTCGCCGCCGGGGTGACCAGCAAGCCGATCGCCAACATGCAGCCAACCGCTTGCAGCGATGAAATCAGCACCACGATCAACACCGCGAGCAGTAAATAGTTGAGCGCTCGTACCGGTACTCCAAGTGTCGCTGCCACTTCCGCGTCAAAAAGCGTCATCAACAAGGGCCGATGCAAAGCGGTCAGAATCGCGAGTGCTCCAAACGAGATCCAGTAATTCATCCACAAGTCGCTGTCACGCAGACCCATGATGTTGCCAAACAACCAATCCTCCATTTCATGGGTTACGTTCATCCGGCGGAGTAGAATGATTCCACCGCTGAAAGCCGAAGTGTAGAGAATTGCCAGAGCGGATTCTTGGTCGAGCCGCGTGCCACGTGAAACCGCCAGCGAGCCAAGCCCGATGAGCAACGCGGCGATCAACGCGCCGAGAAACGCGCTCCAATCATGCAGGCCAACCAGCATGATGGCCACGGCGATGCCCGGCAGCAGCGCATGCGAAAGCGAACCAACTTTGAGCGCGGATTTTTTCAACACCACAAAAGCACTGGCATAACCATTTGTCAGTCCGATGAGCAACGCGGCAACCAATGCGCGTTGGTTGAATGAATGTTGCAGCGGTTCTAGCAACCAATCGATCATACGGCCGCCTTTCCATTTTTCTCCATTGGTCCGAAGGATGCTTGCAGGTTTTCCTCCGTGAATACCTCGTTCACCGGTCCGAAGGCGATCGTCCGCCGCTTGAGTAGTAACACCTCATCGTAAATATCTTTCACTGTTTCCAGATCGTGATGCGAGGCGATCACCAGCCTGCCTTCACGCGCCAGCGTGCGCAACAAGGCCGCTAGTGTTGCCTTCGACGTGCGGTCCAGACCGGTGAAGGGTTCATCCAGCAAAAGCGCGTGAGCTTCCTGGGCCAGCGCTCGGGCGAGGAAAACCCGTTGTTGCTGACCGCCGCTCAACTCGCTGATTTGGCGGTTTTGCAATGCATCCAAATCCATGGCCTCCAGCGCCCGGGTAATCGCCGCATCATCGGTTTTGGAAAATGGTCGCCACCATCCGGTTTGCGGGTAGCGCCCCATCGCCACCACGCCGCGCACGGTGATCGGGAATTGCCAATCGACATCCTCGCGCTGCGGTAAGTAAGCGATTTCGCGACTCCATCGGCTCACCCGCGTGCCGCGCCAAAAAATCCGACCATCGTCCGGCGTCAACAATCCGGCGATGGCTTTCAGCAAAGTGCTTTTTCCCGCGCCATTCGGGCCGATCAAGGCGACACATGAGCCGCACGATGTGGCAAATGAAACGCCTTCTAGCGCGAGCACATCGCGGTAACTCACGCGCAAATCCTCCACCCGCAATTCGTGGTGGTGCAAGTGATGGGCGCAGCATTCGTGGGAAGATGGTGTCATGTGAAAATAGGTCAGTGAACGGGCCAGGAGAAATGCAGGGACTCATCGAGGCTACCGCTGCCAATCGCATGGCGGGTTTGCTCTTCGAGGCCATCCGGAAGCAGGGTGAGAAACACAGCGGTTTCGCCCGCTTGATCGCCAAACTCGATCCGTAGTGTTAGATCCAGCGTGCCGTCCACAAGTTGGATTCCAATATCAGTCTCCACATCACCAGCAGGTGTTTCCGTAAGTTCCCAAATGACATCGCCCGCCGGATTGCCCAGCGTCACGGACGTCGCGGGTGTTAGAAGCTTCAGCTTCACCCAAGTGCGCACCACATCCGATGCAGCGGTCGGCGCAGCGCTCGGCACCGGCACTGGCGGTGCCGAAGTGAGTTGCCGCATCGGGATCGCCAATAATGCCAACCCCGCGATGACTCCGGCAGTGGCGCTCAGCGGAGATGTGATGAGTTTTCGTAGATTCATCGTGCGGCAAGAGCTTGGGTGATAGATGTCACATTGTGGCGGATCATGCCCTCGAACCCCGAGCTTTTACCGTGGCCATTACCATCCGCGATCAATGGCGACGCAATTTTCGCGCCGGTGGCTTTGGAGATCGACTCCAGTGATTTCTTGCCCGCTCCATCTTCTGGAAACACGGCGCTCACTCCGGATTTCCGCACCGCCTCGATCGTCGCCGCCAATTCCTTTGGCGCAGTGTCTTGCTCCTGATTCAACCCCGCCACCGCGATCACTTGAAAACCAAATTCTTGTGCGAAATAAGCGAACGCATTGTGGGCGGTCACCAGTTTCCGCTGACCCCGCGGCACCTTGGCCAACTCGGATTTCGCCCAGCGCTTCAATTCATCCAGCCGCTTGCCGTAGGCGCTGGCATTCGCCTGATAGATCGCCTTGCCATCCGGATCTTTCTCCGCCAATGCAGTCGCTACCACCCGTGCCGCCCGCGACATATTGGAAATGCCATGCCACCAATGAGGGTCCAACGATCCTGAGCCATGATTCGGGCAACACGAATACACCGCATCTTTGCCCACCGTCAGTGAGGGAATCGTCCGTCCAACCTCCAGAATCGTCACTCCTTCTAACGAATCACGCAGTCGCCCTAAATAAGACTCCATATTTTTTCCCGCCGCCAACACCAGCACCGAATCCCGCATCTTCGCCATGTCCGCCGGCCGTGGCTCGAATCGGTGAGGATTTCCACCATCGCCCACCAAATCAAACACCCGTACCCGATCGCCACCCACCTGACGCGCCAAATCCGCCATCAACGGATGCAATGCCGAGACCTGCAACGGTGCTGCACTCGCCATGCAAATGCCAAATACAAAACCCATCAATATCTGCAAAAATCGTTTCATGTCGGGAAGTTGATGCATCATTTCTCCAAATGCAATCAATTTGCGTTTAAATTTTGCACCGTGCTCTGACAGGCGTGCTCTGTGATCGAGCAATCCCATTAAAATTTAGCAAAATCCGGGCATTGACACCCGCGCCGTCAGCACGTAATCACTGCTCCCCCGCGCCAAGCGCACGGCGGAGTAGCCAAGTGGTAAGGCAATGGTTTGCAAAACCGTCATTCGAGGGTTCGATTCCCTCCTCCGCCTCCAGCCTTAAAACCCTTAAAATCAAAGGTTTAGGCAAACAAAATCACCTCAAATTTGGTGATCTCACTTTTGCCAATTTTGGCCACTTTTTGCCTCTTTTTGCCACCTTTACCAATAGGTTACCAATAGGCGGATTTTCCCCTCTTTTGATCTGATTCTCCGGAATAGTGCTGCACAATGCCCGTTTCTCCGTAGTGATTTATCGCACAGAGGGGGACTTTTCCAATCCCACGATTTCGATTGGCGGTTCAAGCCGTGTTTCCCATCATCAATAGGTCATCGCCGCCATCCGAGGAAAGCGCTTTGAGCAGGGAGCCCCGGCACCAAGCGATCCCGCAGGATGTTGGAGGGCGCAGTCTCTTCGGGGCGTTGCGGGGTGTCCCAGCAGAGATGGGAGAGAGCAACGGAGAGCAGCAAAGTGCGAGCGGGGGAAGAGTCCTCTTCCCGACCTGATCCCGAACCATCAGAAATCAACCAGCACCTCGCTTTTCTTTCTGTCGGTCTAGCCGTTTCCAAGAAACCTTCTCGCTGCTTTTGGAGCAAGCTTGTTGGTCGGGCGTCTTTCGGCTAGTTCTTGCCGCTCTTCCACAGGGCAAACTCCCCCGGGCGCAAGCGATAGCGGGCGATATTCCCGTCGTGGAGACTCACCAGCTCCAATTCCACCGTCTCGATGAACTTGGCATGATCTTCTTCTGGGATTGTCGTTTCGGCCTGCTTGCGAATCCAGACACTGGCTTTGGCCGTCGTCAATCCACCCTGCACCACTTCGCGCACTGCGTTGCCGATTTGGCTGCGGTATTTCAACCGGAAGGCATCGGGGTCACCCAACGACTGGCGCACCGCGTTGTAACGTTGCGCCGAACGGGTGTAGGCCCACACAAAGACATCACGCAGATACTCGATGCGCTGGAGTTCATATACGCCCACAAGGGCGTTCACGTAGTCTTCAGCTTCGACATCCACGAAGGACAGCGGGCAGAAGTTGGCCCGAATCATCGGAATGTTGGCCGCCAGCCGTGAGACGCGCTTGTTGACGTCTTCAAAAGCCTGCAGGTAGGGCAACTGCACCATCACGAAAAACGCCGCCTCAAACGGGTCCTCGATCGCATCGGCTTTCTCCAAGATGAGATGGAAATTCTCCTCGATCTGCTGGGGCACTTCCAACGGGTGGAAGACCGTGCCGGAGATGCCCACCGGACGTGTCCTCAGCCGACCGCACGCCGCAGGGTCACTAAGCAGGTTGTCGGAGAGCAGCGCATGCAAGTTGCAGATCGTGTAGCGGTTGAAGCCGACTTCTTCGGTCGGGTCGGCGAGCATCTCGATGGCCGCCTTGTGGTTGAGGATCATCTGGGCCTCCTGAGTTGCCTTGCCATCCACCGATTCACCCAGTTCGAGCAGGCGCTGGGTTTCGAGCAGGCTGTAGGTGTTGCCCTCCAAGCGGCTGGAGTTCCAAGCAAGGTCGATCAGCAAACGGTCGAGGATCTGGCGCAGGTATGTCCCCGCCGGCAGGTCCGTGATGCCGACCTGACCCAGTTGCGCCAGTCGCTGACGAGTCGCGACCGGCAGGTAGTACGTCATGTTTGGTTGGTAGGATTTGAGGAACGTCGGATCGTAACCCACCGGACGGCGTCTACTTACCGGCTGCGTGACCAGTCGGCGAATTTCGATGGCTTCCTTGCTGAGCCAGTCCATGTCCGCCGTGATGCCTCGCGCGGTAGGTTTTGGCCCGGTCTCAGTGGGCCCTTCGGAAGCTACTGTCCAGTATCGCTTACCCTTGCCGGTTCCTGAACTGCGGATTCGTCCGTTCTCCTCCAGGTGGTTCAAGCGGCGCTGTAGGGTGCGTGGAGGGAGATCAAATGACAGCCCACCCCGAACTCCGTCTGCAGCCACGCCATCAGGATGGCGAGCCACGACCGCCGCGATGGCGTCCAGTTCTTCGGATGGAATTTGCTTCGGCATAGCGGGAGGATATGACGCAAAATCCCATTTATGCGACATGAAAATGCATGAAAGTGACGCTAAAGTTGATTTAGCGACAAATAAATGGCGTTTTGTCGCGAATGAGCAGAATCATGCCCAAGATCAGTTCAGTGGCCCTCCACCATCATCGACACCCGTTCCATAACCCCTCAAGAGCAGGGTTCCAAGTGGATCCATCGTGGCGAAACGAGTTGCATTTGGTTGTGCTATGTCTCTTCCGGAGAGTTTACAACGAAATGGAATGCAAATTATTTGTTAGGCAGGATTCCTTTAATCCTCGGGCTCAAGGATGACATCTGGCAAAAGTGCCCAAAAACCTTCCGCCTGGTCGTCGGTCCGGTCACCATGCAGGTAATGCTGCCGAATCGTAGTTTCGCTATTTCCCATTTCGAGCGCGACTTTTCCGACCTCTTGCAAAAAGATGACCCGGTATGTTCCGTATGAGTGACGCAGGATACATGGCTCTGGAGATGCTCACTCTTCCAGCGATGCCGAAGCAAAAATTTGGCCCGGGCGGCTCACCTGATCCGGCAGATCAGAATACGCGCAGTTAAAAATAGGATATGCGTAGCCATGACTGGATTGTTACTTGGCCGCATGCTGACGGTCGCGTAGTTTATTTTCGGAAATCTGGATTTCCATCATGATTTCCGCCCCTTATGGAATCATTCGTCCAGTTTCGGTTCGCATGCCGCCGATGGGCTCGCGGCCTGTCTCTTGTCTTGCTGGGGCTCGGCCTTACCTATTGCGCAAGCATGCGCGGCACCGTCAGTGGCGGACGCTACACCTCGCCGGACGGGCGCGTTTCTGTCGCAATACCATCCTTTTCAGGAACTGGAAGATTCCAGGAACACCATGACTCGTCGTACTTTGGCGTGATCATGACCGATGACGTCGGTGCCCTCTATCGTGCCGAGGGTTTCCACCCGCCGCTTCCGGCGACCTTTGACGGCAAGAGCACCCGCGCCTGCACCGAGGCGGCGCTCCACAATGCGCTGACAGTGATCCGCTCCGTCTGCCCGGCCGCGCGGATCGCCAGCTCACGCTTCGATCCGGGTTTGCTGGGCGGAGCCATGATCGCCACCGTCAGGATGCCCGCCGGCTCGGTGGCGATGGTGCAAAAAAACGCCGGGCCGGGGCGGCGGGTTGATTCCCAACGCGTGCTGGTGATTTTCAAATGCAACGGTGCCCTCGTCACGATCGCCCATCATGGCGGCGATCTACCCACGCTGATGGACGAGGTTCTTGGTATTGGAAACCGTCAGAAGGAAATCGACGCGGGCGACGAGCGCCGCGCCATCCGCTTCGCGCAAAGCATGCGCTATCAACCGAAGAATTCGAACTCGACGGAATCATGAAAACCGCATTCTCATTACAGGTTGTAGGTGCGTTCGCGTTGCTTGCGGGTTGCGCCTTCTCAAGCTGCCGGAATCAAACGCGGCGATTTTGCCGTCGCAGGCCGGATTGAAGAACTCGTGGCGCTGGTCGGTAAATCTGGGCGCGAGGTCATCATCGGGAATTATTGAATGAATTCACACGACGTTCTAACCATGAAATTCATCCTGCTACTAGCCTCCACCCTCATCGCCCTTGGCAACGACGCCGCCCTCAACCCCGGAGGCCACGGGCCGACCACGCTCGGCGAGTTCGTGGGCGACGAGTCGGTGATCCGAATGGTGTCGGAGAAAATCGATATCCGGTTTTCAAAGACCGAGTCTGAGGTTCATTGCCGCTTTGTGTTCCGCAGCGGCAAGACCACCGGCGATGCGATTCAACTGGTGGGCTTTCCTGACATCCTCGAACACGAGGATTACGCGGGAGTCATCCGCAAGCTGGAAACCTTTGTCGATGGCAGGAAGGTTGAGAGCCGGAAAGAGCGCGGCTGGTTCGCCGTGGAGCCGTTCGGGACTCCGAAATGCGGCCTTGGCAAACCACCGCCGGAAACGCGTCCCGAACACGTGCAACTCGCGGACTTCCACGTCATCACGGTCACCTTTCCACCCGACAAAGATGTGATCATCGAGCGCCATTACCTCGCTAACAACGGAGGCGACGTGTTCGGAACCATCTGGTTCGACTACAGCACCGACACCGGCGCGGTGTGGCGGGGAACCATCGGCCAAGCCGATTTCCATGTAAAACTCGACGGGCTGACGGTGGACGACCTCGCCTTCGAGGACGGCCCGCAGAAAAACCCGCCGCGCTCGCAATGGGGCTGGTGCGCGCCCAACCGCGCCGAGTGGAAAATCGTCTCTCCCACCGAACTGACAATGACTTGGAAGGACTTTGAACCCGCCGCCCACCAGACGCGGCGAGGGATCGCGCTCAGAACTTGGTCGAAAGGCCTGCCTGACATGAAACCAAACCCCGAGTCAAAGCCATGAAAACCCTGTATGTTGCTGCCGCGACGGTGTTCAGTGCGTTTCTCGTCCTTTCGCAGGCATGGGTGGGAGCCGCACCCGGTGTGCCTGTCGGCTTCTCGATCCCCAAGAATACGCTGTCCCCGGACGGGCGCTACGGCGTGCTCGTTCCAGACTTGGAGCACTATGATTGCACGAAGCATCAGAATCAATTGATAGAAGTCAACAGCGGCAAGTTGCTGGCAGTGATTACTGGCCAAACCGGCTTCGAGCGCATGAACCATGGAGGGCCCGCTCCGCGTTGGATCGCTGACGGAACCGGCTTGTTATGGATTGTGCAGGGCAAGTGGTTTCCACGGGCAGTCAACTATCTCAAACTTGTGGACGGCAAGGTGGCTTGGCAGGCGAATCTGCTGGAACTTTCACACAAGGAGATGCTGCGGCAAACCAAGGCGGAGGTTCCCGAAGCCTATGCCGCGGCGGTCCGCACGAATAAGGATAATTCGGGCTTTCCCGACGGCTTCACCATCGACATCGGACTACCCTCATCAGACCCAGTGCTGCCGCTGGAATTCACCGTCGATCTGACGTCCAACCCGAAGCAACTCGAAGACTTTCCGAAGGAAGCGGAAATCCGCGGAAGCATGCGGGGAGTCTTGAAAAGCGACGGCACCATCCGCTGGTCCGGCTTCCAGGTCCGGAGCGGAGCGGATGCCCTGCGATGACCCGCCAGCTACAAACAACCATGAAACCACAACCACAAAAAATGAAAACCAACCTCCACCAACTTCAGCTCCTTACGCTAGCCATATGTCTGTTGAGCGCCGTCGGTTGGCGAAGGACATGCAGGAGGCGATGAAACGCCACGAAGCGCTGGGCCTGAATCCGGACGAGGAGGCGTTTTACGACGCGCTGGCGGATCGGCCGGAGGTGCTGCTGAGCATGGGCGATGCGGACGTTGAAGAAGCTGGCGAGCGAGCTGACGGAGAAGCTGCGGAACAGCACGATGGTGGATTGCCTAAGGGCCAGCCGGTGAGGGCTTCGCCGTTTGTCTAAGCCTGCTAGCGCAGGCACTGGATTGGCAGTTCCGGGACAGCGTGCGGGCGAAGATGCGGATTTTGATTAGGCAGCTGCTGAGGAAGTATAAGTATCCGCTGGAGCGATGCCGCCTATCCCAAGACGGGCCGCGACGCGTGAATGGACGCTTTGAGATATTTCTATCCCAGTTAATTTAGCGCCATTCCGCGCGGACCCTATTTTGAGTGTTTCGTATCGAAGCGTGTTCGGATCAATAGATGAAATTGCCGACGGCGTCGAGTTGGGCGGCAGTAGAGTTGCTCACGCGGACCAGAGCACGTGGTGGGACGCCTGGCCGGGCGTAGTTGATCACGCAGTCTGGACCAACATTTGAGAAGGTAATGGCAACTCCACGGGCGCTGTCGTCGCTCGTAACGCCGATGCTGCGCAGCAGGCCTGAGACGTCGAGCTTGTCGGAGCCGACTGCGAAATCGGTGATGGTGTCTCCGGAATCCCAGGTTTTGTCGAAGACGAAGGTGTCATTTCCATTGCCGCCCGTGCAGATGTCTGCTCCGCGGCCGCCGAAGATGATGTCCGCACCGCTGGTGCCGGTGATGGTGTCAGGTTTGCCGGTGCCATAGACCATATCCACGATGCGTCCTGCGCGGTCAAACGCGTTGACGACGGGATACTGCGAGCCGCGTACGAGGCCGGCGAGCCCGCCTTCAACATCCGAAAAGCGCACATAGTCCACGAGCGCTTCCTGATAGTTTCGTGAAAACGGGAGGTTATCGAAATCGAACTTATTTGCGGCAAACGGATAGCCGTCACCACCAGTCGCAAGGAAGTCGATGGTGCTCATGGAGAAGCGGATGGCGTTGTTGACAACGCGTCCATATTCAATGATCAAACGATCATCCTCGGTGGTGGAGGAGTCACGAGTGAGAACCACCCGGCGCACGCGATCATTGGGGGCGCGGGTGGTATCGTAGATGACTTCCACGCCGGAGAGTTGGGGGAAACGACCTTGCGCGGAGCCGCTGGTGGTGGATGCAGCGAAGCCGTGCTCCAGGATGGCTTTGAGCTGTTTGGCGCTCACTTTGTCATCCACGACCACAATGTTGAGGAATGTGAGCGTGTTGAAGGAGTCCCCGATGGAGATGTCCCTTTGGGTGGCGGGAGAAGTGGGTCCGGCCATGCTCGCGCGCACGCCACCGCCGTTTTGGAGGTGGACATCTGCGCCGGAGGCGAAGCGACCGGAGTCTGCCACCAAGTTACCAAGATTGGTCTCCGCATTCCGCACGCCTGGGGTGAAAACGCGAGGACTTCCGGCAACTCCGCGCTCTCCGTTGAGCTGGACTTCGGTGGCTCCGAAGATTTCCGCATTCAGGGCAGCCACGTAGGCTTGCACCGGGGTGATGACGTTGGTGAAAATCGTTGAATCCCCTGTGACGGCATCTGCATCACCGTTGCGGCCGGAGACGCGGCGCACGGCTTCGTTGGTCATGCCGGTGACGGCTCCGGTGATGTCGTCGATTTGGAGTGTGAATTCACCGAGGTAGCGGTTCCCGAAATTCGCGGTGTAGATGGGCACTTGTTTGTCGGCAGCGTCTGTGGCGATCGTAGGGTATGGGAGCGAGGGATTCGGCAAAGCAGGGCCATTGACCGGGTTAGTGGTGGGGATGGTGGTGGAGTTGGCGTTTGTTTCCAACTCGTGACCGCCGCCGGAGACGACTGCGTCCACGCCGGTGAGCTGAGGGATGAGCACGTTGAGTTCCTTTTCGCGGTTCTGCAAGTGGCTCATGATGACGACCACGGTCACGCCTTGGTTTTCGCGCAGATCGTTGATGATGCTTTGGAGGCTGCCTGAGAGAGCGTTGAGTTTCTGATCTTCCGTCTGGGTGGAGACGAATCCGGCATAGCCATTCATGAGCCCCAATGTATCTGGGGAGGAAATATCCGGAAGCAACGGAGTGGTAACGCCGACGAAGGCGATTTTTTTGCCACCCGGCGTGGTGTAGATCGTGTATGGGGCGACCTTGCCGCTTGTCTGCAACGCAGCGAGGGCTGGATTTGCAGCGAAGTTCAGGTTCATAGAAAGATAGGTGGTCCCTGCGACGTCGGCAAAGCGGGCGGCAGTGGGGATTCCGAAGTCGAATTCATGGTTTCCGAAAACCGCGACATCGAAGCCCATCTGGCGCATGGCGATGGCGTCATAGTAGTCTTGTCCGCCGTCCGGGTGGGACGTGGCGAGGTTCTGTGGCTTGCTGGCATCGATGCTCGCATTGAAGCGAGGGCCGGGCAGAAATGCATCTCCGGCGTTGACCCGCACCACGGCGCGGCCGGCAATGAGATTTGCATTTTCGCGAACGTCCATCAAGGAGGCGAGGCGATCCACTCCGCCGTAGAACGAGAGCGCTTGGCTGTTGTTGTCGCGCAAATTTCCTTGGGCGGAAAGCAACCAGGATTCTTGGTCGCCCACGTGAAGCAAGGTGACTTCTTCCGCATTTGCCGCAAGCGGCATCATGAATGCGAGGGTGGTGGATACGAGGCGCACGAGGCGCACAGGATTGTTATTTTTCATGTTATAGGATTCGGGTAGGGGTAAACGTTGAGGGCAAAAACCTTTCGTCTCGGATTCTCAGTGACCAAGGAAATCTTTCTGACTATTTTGTCACAGGTTAGATTCCCCTCTGCGAACAAGCGCTCCTCACTCGCCTGGTCGCCCTCAACCACGAGCGAGCCGCTGAAAGCAAGTATCCAGAAAGAACAAAAAGCGCACCGATCAAATCACCGCCATCTTTGCCACTCTCAAGGCGCTGGGGCTCATCGCGTGAACATCAAATTCACGCAGATCATCAGAGAGTTGTGTTTAGTTGAGCTCTGGCTTTTCGACTGTTCAGTTTGCTTGTGGGTTGAGCGCGTCATGCCAGGCCTCCGCGCGCGGTCGATTTTCGGGAGGTAGGGCGCGGATGGCTTTGGACGCATCTTCGCGCGATGGAAACACGGTGAGGATTGCACGGACCATGGGATCGCCTTGCTGTGGGGGTAGTTGAGTGGCGGCGCTCAGGGCGGATGGAAGATCTGCTTTTGCGAGGACGAGAAGGATCTTTGTGTGGGGTTTCTCTCCAGCGGTTGGATGATCCGCTGCCGTGAGGAAGGACACCCATTCATCGGGGAGCGGGCGGGCATGAGCGAGGGTGTTTGTGATGAGTTTGGCTCGTTTTTCTGGTGGGAGGCGGAGCAAGGAAGATGCCATGAGGGGAGTCATGGAGTGGCGGCGTCCCTGCCTATCGAAGTGAGGCGACCACATCGCGGCAACCGCGTTTTCGAGCCATTCGGGGGAAGCTGCGGCGAGCGAGTCGAGGAATGCCGGGATGCGTTGTGGGTGGTATTGTTGGAGGTGCTGCAAGCAAGCGGTGATGACTGATGGAATCTCGCTGCGTGAGGATTCGGTTGAGGGTTTGGCGAGATCGCGTGCATCGATCAGCACTTGTTGGATGTCGGCGTCCCGGTTGCGGCGGAGGAGGAATATGCAGTAATTGGCGAGATAGGTGTCTTGGTTGGCGGGTTGGATGACGGCTTTTCGGAGTTCTGCCGCGGCATTTTTCGATAGCGGCTTTTGATGGATGGTGCCGTTGCGCAAGGCTTGCAGTGGATCGGGATTTTTTTCTTGGGCGGTTTTTGAATTCGCGGAAAACTCGTTGCGGAGTTGCGTGGTGAAGGCGGACTCTGGCAGCGAGCCGAGGAATTGACCGGCGGCTTCCGGATCGGTGGCAAACCACTCACGCAGGATGTCCTGCCAGGTGGAGGTGATCTGCCGCACTTCGATTTTTCCATCCAATCCGATCAGGAACTGGCAGGCGGCTAGATAGGAGTAACGGGCAAGTTCTCGTGCGATTTGAGATGCGGTGAAGTCGGTAAGCGGCGGTTTGAACTCTGTTAGGTAGAGTTTCGCCGCTTGCTCGGGGTCGGAGGAAGAAAGGTGGCGCACCATCGAGGTAAGAGCGGCCAGCCGTCCTTTCCCTGGTGGCAGCGAGAGGACCCAGGCGCGAGCGGAGTCCGCATCTTTTCTAAACCAGGAATCGACGGTTGAGTTCACGAAGGATGCATTGGGATTTTCATCGATGAGCGAGAGTGCGGCATCGCAGGCGGCGCGCGGATCGACGCGGCCCCATTCGGTCATGACGTTTGATAGAGAAGAGCCGGAGGCTTGCGGGGGAAAGGATTTGAGCATGGCGAAGGCGGCTGCGGGATCATCGGTGACGAGTTTTTCCATAACCGGTTGAACGAACTCCAGGCGCATGGCATCAGGGCCGGACTTGAGAAGTGTTTTGATTGTGATTTTCGGATCTTGATTTGCCATGATGCGGACGGCCTTCATGCCCATGGTGCGGCCTGCTTCGGTGGCGAGGCCGAGTTCGACGGCGCGCTCCCAGGTGTTGGCATCCTTGGTGGGTGGCGTACGCAAGGTGACGGCTGTGGAAAACGCGGTGCGCAGTTTTTTGTCGCGGATGCGTGAGACGAACTGCATGGCCTTTTCGTTCTGACTTTCGACTAGTTTTCTCGTGTATAAATCGATGACATCCTTTTGATTTTCCGTGTCCGGGCGTGCGGCGATGAGTGAGAGGAATTCATCCCAACGCGTGATTGTGACCTGTCCGTTGTTGTTGAGGTAGTAGAGAGCGGAAAAGAACGCGACATCAGAGCGGATGTCCTTGAGGAGTTTGAATGCGCGCTTTTCCTCGCCCTTGAGGAGAAGTCCTCGTGCGCGAATGCTGCGTTTCTCGTCCTTGTCTTTTTCGGGCATGCCGGGGATGGAGGAGATGGCATCATCGAATTCCTCCTCAGGCCGCATGGCGAGGCGTCCGAGGATTTCCTTCGGATCCTGATCGGGAAATTGTTGGATGTATTCCCCGGCCATGGTCTTGGCTTGGGCTACAGCGAGGTTGCCGACGCTCCACAACACGTAGGCTCGTAGCGCGGCGGTCTGCGCAGCTGGATCGGCGATTTCATGGAGCGTGGTTTGTGCTTTCAGAAAGTCTTCGCCCAATTGTTGGTGCAGTGTGTAGAAATTCATTTCTTTAGCGATTCGCTGTGGGGCGTGTCGCACAGCCGTGGGCATGGCATCGGCAGGAGAGGACCGCATCCAGCCGTCGATCAACTGGGTGCCGATGGCTTTGGCGCGGGGGTGATCGTGAGTGAGGAGTGAGGGGATGTCCGTGGCAAACTGTGAATCCGCCCATCCTCGCATGATGTCCTCACGAAACGTGTTCCATTCCGCATCGCTGAGGGAAAGAATCCATGGCAGCACCTTCATCGGGTTGCGCCCGAGCATGTAGCGGAGCAGGTGTTGACGTAGCGGCAGTGGTGTGGAGGGGGCGAGAATGTCTGCGGTCATGCCGAGCGCGGCATCGATGACTGGGTCGGGCATCGGTTCGTATGCATTTCCCATATGGGCTTCGGTTAGAGCGATGAGTATTTTTCTCTGCAAAGCGGGATCATCGAGGAGCGGAATGAGCCGCGCGTTGCGGAAGGCGGGCATCACAGGCTCCTCGTTGCGAGTGAAAAAAGCGGCGCGCCCTTCTTCCTGATGTGCGGCGGGGAGTGATTCGAGTAAGATGCGGAGGGTTTCGCGGTCGTCCGAGGTGTGTAGAAACCGGGCGAAACTGAGCCAGGCATCTTTGGTGTCGATCTTCCGGCAGATGTCGAGGGCTGCGGGCATGTCCTCTTGGGTGATGGCGGCTAGCATTTCGCGGGTGGTTTTTGCTTTGGCGTCCGGAGAATCGAGTGAGTCGATGAGGCGCAGGGCGGTGGCTAGATCGCGCCGTGCCAAATGGGCGGACACTGACTTTCGGAGCGAGGAAACATGATTTTTGAGCCGATCCTTGTCCGTTAGGCTGTTGAGAGCGGTCCAGGCGGCCGTGGCATCGAGTTCCGCCCAGCGGATAAACATCGGATAAGGAGGGAATGTGGTTTCGTCTTTCGAGGCACGGTCCTTGTATAATTCGAATGCGCGCTTGGGATCCTTGGCGACGAGTTGGACGGAGAAATCCGCCATTGCATTCTGGATGAGTCCGAAATCGCGAGCGGTCTGGATGGCGGCATCGATGTCGGATTCCAGAAGCAGGCAGGCAGCACGCAGGCGTCCGAGGTAATGCGGGTTTTTCAGGCCTGCCTTGGTGGCGGCGATGAAGCCTGCGGTATCGGATTCCGCCCAGCGTGTGTCGGTGAGGCCGAGGGCGCGGGACGCATGTCGTTGGGGAAATTTTTTTTCTGATAGATCCTGCGCGAGTGTTTCACGAAACTGCGGTAAGTCTGCGGCGGGGATCTCTAGCAACACGGCGCCGAAGCGCGAAGTGAAGCGGAGATCCTGTTGGACTTCGAAGAGGCCGTGGAATTCGGGATCGCCGGCGGTGGGGAAGGCGAGGGCGGGCAGGCAGCATGCGAGGAATGCCAGCGAGATGCTTGGGAAAGCGGTTTTCATGACTGGTAGAAGCTGGAAATTCATTTGGGTTGTTTCGCATCGAACAAGCGGAGGACGGCGCTTTTTTCGGGTTCGGAAAGCGCGGCGGCTTCCAGTGTTTGCGGATCCGGCTGGCGGCCTTCCAGATGGGCGTAGATGAGTTCCTCGCGTGCGGATGCGATGATGATCTGTTGCAGTGCGGGTTCGACATCGGGCATGAGGGATGGGTCGGCTTGTGCGCGTTGGATGAGGTTGCGGAGGTTCCTCTCCGTGAGCGCGGCACGGCGTGTGGGGTCTTGAATTTCGCCGATCCATTTCCGGATGCGGGGTTGGTATTTCTCCGCAGACCAGCGAGTGAAAATGATTTCCCAGGCAGCATCGCGGGCGTCTTTGTGAGTTAGGGAGCCTTCGTAGGTGAGGGCTTCGTCAAGGTTTTCCACGGGAGTGGATTTCAAGATGATTTCGGAAATTTCTGCAGGGGGGATTTCTTGGGTTGCTTGCAGTTCTGAGATCACCGATTGGCGGAGTTTTTTGTTACCGGCAGCAGTGGCATACTCCAACAGGCCGAGGAGTGAATCGATCTTGTGCGGTCCTTTGGAAAGTTTCCGGATGTTGGCGACGACTTCCGCTTCATCGACGATGGCGAGGGCACGGATGGTGGCGATGGTGCGAGCACGGGCCTCCCTTGCGGCGGCAAGTTTTTTGGCTTTTTCTTGCTGTTTTTCGGCGGATTCTTCTTTAGGCGCGGGCTTAGTGTTAGGGATGGTGGGTTGAGCTGACTTTGGCTTTGCGCGTGCGGGATGTTGTGTAGGCAACTCGGGAAGAAGCCAATCGGGGTAGGAGCCTGTGCCATAGGAAAGCCGGGCGATTAACTCGCGGATCGCCACCTTGCGTTCTTCTCCGGGCGGGAGAGATTTCACCCAAGCGGCGGATGCCTCGGGTTCGGATTGAGTCCAAAAACGAATCATGGTTTCGATGATCGAGAGGCGCAGGGGTTCTTGCGTGACCAGCAGGCTGTGGGCAGTGGCGGCGCGGCCGTTTTTCTCTCTCCAGGCTGAGAAGAAAGTGGGTAAGGCGGGTTGATATTCCGCCGGGCGGGCCCGCATCTGGCGGAATGTGGCGGCGTGGTCATCTTGATGGATTTTGAGCAGCGCCTGCATCCGCCAGACGGAGGTATTGGGGAGTATGTCACTCGCCTCGATGGCATCCATGAGCGCTTTAGGATCCGCTTTCAGCCATTCGCCCATTTTTTGGTTGAAGTAGGAGGACGCACCTTCTCTTCCGTAAAGATCGCGAATGGTTTCGGCCCATTTTTCTTTGGGTGCGCGGGCGGCGGCAGCGCTTTGCCATTTTGCGAGGATTTCCTCCGTGGCCCATGCCGGCGGCAAGTTTCGCACCATTTCATAACAGCGGGAGAAATCTTCATCGCTCCAGCCTTCGGTGGGTAGGTTCTTCCCAAGCGTGGCGCGCAAGGCCGGGTTTTGGGATTTCATCATCAGCGCGAGGTGGTCGGGGCCGCTGAGTTTGTCGATGCATCCATCGATCGCCTTGTCGCGGTCCTTGCCTGCGGGCAGTTGAAACAGGGTTTCCAAGAGCGGGGCGGCCAAGATGGTGGGCAAGCGGTAATCAGCGATGGGAACGATGGCCTTGAGGCGGAGAACCGGATCCGAGATGGCACGGACGATATCCGGGATGGCCGTGAGGTCGGCGGTTTCCCGCTCCCGTATGGGCTCGGTCATGCGGTGGAGGATCTGATCCCGGACGTAGGTGTGTTTCGGATCGATGGCGAGAATCAGATCGGTGAACGAGCGGCCTTTTTGTGTTTTGGCGGCGCTGTTGGTGAAATAGGGTACGATGTGGTCGATGTCTTCCTTGCGGTCCAGGGCGACGATTGCAGCAACGCCTTCTTCGCGGGGAAGGCGCATGATAAAATCGCGATGCACTTCGCGCCGAGCGAGTGCGCGGCTTTCCGGGTTTTCGATCTTGTCCATGAGGGCGAGGATTTGCTGCTGGTTCCACTTTTTTATGTGGACCATCGTATGGTGAGGCATGGCGCTTGCCCATTCGCGCCGGTGTTTGGGATGCTGAGAAAAGAGGTGCGGAACGGCGGATTCCGGATCGTGTCGCAACCATTCGGCACCCAGATACTGGCCGAATTCGATTTCGCGCGAGCGGGTTCCTTTAAGCAGTCGCCCGGTGTCATCGGCGAGTTTTTCACGCGGCCATGATTGAGCGATATCGCGGTAGTAGAGGCTGGCGTATGAATGGCCGGACTTCATATCCGCCAGCCATGTCCATGCGCGCTCGGGATGGCGGGCCATCATCAACTGCAAGGTGTGATAGGCATCGTTGGATTTTTTTTCATCGTATGCTGCGTAGCCATCCCGAATGAGCTTTTCGATGGCGGCTTCTTCGCGGGCGAGTTTGGCTTTATCATCCGCAGGAGTTGGGGCTTTTGGCGGCGATGTTGTTTCTGCGGGTTCCGGTCGTAATTGTCTTTCGAGGCGCTCTCGGTCTCCCTTGTTCCTGATACTGCGGATGAGCGGGTCCAAATCTTTGGGTTTGGTGGGTGATTGGGTTTTGACGAGTAAATGGAAGATGCTGCGGCGGTTCTTTTCGTTGTCTATCCGAGTGGCTTCGCTCCAAGCTGCGGGGAAATCCTGTTTTGCCCACGCCTCAAAGGCCATTTCCAGAGGGTTTCGGAAGGTCCGGTATTGATCTGGGCTTTCGTGATACAGACGCACGGCGCGTGGAGGATCGATGGCGGATAGATGCCTGTAAAAGTCGCAGTGTTCGCCGAAATCCTCGTAGGCCGGGATGATGAGATAGTAGCGGATGGCGGTTTCGATGTCGTGATCGAGGAGTCCCCGCAGTGCGCTGCCCTGAGCTTCATTTGAAGCGCGCGCTTTGCCGGTGGCAACCGCTTCCAGTAGAGCTTGCGGTGCTATTTCCGCCCAGTGGTGTTCGAGTAGATCCTTGGCTGTGCGAATGCGGGACGGAAGTGCGGCGGATGGAAGTGCAAGATGCGCGTGGTAGGCGGCGATTTGCTCGGATTTCAGGCCGTCGATCTGCGTGGAGATGGCGGTGAGAAATTCGATTTCAGAGGGTTTTGCTAGAGCATCATCGGGCTTCGGAAATTCTCCCGATGCATCCGGCACCGGTAGCAGGAATAGAAGAGAGGCCAACGCGATCCGCAGGTGCGCAGGCACGGATGATTCCCAAAACCGGGAGGAAGATGGCTTAGACCTGTTTTCGCGCTCGGCGCGTTCGTTAGTTGTTAAGCTCATAAGATTGTCGGAAGTTTTCAGCGCTCATCCTGGATGACTCTCCCCGCTCACTCCTCGACTGACAATCTGGAAAATCCGGAGAAGCGTGAGCTATTCCTTGCGCTTGGGCTTCGGCAACGCATCTTGCGGCATGATCCGGTTTTTCATGGCTGTTGTCGCAGCGGCATTGCTCGTTTCCTGTTCCTCACTCCCGATTCCCGGTGAGTCCACCTCCATCGCTCCCTCGCGCGAGGCACGGCAAATCATGGAACGCTCGTCGGCCGTCACTGGCGCTGCTTGGAAGCGTTACCGCGAGATTCAAGTGAGATACGACGGCGATTGGGCACCGCTCGCCGTGCGGCTGCAACCCGTGCTGACGGATGCGGGTTTCAGAAAATCCTCGGTGGAAACCTACAAACCCGCTAGCAGAGGCGTCCGGCAGATCCACACCGGGCCAAAAGGGACGAAAACGGTGGAGCGCCGGGGGGCAGAGATTCGAGTAGGGTTCAATGGTAAGGCCGCCAACGAGCGTGAGGTTCTGGATGCTGCGGCACTCGTGGCGGACGCCTACACGGCTTTTCTCTTCGGCCCCTCGTGGCTCACATCCAGAGGCGCGGACTTCCGGCTCCTTGGCGAACGGCAGTTGGGCGGCGAAACTTGCCACCTGATCGCGGGCCGACTCACGCCGGGCCTCGGCGCATCGGGCGAGGATCATTTCATCGCGTGGATTGGTCGGGAAAGCGCCCTGATGCGGCGTTTCCAGTTCACCCTCAACGGCCTGGACTCCACGCGCGGGGCAGATGTGGATGTGACCTTCTCAGACTTTCAGAAAGCCCCCGACGGGGCGCTATGGCCCGGCCATTTCCTAGAGCGCATCCAGCGCCCGATCCCCGCCAAGGCCCACGAGTGGCGCATGACATCGCTCAGGCTCGATGGGGTGCGGGTGAAATTCACCCCGTTGCCTTAGGCTCGTTATGAGGTGAAAGCTGAAGGTTTTGGAACTTTCTTCGATCATCGGAAACGTAACTCTCCTAGCCGCTTGCCAAGAATTTTTTCGGCGGCGGTCTTCTGGCGGATGTGATTATTGGCAACAGAGCTTGCTCTCAATCGCTGCTGAGCTTTTGAAAGCTCGCGCGGAGCATAGCGAGTCCCAAGGGCACTAGGTTCCAGTTGAGCGCAGACCGGATGTCCGCGTGATCTCAAACCTGAACCTATAGTCAATATGACGATCTATCTGTATTTGTCCCTCATGCCGGAAGCTTTAATTGCTTCGCATCTCCCGCCGGAAGATTACGGTGCTTATTTGGCGCTAGGCCCGAAAAAGCGCTCACAAGGCCAAGCGATCTTTTTCAAGCTCTCCGAGGCGTATGCCAAGGAAAAGCTGGATGCCTATGAGGGCGTTGCGGAGCTTCGTGATGGACGCATCCGCCGATCCGCCTACTTGAGCATCCACCGTGTGTTGGAGCAAACTCCGCTCGATGCCATTGAGTCGCTTCATCTGACTTCGAATGACGGCCACGTGCTTACCTTGCTTCCGAAAGAGTATCAGCCATCACCCGGGCCGAGGTTTCATCTCTATCAGGAATTTTGTCCGGTGACTCCGCGGGTTGTAAGTGAGCTTGAGCCCAAAGAATTTGCGGCGACCATCACTGACACGAGTCGCGCGGTGTCGATCCCGGCGCTGGTATTTGCCGAGTTAATTTTGGAACGCCTAGGGGACGATCCTGAGGCGAATGGTGTGGAAAACCTACCATACGGCAATTTGGAGCATCTGCGGGATTGTCTGAGGGAATTGCGGGCGAAAAGCGGAAAATCCACCAAGTTGGTAGTCCGTCACCTTGAGCAGGATGTGCTTTTCCGGACGATTCATCGTGGGTTTTTTGTAGCAGGTCAGGGAGGGGCGTTCCGTTTCTTCCCGATGCCGACGCGCAGCGAGTTGGAAACCACTCATTATGCATGGTGGCGTTCCGCTCTTCGGTCCATCAGGTTTTAATTCACACTCTATCTATCAAAAAAATTTCTTATGCAATCAAATCTTTTCTGGCTGATACCAGTCGCTTCAATTCTCGCCCTAGGCTTTGCTTACTGGTTTTTTAAAAGCATGGTCGCCTGCGATGAAGGCACGCCTCTCATGAGGGAGATCGCACAGCACGTCCGTGAGGGCGCAATGGCCTATTTGAAACAACAATACAAAGTGGTGGCGATTGTTTTTGCCATCATGACGTTGGTCTTTGTGTGGTTGTCCTACGGGCTCCATCTACAAAACAAATGGGTTCCTTTTGCCTTTCTAACCGGCGGTCTGTTTTCAGGGCTAGCCGGTTTTTTTGGCATGAAAACCGCGACTTATGCCTCCGCGCGGGTCGCTCATGCAGCCCATCATTCGCTGGACGCAGGCCTCCGCCTCGCCTTCCGCAGTGGTGCGGTGATGGGCTTGGTGGTTGTCGGACTCGCGCTGCTGGATATTTCTATTTGGTTCATCGTCTTGAACAAGTTCGTGACGGCTGCGACTGAGGGTCAACGGTTGATGATTATCACCACGACGATGCTGACCTTTGGAATGGGCGCTTCGTTGCAGGCACTCTTTGCACGTGTGGGCGGCGGGATTTTCACCAAGGCGGCTGACGTCGGTGCCGACCTCGTCGGCAAGGTGGAAGCTGGTATCCCAGAAGATGATCCGCGCAATCCCGCAACCATTGCCGATAATGTCGGTGACAACGTGGGTGACGTGGCTGGCATGGGTGCCGACCTTTACGAATCTTATGTGGGATCGATTCTCGCGACCGCCGCGCTGGGAGCTGCCGCTTTCACTCAGGCCGGCCAAAACGAAAATGCATTTAAAGCCATCCTCGCACCCATGGTGGTGGCGGCGATTGGCACGGTGCTTTCGATTATCGGGATCTTCGCCGTGTCTGTGAAAAAAGGTGCATCCCAAAAGGATTTGCTCAATGCGCTGGGCCGCGGTGTGAATCTCAGTTCGCTGCTAATCTTCATCACCTCGTTTTTCATCTTAAAAGCGCTCGATCTGCCGAATTACACCGGTATTTGGGGCGCTATTGTGGTAGGTCTTCTAACCGGTATCGTGATTGGCAAGGCTACTGAGTATTTCACTTCGCAGGAGTATAAGCCAACCAGGGCCATCGCGGAAAGCGCCGCCACCGGTCCTGCGACCGTGATCATTTCTGGTCTTGGAACGGGTATGCTTTCCACGGTGGTTCCTGTGACTGCGGTTGTGATCGGCACGACGCTGGCCTACTGTTTTGCGGCAGGAGATTGGCATTTCTCGCCGGACCATATTGGTATGGGACTCTACGGCATCGGTATCGCCGCTGTCGGGATGCTTTCCACCTTGGGCATCACGCTCGCTACAGACGCCTACGGTCCGATCGCCGACAACGCGGGCGGCAACGCCGAGATGGCGGGCCTTCCTCCTGAAGTGCGCCGTCGCACGGATGCGTTAGATTCGCTGGGTAACACCACTGCCGCCACCGGCAAGGGATTCGCCATCGGCTCAGCTGCTCTAACAGCATTGGCGCTGCTTGCTTCTTATGTGGAGGAGCTCAAGATGGCGATGATGCACGCCGGCCAGACCACGATGGAAGTGTCCAGTGTTCAGGTGCCGATCATCAGTGCCACGTTGACCCAATTCATGACGCACTTCGAAGTGCATCTTCTCAATCCCAAGGTGATTCTTGGTGTCTTCATTGGCTCAATGATGTCGTTTGTCTTTTGCGGACTCACCATCAACGCGGTCGGCCGTGCGGCCCAAAGCATGGTGGAGGAAGTGCGGCGTCAGTTTAAGGAAAAGCCCGGGATTCTGAGGGGCGAGGACAAGCCGGATTATGCACGATGCGTCGCGATTTCGACGGTTGGTGCTCAGCGAGAAATGATTCTGCCCTCGATGCTCGCAGTGCTGGTTCCGATTGGTGTGGGTCTGATTTTTGGAGTTCCGGGAGTCTTCGGTCTTCTCAGCGGTGGCCTTGCCACGGGATTTGTGCTCGCCGTTTTCATGGCGAATTCCGGTGGTGCTTGGGACAACGCTAAAAAATACGTGGAAGAAGGCCACCTCGGAGGCAAGGGCTCATCCGCCCACAAGGCGACCGTGATCGGCGACACCATTGGCGATCCTTTCAAGGACACCGCCGGCCCCAGCCTGAACATCCTGATCAAGCTGATGAGCATGGTTTCGATCGTGACGGCCGGTGTGAATATCGCCTTCACCTTGTTTTGAAGCGCGTTTGATGCGGGAGATCTACGATTCATGCGGCACGCTGATTTCCGGATGGAAAGTGTCGCTTGAATCTTGTGGATCTGCCCGCCAATCTCAGCGGCGTGATTCCCAACGTCCTCGCTGAACGCTACGCCTCGCCCGCTCTCCAAGCCATCTGGTCCGCCGAGGGGCGGATAGTGCTCGAACGTGAATTCTGGATTGCCGTAATGAAGGCTCAGCGTGATTTGGGCCTTGATATTCCTTCAGAGGCGATCGCGGCTTATGAGCGTGTGAAGGACCAAGTGGATGCGGCTTCGATCATGGCGCGTGAAAGGATTACACGTCACGACGTCAAAGCGCGGATCGAGGAGTTCAATGAACTCGCTGGCCATGAGCAAGTTCACAAGGGGATGACATCGCGCGATCTCACGGAGAATGTCGAACAACTTCAGGTGTATCGCTCGCTGCTGATGGTGCGGGATAAGACGATCGCGGCATTGGCGCGGATGCGGGCTCGCTCGGAGGAGTGGAGTGAGCTCGTTCTAACTGCCCGCACGCACAATGTGGCGGCCCAACCGACGACGCTTGGCAAGCGGATCGCGATGTTTGGTGAAGAGTTGCTTTCAGCATTGGTCGCGTTGGAGTCGGTGATTTCGCAGTATACGGTGCGCGGGCTGAAAGGCGCGGTTGGCACGCAAATGGACCAGCTTTCGTTGTTTGAGGGAGACATGGGAAAAGTGGCGGATTTGGAAAAACGCGTCGTCGGCCATCTCGGCATGCCTGCAGTGTGGACAAATGTCGGGCAGGTTTATCCGCGCTCGCTGGATTTCCGAGTGGTGGCGGCCTTGACTGACCTTTGCTCGGGCCCGTCCTCGATGTGCAAGACGTTGCGGTTGATGGCAGGGCATGAGACGGCCAGCGAGGGATTTGCGCCCGGGCAGACGGGTTCCAGCGCAATGCCGCACAAGATGAACTCCCGCTCGTGCGAACGCGTGAATGGTTTTCACGTGATACTCAAAGGCTACCTCACCATGGCCTCGGGGCTGGCCGGCGATCAATGGAATGAGGGGGATGTTTCCTGCTCGGTGGTCCGCCGGGTGATGTTGCCCGACGCGTTTTTCACCATCGACGGGATGTTTGAAACTTTTCTAACAGTTCTTAATCAGATGGATGCATACGAAGCGGTGATTGCCGCCGAGACGGCCCATTATCTGCCGTTTCTCATGACCACCACGATCATGATGGAAGCCGTGAAAGCCGGGGTCGGTCGCGAGTCGGCGCACAAGGCGATCAAGGAACACGCGGTGGCCACGGTGAATGATTTGCGGGCGGGAAAAATTGACCGTAACAATCTGATAGAACGGCTTGCTGGTGACGAGCGGCTAGGGCTCAAACGTGCAGCGTTGGATGCCATCCTCGCACGAGGTGACCGCGAGTCAGGTGCGGCGAAAGCACAGATCGCGGCCTTTGCGGAAGCGGTGGGAAAGCTCCAAGCAGCGCATCCCAAGGCGGCAGCGTATGGGCCGGGCTCGATTCTCTGACGGGGCTTTACTCGATATCCCAAGGACTATCGACGGGCTTGACTGGCACGGGAGCAGCTGCTGGTTCAGGCGTGGGGACTGTTTCGGGAGTGGGCACTGGGGTTGGCTCGGGAGTGGGCACGGGCGTTGGCACGGGCGTTGGCACGGGCGTTGGCACGGGGGCTGGTTCAGGAGCTGGCGCCGGGGTTGGTTCAGGAGCTGGCGCCGGGGTTGGTTCAGATGAGAATGCGTCATCGGGTTTAGGCACCTCCGGAGGAGCTGGCGGCGGGGGTGGAGGCGGTGGATTGGCGATCAATTGCTCAATGAGATCGGTTTTTGAAATCGGGAGAGTAATCGTGTATGCGGTATCTCCCGGCCTAACTGAGACGTTGGAGCCTGTCAGGCGGAGAAGCTTCGCAGGGCTACCGGCTGCAACGGTGATGGTGAGTCCGGATGATTCGTCGGAAAATCGGGTTTCTTCCTTCAGAATGACTTTGCCGGGCAATTGTTCTGGGACCAGGCTGGCAAGGTCGATGCCCGCGGCAGCGGCTGTTAGAACGCTGGGTTCCGGTTTGGCGGGTGCCTCGGTGACCACCTTCGGGCTGCTACCAATCAGGTGGTTCCGTAGCACGGGTTCCGTAATGTAACCTAAAAAGCCGGCACCGGCCGTCCCGAAAAGGAATAGTAAAAGTTTCATGTAATGCAGATACGTAGCTGCCAGAGCATTTCTTGGAAAGAATTTTAGGAGGATCCGTTTTATTTGTCGGGGATTTGCTCCAGATGAGCGAGGGCTTTCGCGAAGCTTGCGTTGCTGAGGAAATGGCGAAGTCGGGGATCGATCTGCCCGGGATGAGCGCTCGACCATGCGGTGATTTCCTCCGAAACCTGTTTGAGCGCCGTCAATTGGCCGGCGGGATCGCGGTCCCGCCACGCGTGATCGGCAATGATTGCCTCGCGGCGGCGGAGGGAGGTGATTAAATCATCGGCGGTGGCCATGACGGATTGAAGCACGCGTTCCAACCAATCACCAGCGGATAAAATGAGGCGATGTTCATTGAAAAATGGATTGCTATGGCGGTCATTTGGACGGCTAGATTCTCTCACCGTCATGCGATTGGTGTGACGTGTATTGAAAGAAACTGGGTCCGAGTTCCGGTAAAAATAGCGGGCAATTGCAGTCATCAAACACCTACAAATCATGAGTTCATCTGATCGTTTCCAAAATCCCTCAACGGGTTCGTTTCCACGTCGTTCTTTCCTCAAAGCCACTCTAGCGGCAGGCGGAACCAGCATTTTTGCTCCGCAATTGTTGTTCGGAGCACCGGGCAAGGCAGCTCCTGGCGAGCGGGTGAACTTGGCCTGCTGCGGAATCGGCAATCGTGGCGCGGAAGTGATCAAGGCTTTGGATGCTACTGGATTGGTCAATATTGTGGCGCTTTGTGACACCGACATGGGAGCCAAGCACACGCAACCCATTCTCAAGCAATTTCCCAAGGCGCAACAGTTTCAAGATTTCCGCAAAATGTTCGACAAGATGGGCAAGGAAATTGACGCGGTCAGCGTGGGGACGCCGGATTTCTCACATTTCCCGATTGCGATGTTGGCGATGTCGCTGGGCAAGCATGTCTATTGCGAAAAGCCGATGGCCCACAGTTACCAGCAGGTTGAACTGATGATGGCCGCCGAGAAAAAATACAAGGTGGCAGCGCAGATGGGGAATCAGGGGCATTCGGAAACCGCTTATTTCCAATTCAAAGCATGGACGGAAGCCGGGATCATCAAAAACGTCACCCAAATGCAGGCGTTCATGAACAAGGAGCGCCGCTGGCACGGGAAAAAATTTGCGGAATACCTGCCCGAGCAGCCGATTCCAGCCTCGCTTGATTTTGACACTTGGTTGGCGACGGCTGAAGAGCGCAAATACAATCAAGGCTATATGAACGGCGAATGGCGCTCATGGTTTGATTTTGGCAATGGTGCGCTCGGAGATTGGGGCGCGCACATTTTCGATACAGCCCATGAATTCTTAAATCTGGGTCAACCGACCGTGGTGGAACCCATGAAAATGGAAGGTTATAGCCAATTGATCTTTCCGCAGGAATGCACTTTGTCATTCAAGTTTCCCGCCCGTGGTGAGCACCCACCCATGGAATTGATTTGGTATGAAGGTCAGAATAACACGCCACCACTTCCCGCTGATTTTGGCGAGGCTGTGGTGGATGGCAACATCCCACCGCCAAGCACCGGCAAGATCGACTCCAAGAATCAACCGCCTGGCAAAGTCATATATGGTGAAGATCTGACATTCAAAGGCGGTTCACACGGTTCCGCGTTGGCCATTATCCCACCCTCCAAGGCGAAGGATATGCAGTCGAAACTTCCCGAAGTGCCGAAAAGCCCGTCCGACCACTTCAAGAATTTCCTCTTGGCGTGCAAGGGCGAGGAAACATGCCGTTCTTCATTCGCGATTGCGGGGCCATTGTGCAAAACCATGGCTCTAGGCGTCATCGCCCAACGCGTGAATGCCAAATTGGAATTCGATCGCGAAACCCAGCAAATTACCAATCACAAGGTTGCTAACGGCTTACTCGCCGGAGTGACGCCCCGTGCGGATTGGCTCCAGTATTACAAACTGTAAGCGGAGTAAAAGGATCATTCCTCCTCAAATTTGCGGGCGATGAGTTCTCCGATCGCCAGGATCGCGGCATCGGCATCGGAGCCTTCTGAAGTCACCGTGATGATGGATCCGTGTCCTGCGGCCAGCATCATGAGACCCATGATGCTCTTGCCATCCACTTCTTCACCGTCTTTTTCAACAAAGATATCCGCTTGAAAACGGTTGGCGGTTTTGACGAACTGCGCGGCTGGGCGAGCGTGAATGCCAAGTTTATTGAGGATGGTGAATTCTTTTTTAGCCATGGAATAATAGGTTCGCGCCGGAGCAAAGATAGAAACTCCCAGAGAGTCTCCAAGGTAAAAATTTAATCCTTAGGCGAAGAAGGCGAATTCTTGTCGGTTCCAGGAAAATTCAGTTTGATTCCTACCCCCATCGGCCGTGAGAGTAGCCCCGCCATGCTAGACATCCGCGTCATTCGCGACAATCCCGCCATCGTCCAAGAACGCCTCAAAGCCCGCGGCGGCGAGCATTGGCGGTTAGTGGACGCCGTTCTCGCCTGCGATGAGGCTCGCCGCAAGGCCGAGACGGACAAACAACAGCTCCAGAGTTCCCGGAAAACGATCTCCAAGGAAATCGGAATGCTCAAGGCCAAGGGCGAGGATACAGCTGCGATTGAGACGGAAGTCCGGGCCATCAATGAGCGGATCGCCGCACTCGATGGCACGGCCGAAGACGCGGCGGTTGAGCAAGCTGATCTGTTGCTGAATATTCCAAATCTCACTCACGACGCCTGCCCGATCGGCTCGGATGAGACGGCCAATCCAATTGTGCGCGAATGGGGAGCCATACCTGAGATCGCCGCACCCAAGGATCATGTCGAACTCGCGCATCAGCACGGCCTCATCAGTTGGGACGACGGCATCCGCGTTGCTGGCTCGGGTTTCGTGGCGTATCGCGGCAAGGGCGCGCGGCTCGAACGCGCACTCATCAATTTCCTGTTGGATACCCAGACCGCCAATGGCTACGAAGAAGTCAATGTCCCGCATCTGGTCAAACGCGAGTGCATGGAAGGCACCGGGCAACTTCCAAAATTCGAGGATGACATGTATGGCACCGATGCGGATGAATCCGGTGTCAACAATCTCTTTCTAGCGCCCACAGCTGAGGTTCCTGTGACCAATCTCTATCGCGATACGATTCTCGCGGAATCCGATCTGCCGGTGAGAATGGTGGCTTACACCCCCTGTTTCCGCCGCGAGGCGGGCTCCGCCGGACGAGACAACAAGGGGATCATCCGCATGCACCAGTTCGATAAGGTCGAGCTCGTGCAAATCGTCCACCCGGATCATGGATTTGAAGTGCTTGAACAACTCACCGCTCATGCGGAATCGATTTTGCAAAAACTCGGGCTGCACTACCGCACCATCGAACTCTGCACCGGTGATATCGGTTTTTCCTCGGCGAAAACCTACGACATTGAAGTTTGGGCGCCAGGACACGGCAAGTATCTTGAAGTATCGAGCTGTTCGTGTTTCACTGAATACCAGGCTCGCCGCATGAAGTTGCGTTTCAAGGATTCCGAAGGCAAAAACCGCTTCCCGCACACGCTCAACGGCTCCGGCACTGCTTTGCCGCGCCTCTATGTCGCATTGTTAGAGCAATGCCAGCAGCCCGACGGAACGATCCGGATTCCCGATGCTCTGGTGCCGTACTACGGCGCGGAAGTTCTGTGAAATATTTTTCGCCGCCGGATGTTGAATAATTCCGCGATCACGTAATGGTGGTGTAGCCGTGATCAGGTATATTGCATTTTGTAAGGGATAGCACAATTGCCCGCTAAAAAAGGGCCCACGGGCGTCGGAACAAGGGATCCGACGCCTTTGGTTTTTCACTCCCCAGTGATGGTTTGGAAATTGCCGCAGAATTCAAAAACTGTTAAGTTGTATTTAAAAAATCTGCTGATCATTTTTTCAGGTGTATTCAGAATCATTACTTTGGGAAGTAATGACCAGCCCAAAAAACCGTTCCGTGAAACCCGTCAATCTCGCTTAGCCGCACAGATTTTTTTGAAAAATGGCCTAATCATCAAAGGTGAGATATCAGGTGTTTTTCACCACGCGCGCCCGGCATCCTTATTCCGAGGCGGCATCCTTATGCCGAGGCGGCAATGAGCAGCAGCAGATTCACGCCTAGGAAACATGGCAGCATGATGCCGAAAGCGGCCTTGTCCAGTTTGCGCGAGAGGGCCTCCTCGCCCCGGTGATCGAACAGATAGAGAGAGATGGTGCTTTCGATAATGGTGACAAGAATGGTGAGGATGCCTAGCGCGTTAACGACATCGGCAAGGGCGAACTGGCCTGTATCCGGCACATAACTGCCAACGAGATAGGAATTCGCGACTGCGGCGAAGAGCCCGCCGACGCCGAGGCCGAAGCGCGGGTCCACATCGGTCGGCTTGATAAAACAAGCAAGCATGGAGACGATGACGGCTACATAGAGAGCTTGAAACATTTTTAGATAGAGTCCCCAGCCGTCGCGCTTGAAGGCCATGCCAAAACGGTATTGGGAGAAGGTGGATTTGGTGCCGGCGGGCATGCGTGGATCGCCGCGGGTGGTTTTGTAGGAGTGGGCTTTTTCGATCCCGACAGAGCGAATCAACCGGTAGCCGGGAACAGAGACGCGGGAGCTGATGCTGGTGCTGGTGGAATCCGGCACAAAGAGCATGCGCTCGCGAATACTGCGCCCGCTTTCGATGGCGATGGTCAGCATGTGCTCATCCACCGGAAAGCGTTCGATCCGGAACGCTTTTGTCAGTTCCGCAACCACCCGATAGCGGGCGTAGTGGCTTTGTCCATCGGTGGCTTCGTCTAGTTTCTCCTTCGACATGATCGTGCCCTCCATTAGCACAAAATCCTCGCCGGGGTCGCGCAGGTCGCCTTGCCAGCGAAACCAGATGTCGAAAACAACACTCCATGCCGAGTCCTTAATCGAGAGTTTTGGAATGCGTTCTACATACACGCCGACTTCGACGGGGATGGCACCTGCGGTGGGGGCCTGTTCGGCAGCGGTCACGCCCGGATCTGGCACGGAGGGGTCCATCAGTGCGCGCCAAAGCGCGCGATCTTCGCGCTTGGCCTGCCACTGTGACCAAGAGAGACAGGCACCGGTGACGAGGAAAAAGAGCACCAGTACGATGGTGGAAATCCGGAACCACGCCCGCTCCTGCCGGGCGCTGAGATGGTTCGGGGCTTCGTTGGGTTCCGTCATCGCTTGCAGGGATGGAATGAGATTAAACGGTGCAGACGTCGATGCCAAGCACGGTAATTGTTTGCCCTGATCAGACCGCGCCCACCACTGCGAGGCCGAATGGTATTAACGGAATGTTGGTTAGGTGAGGTCGTCAAGGTCAGGCACGTCTCACCCAGTTTGTGACTAAAGAACTTGGGTTTGACTGGTCTCGCAAGAAATCAACCAGTCGGTTTTTATGGACTTCACACCCGTTCGGGAAACTCGCTTTTCCAGCGGGTGAGGGCAGATCGGATTTCTTCAGCGTCGCGGGTGGGGCTTAGTTCCCAAACCAGTGGGCAGTGCGGTGGAAAAAATTTCAGCAGTGCGGCGTAATCCAAAGTGCCGCTGAAGGGCACTCGATGATCGCGGGCAGGCCACTCGACATCGTGAACGTGACCACCGATGAGGTAGGGCCTAATTTGTTCTAACCATTCGGTATGGTCTAGAAGGCCGAGGTTGTGCTTGAGTTGGACATGGCCGAAATCGTGCCAATAACCGACCGACGGGTGATTGGTGAAGTGCGCTTGAAGGGCGATCATCTCGCGCTCGGTTGGCATGTCCTCGAAGCGTGAGCGGGATTCTACGGCGAGTTTGATGCCGAGCTCTGCGGCACGGTCGGCGATGGTGGTTAGAGCTTCCAAGGCGCGGTGAAAATAAAGCGGGGCGATTTTCTCACGTTTTTTGACGAACTCGATTTTCGACTGAATGAATTTGGGTCCGTGTGATTCTCCCGCGGCGACCATCGCGGTGAGTGGGCGGGTCCAGCGTTTTGGAGGCATGGGCACCGAGCCCATGTGGAGCACGAGGTATCCGGCTTGAAACTCTGCGGCCAATTCCAGCGTGCGTAGGGTCATGTCCATCGCGCGTTGACGGTCGAATGGGCGGTGCGAGGTGAATTCGTATGCGTCCGGGGCGTCGATCATCACCTCGACGGGCGAAGGGAAGCAGTTGTGGACACCAGAGCAGTTGAAAATCCCGCGTTTGAAGGCTTTTTGAATTCCGGGCAGCTTGGCGATGGTCATGCCATGAGACAACTCGATGTGCGAGAACCCGAGATCGACAATTTCCTCGATCATTGTTTCGCCGTCCGAGTGGCGGCTGTTATTCCAGCATGATGAAAAAGCGAGCATGGTAATGGCTAGGAATGACCTTCCCGCTATTTCTATCAGTCGGGGATTTCAAGGCCTTGTTGCCTGAGGATCTCAAGGGCGGCGGCAACGCCGGATTCGATGGTATGGTCTGAGTTGTCGAGGATCGTTGCGCCCTCGGCCACGACGAGTGGAGCGGTGGTGCGTTTGCTATCGGCAGCATCGCGTTTGGCGATGGAATCGACTTCGCCGTCCTTGCCGCGGCGGGCAGCGCGGACGTGTTCGGCAGCGTCGACATAGATTTTGTAAGGTGTATCCGGAAAGACTACTGAGCCGATGTCCCGGCCTTCCATGACGATGCTGGAGTGGGAAAGATAGCTGCGTTGGAGGTCGATGAGTTTTTCACGAACTTCCGGAATGGCGGAGATCGTTGAAACATTGGCGTTGATGGCCTCGGCGCGGAGGGCGTCTCCTGGATCGCTGCCATCGATGGTGATGGTGGAAATGATACCGTCATTAACGCATTGAATATCAATTTTTTCTAGCAAACTAACAATTTCTTCGGTGTTTTTTGGATCGATGTTATTCTGCAGAATTTTCCAAGTGATGGCGCGGTACATGGCGCCGGAGTTGACCATGATAAGACCGAGGTGTTCCGCGAGCAAGCGGGCGAGCGTGCTTTTGCCAGATGCGGCTGGGCCATCAATGGCGATGGCAAAGTACGGGGCTGGATTCGAGTTCACGCGAGGGAAGTGGTTGGTAGGGTGAAATCCGCAGCGTGAGAGCGCTCATGCAAGATGGCATCGAGGTGATGTGAGAATCCGGGATAGGATGTGTTTACGCAATCGGTGTTTTGAATGATGGTTTCTCCTTCCGCGAAGAGGCCGGCGATGGCGAATGCCATGGCGATGCGATGGTCTCCGAAACTATCGATCACTGCGCCGTGAAGAGGATGGCCACCTTCGATTTCCATACCGTCTTCAAATTCTTCGACGACGGCGCCCATCGCACGGAGGTTGTCCACCACGGTGGTGATGCGGTCGGTTTCCTTGACTCTGAGTTCGTGGGCATTGCGGATGACGGTGCGGCCTTGGGCGAGTGCGGCAGCGACGGCGATGACGGGGATTTCATCGATGAGATTGGGCACTTCGCTTTCCAAGATGGTGGTTCCTTTGAGCGGAGCGCCGTGGATCTCGATGTTACCGATGGGCTCACCTTCTGAATGGTGGACGATTTCCGACATTTGCGCGCCCATGCGGCTGAGCACTTTGAGGATTGCGGTGCGGGTTGGGTTGAGTCCGACGTCTTTGAGGAGTAAACGCGAGCCGGGGAGTGCTGCGGCAGCGACGAGCCAGAAGGCGGCGCTGGAGATATCGCCGGGCACGGTGAAATCACAGGACGCGGGGGTTTGTCCGCCATCGATAGAGATCGAGTTACCGTCGTGACGCGTGTTGACTTGGAATGAAGCGAGCATGCGCTCCGTGTGGTCGCGGGTTTCGGCGGGTTGGATGACGGTGGTGGTTCCTTCGGTAAACATGCCTGCTAACAGAACCGCGCTTTTCACTTGTGCGCTGGCGACTGGCATCTCGTAAGTGATGGGCGTGAGTTTGGCGGGGTGGATTAACAGTGGCGCGCAGCCGGATTTTTCGCCGCGAGTTTCAATATTCGCACCCATAAGCCCGAGCGGGATGGTGATGCGGCCCATCGGGCGTGAGGATAACGAGGCATCGCCAAAAAGTTCCGAGGCGAATGGCTGACCGGCGAGCAATCCGGCTAACAGACGCATGCCGGTGCCGGAGTTCCCGCAATCGATGGGCGCTGCGGGGGCGCTGAGTTTCATCGAAGTTCCTTGGATCCGTAGATGAATCGGGCCGTAACCGGTGAGTTCGTCGAGCACTTCGTGAGTGGCGCCGAGTGCGCTCATGGCATTGAGTGTGTTCACGCAGTCCTCGCTCGGAAGGAAATTGCGGATGGTGCAAATACCGTTAGAAAGTCCACCGAGAATGGCGGCGCGGTGAGACATGCTTTTGTCTCCGGGGACGCTGAATTCGGCGTGGAGCGTGAAGATGGGAGTAACTCGAAATTCCGACATGTGCAAAAGGTGGCAGTTTCTAACGAAAGGATGAATGAATTGGGGCGGATAAAGCGCAGATTGCAGAGGTGCTTGGTTTTTTACAAAGTTGCGTTGAGTTGATCGCGCTGGTTTTTTGCGGTGGTTAGCCATTGTCGAGCGGCTGATTGGTCGGCGCTTTCGAGTATAGCGAGAAATTTGCTGAGGTCCGCGATGGTGTCACGCAAGGGGTTGAGCAGAGCCGAACGGTTTTCGATGAGGATTTCCGCCCACATCTCCGGATTTCCTGCGGCAACACGGGTGGTATCACGCAGGCCGCCGCCGCCAAAATTGCAATCGGTCGGGTTTTCCAAGCAAATCCTGGCCGCGCTGGCCGCGATGATGTGTGGCAAGTGGCTGATTTTGGCCACCAATTCATCATGGTGCGCGGCGCTCATCCAGGTGGTGCGGCAGCCGACGCTTTGCCAAAAACTTTCCAGGCCCGCTGTTTTTTCGGGAGCAACGTTTTCGTCGTTGGTGAGTAAACAAGCCGCATTTTGGAACAGGCTGGGAGACACGGCGGACAGGCCGTTGCGCTCGGAACCGGCCATCGGGTGACTGCCGATGAATGTGATATTCCGGCCAGCTAGCAGCGGGCGGAGGCTGTCATGCGGCACGCGTTTGACGCTGCCAACGTCGGTGATCAGACAGCCTGCGGGCAAGCCGAGTTCGAGGCATTGGGCGATCAGTGTTGCCATGGTGCCGACCGGCACCGCGAGAACTAACAAGTCAGCTTCTTGCACGGCTTCCGCAAGATTGGAGGTTGCACCGGCGATGCCGAGGGCAAGTGCTTCGTTAGCAGTTTCCTGGCGGCGCGCCCACAGCCGAATTTTGGCTGAGTTTTTTTGGCCACCGAGGGCCAAGGCAAGTGATCCACCGAGCAATCCGCCGCCAAGAATCGTGATATTGGGGAATTGCATATTCATTGGCAAAAAACGGGGCTGACGTGCGGACCCGTTGGATTCTTTCATGGATGCGCGGTGGAGCGGGAAAAGTCAGGGAACCCGAAAAAATTTCTTCTCGGATGGTGGGCAGGTTTGATCCGGAACGACGGTGCCGCTGGGGATTCCGCTCACCAGCATGAGCTTTCCGGTGTATGGACTTAAAACGTAGCCATCTCTGCCCGGTGCTTTGTTGGCGGTGATGATCGTTGGGCTAGAAGGCTCCGATGTTTTTTGGAGTGCGCTCGTCCGGACTGTGGGTTTGGGTGCGCTGCTCGGAGCGGCGGTTTTGGGCTGTTTTGGAATCGTTTCCGTTGGCGTTGGAATTACTTGTGTCTGCTCTAACGAGTTAGTTGTTTCGATTTGGGAAGTTGCAGGTGGTTGGGCTTGGCTAACCGACCGCGGTCTAGCAGGCGGGTATTCCTGCACCGGGTAACAGGCTGCAAAAAGCATGCCGCCAAGTGCGACTGTAGTTGCCAGAAAACGTTGAATCATGGGGAATGATGCGGTGAATAGGGATCCTCCGGTTTTTCCATGATCAAGGGTCGGAATGTGGCTGGTGGTTAGGGGACCCGGAAGAATTTTTTCTCCGAGAGCTTGTACGTTGGATCCTGCACCAAGGTTCCGCTGGGAATGGGGCGATCTTGCTCGTCGAGAACGCTGATGACCTTGTTGTTGTAAGGGCTGAAAACGTAGCCCTCTTTGCCGGGGACTTTATTGGCCACTGGGTAGTCGTTACGCTTTGGCTCGGTGGTCTTGATGTTGTCTGAAGGCGGAGTGACGTCACCGGGAGTTTCAGTTGAGTCGTTGTTCGTGGTCGCCTCTTTTTCTTTCAGTTCTTGGGCGGCCTTTTTCTTAGCCTCTTCATCGGCTTTGATTTTCAGTTCATCAGGGGTAGCCGCAGCAGTCTTTTCCTGACCTTTCGTAGCTTTTTTCTTCTCTGACTTTTCGTTGTAGGGATAGCAGGAAGCCAGCGACAAGCAAACGATGGCAGCGAGACCGGTGCAAAGGCGGAAGTTCATGGTGATGAGGAGTGAGGAGGTTGAAAGATTGGAGTGTTGGCGGACGCCGGAGAAATCGTGGCGACGGCAGCAATCATGCCTGTGTTCGGGTTTCCGTCAAGCAAGGTCCCTGTAGAAAATCGTCTTCTGCTGGGCGTTTGATTTGAATATCATCAGGTCTTGATTTTGCTTTGGTTGTATCTGCGCTTCAGTACAGGGCATCAAAACGATGAATTAGCCTCGCAATAAAGACGTTTCCATCCTCCATCTGCCCGTCCTTCACGCCGAACCTATCCCATGATTGATCAAGCCAGACGCCCTGGGGGATGAAGTGTAATTCACTCAATCCCAAGCCGCAGATCACGTGCGGTCCACAACAAATCCGCCGCGCCTGACCCACTTGCCGCCTTTCCTCTCATCTTCCGCGCCCCGGTCTTGCGCTTTGGCCCGAAGCGGTCCCGGCATTGCGTGAACAGGTTGTCCACGAACGCCCGACTGCCAACCGCCGCACCATCCGTGAAATATCTCACTCGCCATCGCAGCATTTGCCGCAACGCCACATCCTGGCTCGTCGCCAGCTCGCTGAGTTCTGCAGCGACTTTTCCTGCCGCCAGCCCTTTTCTAACAACATGGGTCACAGCTTCGCCTTGTTCGTTCACCACGTCTCGTGTTTTTTCCTCCCCCTCTTCCAGCAAGATCATTCGGTAACTCCTCGAAACCCTGCCCGCCCAGTGCCGCGCATCCGCTTCCCAGCCTTTGTCCGCCATGATTGCCCGCACCAAACCGGCCTTCGCTTTGGCTCCGCCCCTACCAGTAGCTCCCATCGCCTCGCCATAACTGCTCCAGCGATACTCCGCCGGATCCTGCGCAATCCCTGCACGCACCGGATTCAAGTCAATGTAAGCAGCGATCGTTTTCGATGCGAGTCCATCCTCCACCACCACACTTTTAAATGTTTCTTCCCACAAGTTGCCCTTTCGTTTCGCCCGAGTGTTGTGCCAACGAGTGAAACGTTGCAGCAGCGTCTTCATGAACTCCGATAAATCGTGCATCCGGTAAGTGAAACGCTCGTGAATCCGCTGCACATAAGCCTCGCCGTCGGTCGCCATTCCCTGCGCCACCATATGCCGTGCTTCCGCCAATTCCTTCGCCACCGTGGCCACAAAAGCCTTCGAATACAGTGCGCCCAGGCGCTTGAGCAGTTGCTCGTCCGTCAACGCCGCCTTCGGCCTTGGCGTTACTTCAAGCAGCAGGTGGAAATGGTTGCACATCACACAGTAAGCCAGCACCCGGCAGCCCGAAAAGTTTTCCATCATGCGCATATAAATGCGGAACTGTTCCTTGTCATCCGGCCCAAACGCAAAACGCTTGTCCACGACTCGCGCAACGCAGTGATATACGGAAGGTTTCGTTTCCGAATCCGCCCAGGGAGTAATCCACCGAATTTTCGCCATGACCAAAAAAAACTTTTAACAGTGGCGACATCAAGCAAAAAATTGATTTTTTCTGTCTTTTATTGGCTCGATAAGACGGATGCGGTATCGAATCCTTGGATAGTGGGATTAGATTTTTCGGGCGATTCGGACGCGCAGAAGCAGGGATGGGATGGCCAGGCCGGTGCCGATGGCACCGATGGTGAATATGACGCGCAGGCTGGACTGGACGGCGGCGATGAGTGTGGCGGCCGCATCGCCGCCGGGTTGTTGGGAGACGGCGATCAGGCCGAGGATCGCCTTGGCGGCAAAACTTCCGGGCACCATCGGGATGCAGCCGGTGACGCTGAGCACTCCGCGGGAGATTTCCGTGCGTGTCTGCAAGGTGCGGACGGCAATGCCTACTGCCAGCGCGGCTGCGAACGAAGCACCTTCGAAATTCCAGCCGGATTCGAGGCAGAGTGTGCGGACGGCGAGGGCGAGCGCACCGGTGGCCGCGCACCATGGCAGCGAGCGCAGGCTGATGTTGAAGAGCACGCCGAAGCCTGAGGCGGCAAGGGCACCACAGGTGATTTGATGAAGAAAAAAGGAGGGTTCCATGGTCAACGTCCTTCCTGTAAAATGGCCTGCCCCAACCACAGGCCCACCGTCATGAATACGAGCACTACGAGCACCCACACGGCGCGGGCGCTGCCGAGTGTGGGGCGGCCGTCGAGGATGTCATACTGTGCGTTGAGCGCAGGCACTCCCGGCACCATCAGGAGGATGGAAGCTACCATTGATGTGGCTACGGTATCGCTACCCGCCCAGCGTGCACCCAAACCGCCCAGCACCGCGCCCAAAAAGGAGACGAGCAAGGAGAGGATGAATATGTTGACGTGGCGCGAAGCCAGTTCGCGGCGGATGAGTTGTCCGATGCATGCCGAGACCAGGACCGGTCCGGTGCCGGCCCAGTCCACGCCGAGCAAACGGCCGAATGCGGCGCAGGCAAATCCCACGGCGATGGCGGTCACCAAGGCGGAATGGCGCGGGATCTTGTGAGTGAGTTCGTCGAGTTCTTGATTGGCGGCGGCTGCGTCCATGGTGAGGGCAGAAACGCGCTGGGCCAGGGAGCGGACAGCCTGGTCCATGCGCTGGTTGACTCCGAGCGGGCCGACCTTTCGCATGCGGGTGATTCCGGAGCCGCCGATGCCGATGGTGATGGCAAGCGAGGCGTAGCCCACCCGCAGATCGACACGTTCTGCCCCCAGCCCGCGGGCCACGGTGGCGACGATATGGTCCACGGCGGCAGCGCTGGCACCGGCTTCCATCAAAAGACGTCCGGCATCCAACGCGGCCATCGCGATGGGCTCCAAGGCTTGCACCCCGCTGAGTGGTGGTTGAATTTCCTCTGACTTCATGGTGGCTTGCCGTGGGTCATCGGCCACGCAGGCGAAAGGAAATCACCATTTCCTGGGAATGCCAAGCACGTGGAGTCGGGCAAGCGGTCGATGAGGGGCAGATGTGCTAGCGCTCGAAGCGGTAGAGGTCAAGGCAACGGGAAATCCGCGACGATCTGGGTCACGGCTTCTGTGATTTTTTTCGCATTGGATTGCGTGGTGCCGACGAGGGCGGTGCCGGTGCCGCGGAAGACGAGTTTGTTGGTTTTGGTGTCCACGAAATCGAGGATCAGGGTGCCTTGGGTGTATTGGCTCACGTCCACATAGGTGCGCGGTGCTCCGGCCCATGCGCCGTAGTTTCCATAGCGATACGGCCATGTATTTCCGACGCTGTAGCCCCAGTCGGTATATTCGTGGACGGCCAGCTTGTCCTGGGTGAATGCATGGCGGGCGATGGCGATGTCCGGTTTGCCGGATGATTTTTCCACGAGTCCTTTTTTCGCCATTTCGGCGCGCAGTGTGTCACGCAGGGCGGATTCGCTGCTGGGGGAAAGGGGCGGGCCTTTCCGTGCTGGGGCGAGCGCGTAGGTTTTGTATTTCTGGAAGGAAACGGTCCGGTCGTAGTCGGTGGTGACAGAGACCGGTGAGCAACTGGAGAAAAGGGCGGCTGCGAGGAGAAGGATGAATTTTGATTTCATGGTATGCGTGAGTTATTTGTCATCTGCTTTGGACCCTTCGAGTTTAGCATGGGCTGCGGCGAGTTGGTCGAGTTTTTCTTCGGATATTTGAGGCTATTTCATGCTCAGTCCCTGAATGGAGGTGGTGATGACATCGCGACAACGGCGCGGGTGCCTCATTCAACACCCGATGGCACCTCATTCATCACGCGAGGGCGCGTGTGCTCCCCATGTTTCCCTATCTTGATCGCCGTGGTTATCCTGCATGCCTCGGCAAATTGGAAAGCCACGGCCGCGAAGTGGCCGCCGCCGCCATTCGCTGGCTGGCCTGCGGGCACGACGCATGGCGCGGCGCCCACATCAGCCACTGGCCGCTGCGCGCGGGCATCTGCGAAAGCCGCCGCTGGATAGGTGAATATATTCTAACTGCCGATGACATCCTCAGCGGCAGGCGCTTCGACGATGAAATCGCCCTGGTCACCTGGCTGATGGAAATGCGTGAGACCGTCAAGCGACCGAAGCTGCGTTTTCCCAAAAACAACCTGCCGACCGGCATCCCGCTGCGTTGCCTCAAGCCCTCATCAGGTTGTGGGCAAGTTCATGGCGAATGGTTTCCATTGGCGGCTTTCATCGCAGCACCCAGGTCCATGAGCGGACGTTGTGAAACTTTCAGGAAACTGTCCGGGCGGTCGAGTGAGGCGATGAGGGCCACCACCATGCTGAAGGAAATGGCGAGGAACGGCCGCGCCCAGGATCGTTTCGATGCGGCGATGCCAGTCTGATAGCCGACCAGCGCCATGCCGCAGACGGTCAGTCCGCCAAAGACAATCCAGATCGGCGCGGGGATCCGCTGTTGCAATCCGACGGCCACCCGTGAGGCATGGATTTCGGTTAATTCGTTGAGTGATTCCACATAGAGCGCGGCCACATCCGAGTTCATGTCCTTGCGTGCGTTGGCGACCGCCATTTGCCACAGAAGTTTCTGATATCGTTCCGCATCGGCCAGCATGCCGCCGCCATGATCGAGCGATGCCGCGCCGGTTTGAACGGCGATCACCGCCTGCAGGCGCGCTTCCAAATAGCCGCGGAGCAGGCGCACGGCTTCTCCGCGGTCGGGCTCTGGCAGAAAATCACTGCGCATCCATGCGGTGCGGATGGCATTGGCCTCTTCCCGCACGAGTCCCTTGCGGGCATCGTAGCGCTCGGCGACGATGCCGAAGGTAATCGCCAGCATGAAGGCCACCAGGCCGAGCACCGAACCGGCGATGGCTCCCACCGGCGATTCCTTTTCATCATCCGAGCGCGCATGCATGATGCGCCCCAACCGGTAGCCGCCCTCGATGGATAACATCACCAAGGCCGCGCAGCCGATCAAGACAACTCCGGATGCTATGAGGTCGCTTCTCAAGTGGATGGCATGATTCGGTCAAACCGATGGCATGGGTAGGATGAATCCATCAACACCGTTTGACTCATTTGAAGAAATCGGCGAGCGCATCGGCGACAGCGTCGTCGATGCGTGCGGCACGGGTCTCAGGGGACACGCCCTTGACCACGTCGCCCTTGGCGAGATTGCGATAGACCAGCTTGTTGGTGCGCGCGTCCACCACGTCGATGAGGATGCCGGCCTGGCGGAAGTAATCAGGGCGCTTGTTTTTCTCCACTCCGCGTGCGTGGGCGATGGTGGCGATCTCGTCGGCATTGCGGCCGTAACCGAAATAATCGCGGTAGTCGGCGGTCATTCCCGGCTCCTGATAGATGACCATGTAGGCGACGATCAGGTCCGCGCCGCCCTTGCCATAAGACATGCCTCTGGAGTTGAAGTTTTTCGCGAGTGATTTCTGGATCATGCCATGCACCTGTTTTTCCGTGGGATTGGTGATGGCGGTCAGGCTCGGGTCGCGCTGGATGAGCCGTGCGGACGTATAGCCCTTGCTGGTGCCCTTGGGCATGTCAACATTGGGCACGCAGGAAACCAGTAAGAGAGCGGCGACGGCGGAAACAACGAGATGGAGTTTGTTGAACATGGTGTGAGTGTGGGGTGCGGGATTTCAGGTGACAATCGGATTATTGAGAAGGTGGTTCTGTTTGAGGATCGTTGCCGGAGTCCGCTCGAATCCGCCGCACGGGTTAGCCATGCAAAAGGTCGAGCAGTTTGAAACTGATCGCGGCAAGAAAGCCGCCGAGCGTGCCCAGTCCGACCAAGCTCGCACGGCCCATGTGGACGGCCTCCGGTATCATTGCCGCGGCAATCATCGTCAGCATGGCCCCCGCCGCGACTCCCTCTGCGAAGACGACGGTCGTCGGCCCCAGAGAGTCGGCCAGAAGAAATCCAGCACCGGCACCGAGCGCGGTGACAATCAGGAGCGAGAACCACAACAGGAAAACGCGTTGTTTGCCAAACCCCTGCAAACGCATGTTGGCGGAGCTGGCAAGGGGCTATGGAGTTGTGGCTTTGGCAAAATAACATGGATGGAAGGTTTAGAAATACCAAGCGAACCCGGTGGCCAGTTTGAACTCGAAGTTTTCGAATGTAAGCGGGATTTCGGTGCCGATGGACCACGCGTATTGTTTGTCCGGTCCCCATACATAGGTCGTGCCGAGTTCGAGGCGGTGGCGGTCGCTTTCATTGAGTAGGTTCCAGCGCGGGTTGTAGCTCATGAAACCCGACCAGTCGTCGTTGATCTTGAAGGCTACGGGCAACTTCACCTCCAGCGCGCTGACGTCGTCGGTGTCCTCGTCGAGCGGGGTGACGTTGTATTCGACGTTGATGCCGAGCGTGAGATTTGCGTTCCAGTCCCAGCGCAAAGCGGCGATCGGGCGCAGCACGAAGGCGCTGTCGCCGAGCAGCGAGTCGGTGGCGGAATCGAGCACCGCATTGACGGCGAGGCCGTAGCGCAGGGTGGGCGCGAGGCGGCCGCTGACGCCGGTGCGCAGTTCGAGATCACCGAGACCGAAGGCCTCGTCCCCGGCCACTTCGCGCCACTTGACCGGCAGCATCGCCTGAATGCCAAAGGCGTGGTCGTCGCGCCATGGGATCCCCCAGCGCAGGGTGTTTTCGTTTTTGTAAACGTCCCCGTCGCCGTCGAAACTCTCGAAGATGAACTCTGAAAAATAACGGCTTGAGATCAGCGTGGCGTCGTAACGTTCCAGCCAGGCGCGGCTGGGATCGAAGAGGCGACCGTCGGGCGCGGCGGCCGGCGCGGAGAGGATCAGAGGGATCGTGGCGACGAGGATGTGGATCGGGCTGACGGGTTTCATGGTGATGATGTGATATTAGTTGGATTCAAGATGGAGATGGAGTTTCCGAGCGAATGGGTGGCGTTGGAAACGATATCGAAGGGCAGGGAAATCAGGCGGATGGCGAGTTCACCGAGGGGACCGACGGCCATTTCGCTGCCGCGGTGGGGCGTGCAGAATGCTAGGAATTTGCTTTTCACCTAGGGCGGGGAATACACTGGAGAGCCGGTCTGGGAAGGAAAAAGAAGTTGACGGAAGCTCTTGTCTCTCAATCCGTCTAAGGTCTAATCCACTGAATCAACGCTAACCGTTATAGAAAACAGTTACTAATGACGGCATCAAGCATAAATTGATTTTTTCTGTCTCCTATAATTAGTCTCTTCTTAGTCTCTTCTTATTTTGACATCAGGTGTAATTAATATATACATCTGATGCATGAGAACCACTTTGGATTTAGAAAAGCCGGTTCTGGAAGGACTCAAATCCCTGCAGAAAAAAGAAAGAATTTCACTCGGAAAGATTGCCTCGCGGTTGCTGGCCGATGCCTTGGCGTTGAATGCATCCAGAAGTGTTGAGAGACCCGTGCTTGATTGGACAACGGCTGCCATGCACGCCAAAGTCAACCTTGCGGACAAAGACGCAGTAGCCCGAGCCATGGAAGAGCCATGAGTTATTCAATTGACGCGAATCTCCTGATCTACGCCAGCGATACCCTTTCGCCGGATCATCGAGCCGCATGTGACTTCCTCGTCGGTCGTGCAGCGGATCCTGACCTCTTGTGCCTCACTTGGACTACGCTGATGGCTTACCAGCGGATTTCAACCCATCCGTCCATTTTTTCAACGCCGCTGGATCCATCAGTAGCCTGGAAAAACATCCAGAGTCTTATTGCGCTTCCACGCACCCGGATCATTACGGAAGAAGCAGGATTTGCCGACGACTATCTGGCCGCTACAGATGATATGATCGTGCGTGGAAATTTGGTGCCAGATGCCCATATTGCGACGGTGCTTCGCCAACACGGGGTGCGCCGCATTTACACAGCTGATACGGATTTCAGGAAATTCGATTTTCTCGAAGTCATCAATCCACTCGCATCCATCCAAATTGTCACTTCAGGTGGGAAGAAAAAATAACCATATGGGTTCGAGGGCGGTTTTATTTCTAGTGATCGGGTTCGTTTGCTCCCTGAGTTCGTATCACACCGACTCCGGTCGACAACTTGAGGAGTGGACACGTGATTTCAAACTACGGCATCGCGAGCCTGCGCGGGCTTCAGACCACGTCCGGATTGTCGGGGTCACGGACCATGACCTGCAAGTGCTGGGTGGTTGGCCGATTTCGCGGGCGGCACACGCAGACATGATCCGAATCCTTGAATCCGCGGAATCAAGTGCGACGGTTCTTGATATCCTGTTTACCGAGGCATCATCCGATCCGGAGGCGGACCGGGTGCTCAAGATGGCGCTGGATACCAGTTCCAACGTTGTGATTGCCTATAATTTTGATGGAATCGACACACGCGGAACAGATGGAGCGAAAGGCCGCGCCCACTTTCTGGAAGGCCGCCTATACGGCTTGGATCTCTCTAGCTCATCGATTCCCCACGCAATTGACCCAGTGCCTCCGTTTGCACTGGTCAAGGCATCGGCTGGAGCTGCGAATGCCCTGGAATCACCGCACGACGGGATCATCCGGGATGTGCCGCTGTTTTTCCAGCACGATGGCAAATTGTATCCGAGTCTGGCCATGCAGAGCGCGCTTTGCGGGCTTGGTGCATCCGCGGATCAGGTCCGGATTCTTCCCGGCAAGCGGGTGGAGATCGTCGGAACCCGGTTTGGCACCCTCAGGATACCCATCGACCGACAGGGCAGAATGCGAATCAACTACCGTTGTTTGCTGGAAGGCTTTGTTCCCGCATATTCCTATACCGACCTCTACTCAGCAGTGAATGATGAGAAGCTGGCTGAACAAATTGCTGGAGATTTGAAGGGCAAATTTACCTTCATCGGAAACGTCACCACCGGCGGCAGCGACACCGTGACCACGCCCTTGGGAAGAATGCCCGGTGTGGCCGTGCAGGCGACAATCCTTGCGAATATCCTGGAAGCGGACCACATGCGTATCGTGCCCGTATGGCTCGGAACACTCGGATCCGTGATTCTTGCCGTGATCGTCGGTTGCCTGCTTTCGTCGATCCGCTCGGTTTGGAAGCAGATCCTACTGAGCAGTGTGGTGCTTGGCTTGCTTGTCGGAGGAGTGCTCTGGTTCACGGGCCAGAACTGGTTCCTGCCTGCCATCGCTCCCATGTCTTCCGTGGTCGGCATTTCCATTGCCGTGCTTGGCATCCAGGTTCTTGGAGAACGCCGTGAGAACACACGGGTGCGTGAGATTTTCCGTCCATATCTGGCTTCCTCACTCTACAAAAAGTTGCTCAATGAGGAGAGATTTCGGTCAGAAAAATCAATCCGCAGCGAACTATCGATCTTCTTTTCGGACATTCGCGGCTTCACTGCTTGGACTGAGGAACGCGATCCCGAAGAAGTCACCGAGGTCCTGAATGAGTATTTCACGGCGATGCTTCCCATCGTCGAACGACATGGAGGCACCTTGGACAAGTTGATGGGGGACGGAATCCTCGTGTTCTTCGGAGCACCCGTGCCGATGGACGATCACGCAGCGCGCGCGGTCCGCATGGCGTGGGAAATGCAGCAGCAAATCGGGGAACTTCAGGACAGGTGGCGACGTGAGGACCGCTTTCCGCTGATGGTGGGAATGGCCGTTCATACCGGATATGTGACCGTTGGAAACTTTGGTTCTGAGGTGTATAGAGACTACACCGTCATTGGCAGCGCCGTAAACCTTGCGGCACGTATCGAGTCCCAAGCACCCGGCGGAACGATTCTCATTACCGGCAGAACTCTTTCCTGCACCAGAGAAATCATTCAGACTCGCCTGTATGGAGACCTCAAAGTAAAAGGCGTGGAAGCCCCCGTAAAAGTCCATGAAGTGACGGGGCTGACAATGGCGGACTGAACTTCGATGTGGCACGCCACATCAGTTTGGCGAAATGAAATCGACCGGTGAGGTCACGGGCATCGATGCCGATTGGGGCATGGCCTAGCCTGCTTATGTTTGCAGCAGAGAGGAACGATCCGCAATCCAGTCTCCGTGCTGGGTGAAAAGCAATTTCCTTGCATTCACTTCGGCAGATTCAGGGCCTGGATGGGGGAAATTTCCAATTCGGGGTTCGCTACCTGGGCGTCGAACCCCTCGTTGTTATGCAGAACCCGGATTTCGATGGAGGGCGGATTTTCGACTTTGAGATTATCGCCGTGCGGTGCGGGAGTGAAATTGCCTTCCAGCACCTGCCAAGCGTTGAGGATCATGGTCACTGTCGTCCAGTCAGGTCCCACCAATTGATCTGGGGGGCTGATGAATCCATTGGAGCCAATAAACCCGAACCACACACGTTTCACCCCTTTTGAACGCACTTGGAAACGAATCCCTGCCGCAGGTCGGGGCTTGTCGGAGAATGGTTTCAGTGGCAGTGGAATAAAGAAACGGGAGAAGGGATTCGTTGGTGCATTGAAGCGCAAATTCTTCATGGTCCAGGTGAATGCCAGATTGCCGCCCGACGAGGACACCTTGACGGCTTTTTCGATCTCTTTGGCATCCCAGTCGCCCGGATACATCTGAGTCACAATGTCATCTTTTGTGCGGTAGTTGCGGATCTCATTGTCAGCGACAGTAATGCGTTGGAAGACCCCGAGGCTGTCCGCTTCCGTTTGGGTAAAGCTCAGTGGGGCGGCCGCTTTGTTGTCGGCTACCGTGGAAAATTGCCGTTCCCGAAGCACCATTGCGGGACTTTCGGGCACCATTACCTCCACGACACCCGAAAGAACCCCGATGGTTTCCCGCTCCGGGGAACATTTGGCAAAAAATTCCGTGCCTTTGACTGCGAGCACTGTAACCGGGGTTCGTAGTTGGAAGGGGACCACTTTGGCGCGCGGTTTGGGCGGCGGCACCCGAACGTACGCCTCACCGGACAGCACCTGAAGAGTCGCGGCTTTTGGTTTATCCTTGGATGCGTCCGGAAGGGGAAGTTGCAGTCTGCTATTGGGACCGATACTCAGAGTGCCCAAGGTGGGTGTGACCAGGTCACAATACGAGTCGGGCCCGGTGGTGACCGTGTCCCCAGGTAATACCACGCTCGCCACCGGGGTATTGTAGTCATCCACACTGCTGCTGCCGCGCGCCGGACGCGTCTCCTCATTTCGAGTCACGTTTACAGTCCCTTTCACCCGAAGGATCGCCAAGTATTCCAACTGCTGGATGGCAGGCGGCACGGCCCGGGCATCCTGCGTGTTATCCGCTTTCGAGGCGGTCGATAGGAACAGGCTCCATGCCAGTGCCATGCCGCAACTCAGCACAGAAACGCCCAACCAAGAACCATAGGATAATTTCCCATTCAGGCTGCCGACCTCAGGAGTATGCATTATTTTTGTTTAGAGAGATTTCTCGATTCCGACAAGGGCGAATGCGCGAGTCCTATTCCTCTAGGGAGCCTCCAGGGGAATGATTGCTAGAAATTTGCTTTTGGACGGACTGTGCAAGATGCTTCAGCCACTTTGCGGAAACATGCTCGTGTCTAGCATTTCAACAAAGGCTGAGGAGGCGGTAGATTGAATCACGTTCACGCATCTGTCGCATTGTAGTTCATAGCGAATGGAGCAAGGATTTTCAGCTAGCCGTCATAGGCTTAGAGTCGGCCGTAATTGCCACCGGTGATTTCCTTGTCCATCCCATGACTCCTCAAGCCAAATGCTTTGTCGTCTTCTGCGGTGCTTGCCGAGCAGCGGCTCTCCGAGTTAAGGTTCGGTCACGTCATGCCAGATGCTACGATTCACACGCTCGGACGGGTTTTGGAAACTTGCGGACCGGTTCTTTACCGTGTTTCGCTGCCCAACGGTAAAACCATCCTCGCACACCTTTCCAAACCTCTCGCCGATCAAAACGCGGCGTTTTCGCTGGATGACGAGCTTTTGCTCGAACTCACACCCTACGATTTTGACACGGCCCGGATTCTCGGGCGGGCGAGTTGAGGCGCTTATTTGCCGATACAAAAGCTGCTGAATATCACGCCCAGCAGATCCTCGGTATCGACGCGGCCGGGTATTTCGCCGAGGGCATCGAGAGCTTCCCGGAGATCGATGGCGGCGAGTTCGGTGTCGATGGAGGGATCGTCGAGAATTTCCAGTGCGGCGAGCAGTGCGGTGCGAGCGTGGGCGAGGCTGGTTTGGTGGCGGGCGTTGATGGCGATGGCGTGTTCTCCCCAATCGACTTGGCCGAAATGAAGGAAATCGCGAATGGTTTCAGAGAGAATTTCGAAACCTGCACCGGTATTGCAAGAGATCCGCACGGCGGCTGCATCGGCCCAAGACGGGTGTTCGCCGAGGTCGGTTTTGTTGAGAACTAGCAGGTGTTTGGCTGAAAAATCCGGGCAGAGCGATCCGTTCGGGCGGGCTGTGGAAGCATCGGCGATTTCGAGCAACAAGTCTGCGGCTTCGATTTGGCGAACGGTGCGTTGGATGCCCTCCGACTCGATGAGATCGCCAGCTTCGCGGACGCCGGCGGTATCGACTAGGCGAAGCGGAAGGCCGTGGAGGTTGATGGTTTCCTCGATGGTATCACGGGTGGTGCCGGCGGTGGGGCTGACAATGGCGCGTTCAAAACCGAGCAAGCGGTTGAGGAGACTGGATTTCCCGACGTTTGGCTCGCCAAAGATCACGGTGCGAACGCCTTCGCGGAGGATGCGACCTTGATCGGCAGTGGCGAGCAGGGTGTTGACTGTATCGAGCACGGACTGGACGCGGGAGCGCAACAGGAGGCCGGTTTGAGGGTCGATCTCTTCTTCGGGGAAATCGATCCAAGCTTCGAGATGGGCGAGGGTTTCCAGCAATGAATCGCGAGCGGCGGTGGTGCGGCGGCCGAGGGTGCCTTCGAGTTGTGAGCGGGCGGCGCGGAGTGAGAGTTGGGTTTGAGCGGAAATGAGGTCCATGACGCCCTCGGCTTGGGTGAGATCGAGTTTTCCATTGAGGAAAGCACGGCGGGTGAATTCACCCGGACTGGCGGGCAGAGCGCCGCAGGTGAGGAAACGCCCAAGGATTTCGCGGGTGATGAGGATGCCGCCGTGGCCAGTGAATTCCACCGTGTCTTCGCCGGTGTAGCTGTGCGGGCCGGTGAAAACGGTGAGTAGTCCGTCGTCGAGGGTTTCTCCGGCTGCATCGCGCACGCGGCAATGGCGGGCAAAACGTGGGGCTTGGCTGGAAACCTTGCCATCCGTGGCGCGATCCGCGATGTGGATGGCATCCGGCCCTGAAATTCGGATCATGGAAACCGCGCCCATTCCCGGTGGTGTGGCGATGGCAGCGACCGTTGTGCGATGGGTTTCCGGGGAGGCGTTCATCTGGAATGATCACTCAAGGAGTCGCCGTGGCGGGGCGCAGCGAGTCGAATACTTCCATGACACGGGTGTTTTGTGCCGCAGTGCCGATGGAGATTCGGATCCATTCCGGGAGTTTGTAGGAACTCATCGCACGGACGATGACGCCCTGTTTGAGCATTTCACGGAATAGCTCATCGCCGTTGCCGGTTTTGACGAGCAGAAAATTCGCGTGGCTCGGCACGTATTCCAGTCCGCGCTGTTGGAAGGCAGTTTCATAAAATGCCATGCCCTCGCGATTCACTTGGCGTGTACTTTCGATGTGTTGTGTGTCTGATAGGGCGGCCAGCGCGCCTGCTTGAGCGATGGCGTTGACGTTGAATGGTTGCCGGGCTTTTTGCAGGAGTCCTGCTAGATGCGGGGGGGAAATTCCATATCCGACTCGGAGTCCTGCAAGGCCATGGATTTTCGAGAAAGTGCGCAGCACACAGACGTTGCGACCCTCGCGCACGAAGCGGATGGTGTCTGGAGCCGAATCGGGGAATTCGATGTAGGCTTCGTCAAACACCGCGATCACGTGCTCCGGAAGGCGTGCCATGAAGCGATCAATCGCGTCTTGGTCCACCATGGTTCCAGTCGGATTGTTAGGATTGGCGATGAAAACGAGACGGGTGTTTGGGGTGATGGCATCAGCCATCGCTTCGAGGTCGTGAGTGAATTCCGGGTCGGGCACTTCGACGTAATTGGCGCCGAAAAGTGTGGCCATCAGCTTGTAAACGACGAAGGCGTGTTTTGCCGCGATCAATTCCGAATCACGGTTGAGAAAGGTGTGGCACAGCAGCTCGATAATTTCATTGGAACCGTTTCCGAGAATGATGTTTTCGGATCGGAGTTCTAGGGTTTTTGCGAGTGCGCTGCGCAAGTTATAGCCTCCGCCGTCGGGATAGATGTGTGAGTCCTCAAGCGCCAAACGCATGGCGGATTTAGCCATCGGCGAGGGGCCGAGTGGGTTTTCGTTCGAGGCGACCTTGACGATTTGGGACGGTTCGAGCCCGAGTTCACGGGCGGTTTCCTCAATGGGTTTTCCGGGCTCGTAAGCCACGAGGTCGCACACAAAGCGGTTCGCGTATTGGTCAATCGTCATCTCGGGCGGAAACTAGACATCGGATTCCGCGTGGTCAAATGCCAAGGTGGGTTTGATTACAGTCGAATCGAGAAGCTTGGCGAAACGCGACATGGTGTCCTGATAGATCGGGCCTAGCGAGGAATCGGGCTGCAAGGCGGCACCGGGAGAAGCCATGCAGAATGTTTGTTGAAGTTCCTCCAGCGGAAGGCTTGCGGCTGCGGCTGCGATCAGCGCTGCACCGAGTGCGGCGGAGTTTAGGACATCCAGGCGCTCGACTGGGGCTTGGAAGATGTCTGCCACCAATTGGGCGATGCCATTGTTTTTTGAAGCTCCGCCAGTGAGGCGAATGCGCTCGGGGGTGACCTCCATCCACTCCGAGTGCAGGCGCATGTTGAGAAACTGCCCTTCTAACAATGCACGGACTTGCAGGGCCGGATCTGCGCCGGATTCAAATTCGGACGAGCCTTTCAGCACAGGGCCGGTGAAATCGTAGCGAGGGGTGATTTCAGGCCCGAAAAACGGCAACATCAGTTGGCGGCCCGCCATTTCGCGGGTTTCTGCCAGAGCGGGTTGATCGAAGGCCGACCAATCGAGGCCGAGGCGGTCGCGCAGGGCTTCACGAGCGAGAGAGCCATTGCGAAAACAGATCAGCGACATGAAGCCACCGGCCGGATTCCCGAACACGTGACCGAAACCATTGGGGTCGGTTTTAGCTTCCGGCATCGCCGCGAAAAACGTGTCGCTGGTGCCGAGGGAAATCACAATATTGCCGGGAGTAGTCGCGCCCATACCCACCAGCGAGGCGGGATTGTCGCCCGTGAAGAGAGCGCAGCGGCATTGGCGGGAAAGTCCGAATTTTTCGACAAAATAAGGTGAAACAGGACCTTGGATCTCAGTGGCGGCAGCCGGTGAGGGGAGTTTCTTTAGCAGGCCGGGAGCGGTGGCAGCGAGTAGTTCCGAATCCCATGCCAGTGTTGATAGATTGAGTAGATTCATCCCGGCTCCGTCGCCATAATCGATAGAAACCGATTTGCCGGCGATCACCGAGGCCATGAAAGAACTCACCAGATGGATGTGAGCGGTGCGCGCATAGGCAGCTGGGTCATTTTTGTAAAATCGGCGGATTTGTGGGCCGGTAAAGCGTTCAATGGCGATCGATCCGCTAATGCGGCAGACCTCGGCCGAATTTCCGAGAGCTGCGGTGATTTCCGCGCATTCCGTTCCGGTGGAGGTGTCCATCCAGATGGGTGAGGTGGTGCGCGTCAGTGCGGGTGCGAGCTGGGAAACTAGGCTTTGGGCCGCATCCAGTGAGGCCAGCCGTTTTTCCAAGGTTTCATCGAGATAGACCGAGCCATGTTGCTGGCCGGAACCGGCAATCAATTCAATTTTCGAAAGATCGGTGGCAGCGGAAAGACGGGTGAAAAGGAGATCCAAAGCATCAAGCCACATTCGGGGATCGGCATGGACTTCTCCATTCTGGCCGCCAGGAATAAATCCGCTGGGGGCTCCGTATTGTGGCAAATCTGCGCCGAAGTTAACGGAATGCTGATAGACGATTTGTCCGGAAACGGGGTCGATCAGGACAGCGGTGAGAGATTGGGTTGAGGAATCAAGGCCGAGGAACATGTGCGGAAAGTGGCAGGATCGCAACGCCATTCCAAGCGGTAAGATGACTGACACAAAAAAGAGCGACCGCTTGCGCGGCCGCTCTTGAGTTGTTAAGAAGTCAGAGACTCCGAAGAATTAGAAGCTGACGCTCAGCATCGAACCGCCAACGAGTTCATTGTCGTAGGAGGTCTTTTCATCGTCGCTGAGAGCGATCGAGAGAGCTACGAAAGGAGACAACTTGGCATGCTCAACGAAGCTCCAATCAAGAGCGACCTTGGTGGTCCAAGCGCTGAAATCGGACTCTTCGACAAAAAAGCCGACATTGGTCGCAACTTTAAGTGCGAGGCAAGGGCTCAAATCAAAGCTGCGATCAAGAGCGAACTCGGAGTAGCCATCGTTGTCGGTTTCGATGTCCCAGAAATAGGTCAGCGAAGCGTTGACGAAACCAAAGTCACGGGCGACGGAGAAATAAACTTCTTGGGAGTCTTGAACCAAGGAGAACAAGTCCTCATTGAAGTAGTAAATGTAGCCGACGGCAGCGGTGAGGAAGCCGAGATCCTTGGACACTTCGGCATACAAGTCGAGTTCGTCGATATCGTAGCTAGGACGGGTATCGAAGGATCCATACCACGCGCCGGCGCTGAGACCGAGGCCGAAGGCTTCACCAGCAACGTCAATGCCGGTTTCAACGAGGCTGTTTCCGAGGTCGAGACCGCGGAACAAATACTCGCTGGAATATCCAGCATGGAGTTCATAACTGATCGACGATTCCGGTGCGCTCGCGGTAACTGGAGCTGGAGCGGAGGTTCCCGCCGAAGCGTTGCCGGCCACAAGGGCGGAGGCAGCGGCCAGGGCGCCAATGGTTTTGCAGTAGTTTTGCATATTGTAGTGTTGGTTTTCGGTTGCTACTTGCGTCCTTGGCTGGACCGATTTGGAACAGTTAGGAGCGAGTCGGATTAAGCATCCCGCATGCCAAATGGCAACTGGAAGCACTCCGTTGGCGAAACATTTTACGTTTCCGAAGTATTTGTCCAGCACTTTTTGACACGGGTCAGCACTCCGTTCGGCAGATTCGTATTCACCTGCTCTCGCCATGGCAAGCCGGAATCTGAATTTAACCGATTCTTTTTTGGGGACGCAAAGGGGTCATATGATTTGTGAATTTGAGGAAAATGAAATTTGGCACGGCGTTTGCTTTGGGAATTGCGCTGCCCTCGGGGAATTAGATTCCGGCGGGACGAAGCATACAACCATCCGATCAACCCTGACCACCATGACCAGTCGATACCTAATGAAAGTGCGGGCCCTAGCGGCTGCGGCGATTGCCTTCGCCGCCTTCCCAATTGTTACCCCGGCCTACGGGCAGGATAGTACAGCACCTCCGGCCACGGAAGTTGCCGCACCCGCGCCGGCTGCTCCTGCTGACGCTACGCTGGAGCAACGGCTAGCCGACTTGGAAAGTTATTTTGGCAATGTCGGAGTAGGTGGAACCGGTGACACGACTTGGACATCCAAAGTCGGAGGAATTCCCGGTCCCGGCCACAATGGATGGTTGATGACCTGCGCCGCGTTGGTGTTATTCATGACTTTACCCGGCCTTGCTCTGTTTTATGGCGGCTTGGTCCGGAAGAAGAACGTGCTGAGTGTTCTCGCTCAATGTCTCGGCTGTGCCGGCATGGTCACCTTAATTTGGTGGGCGGTCGGCTACAGCCTGGTCTTCGGCAAGAGTTTCGGTTCTCCGTTTCTTGGCGGCACCGAGTTTTTCTTTCTGAAGGGTGTGACGAGCGCGCCAAACACGGACTATTGCTACTGGGTTTCCCAAAATGTGTTTGCGATGTATCAATTGATGTTTGCGATCATTACACCGGCACTCATTATTGGTGCGATCGCAGAGCGGATGAAATTTTCATCCATCATGCTCTTTATCTTTATTTGGATGTTCGTGATTTACATCCCCATGGCGCACATGGTCTGGGGTGTGACAGGTCTCATGAACGGTGTTTGGAACGGCGAAGCCAAGATCACCGCCATCGATTTCGCAGGTGGAACCGTGGTTCACATGACGTCCGGTTGGAGTGCACTGGTGCTCTGCATCATCCTCGGCAAGCGCCTTGGTTTCGGCAAAGAGAAGATGTCCCCGCACAGCATGGTGCTTTGTATGGTCGGCACCGGTATGCTTTGGGTCGGTTGGTATGGCTTCAACGCCGGCTCCGCTCTTTCTGCCGACGGGATTTCCGCCAACGCTTTTATGACTACCACCCTCGCAGCCGCCACAGCGGGCTTCATCTGGGGACTCATTGAAAAAATCATCAAGGGCCAAGCTTCGATCCTCGGCATTTGCTCGGGTGTTGTGGCTGGCTTGGTGGTGATCACTCCCGCTTGCGGATTTGTGAATGCCACCGGCGCTGTCATCATCGGCGTTCTCGCCGCCATCGTCCCCTACATCTTTGTGATGTATGTGAAAAAGGCAGTCGGTTACGATGATGCGCTCGATACCTTCGGCGTTCACGCCGTCGGCGGGACGCTGGGTGCTATCCTGACCGGAGTTCTTGCCACCAGCGAAGTCAACGGCAACCTCACCTCCGTGAATACCTACACCGCGACCAACGGACTCGCCAAGTCTCTGGAAGCTGGCAACGGTGGCCTGATCATGGCTCAGCTCATGGCTGTGGCGATCACACTGGTGATTTCGATTGTTGGAACAATCGTGATTGCAATGGTCGTTAAGGCGACCATCGGACTCCGTCCTTCTGCGGAAGTTGAAACGGTGGGTCTCGATATCAGCGAACACGGCGAAGAAGGCTACGAACACTAATCCTTCCGCCACATCACACTCCCTCTGAGCGGGTGGGCCGGTAACGGTCCACCCGTTTTCGTTTGCAGCATGGGCTGCCGTAGTTTCCCTTACAGCCGTGAGCCGTCGAACTCTGCGTGGATTTTTAGCTGCCTGCTTGTTGGTTTCCGCCGTTTTTGCGGCGTGGAGTTGGTTTCGGCCCTATGCTTGGAAAGTCGATCCGGCGGCGCGCTGCAAAGTGGTGGGCAGCCTGGTGAAACAAGATCGTTCCAATTTCTGGGTGAACGTGCATTTAAAAGTGACCTCGGGCCAAACTCACGATCTCATGAAACCCGTGCGCCTGATCACCGCCGCTGGGCGCGAGTTGGAACCTGCTGATACCACTCTCGGCGGTGGCGCAAATGGGGGCACCACCGATTTATGGTTTAAGTTTTGGTTGGAAAGCGGCGACATGGAAGGCCCGTTGGTTTTAGGCATTAACGATGGCAAGCTCACGATCAAAGCGGACACCGGCACGCCGAATCTCGGATCTTCTAATGAAGAATATTTCATCACAAATCACTGGTGACTCATGGCCTGGCTATTGATCGACAATTCAAATACAAGGACCAAATTCGCCCTCGGCGACCATGAGGTCCTGAAGGCTTGGCGCGCTGTGTTGCCGACGGCTGAAATTTCCACGGAATCTCTCGAATCGGTCACTCAGGGCGTGGATTTTTCCGCAGTAGCCGTGTGTTCGGTGGTTCCTGAAAAAGCGGTGATTTTGAGGAAATTCTTCGAGTCGCGGGGCCCCGTTCACTTTCTTAGTCACGAGAGTCCGCTAGGGATGGCGATCGATTACCCACAACCCACGCAAATCGGTGCCGATCGGCTTGCGAATGCGGTTGGCGCGCTGACACGGCACGGCGCGCCCGTCATCGTGGTGGATTTTGGCACGGCGGTGACCTTCGATGTGATTTCCGCACAACCCGCGTATTGCGGAGGCGTGATCGCGCCCGGGTTGGGAGCGATGTCCGGGTATTTGCCCCAGAACACCGCGCTTTTGCCGCAGATTGAGTTGGAAGAGCCTGCCATGGCGATTGGTAAATCCACCACACACGCCATGCAGTCCGGCGCGGTTTTCGGATACCGGGGATTGGTGCGGGAAATCATCGCCAGGATTCGGCTGGAGTTGCCGGGGAACGTGAAAATCATCGCAACGGGCGGCGATGCGGCACTGATTGCTCGTGGGCTGCCGGAAATCGATGAAGTGGATTCCGACATCACGCTCGATGGCCTGCGTCAGGTGGCGGCGAGAGTCTTTCTAGCAGCAGGGCGTTTGACTTGAGGATATTTGGGAAGGACCGGGCAGTTAGTGTCTGAAATTACAGCAATTACAACCTCACTCGCAAGTCTCTCATACTCCACAGCAAACCCTTCGCCCCGCTGCCGCTCCCCCTCATCGCCCGTGCCCCGTCCTTGCGCTTCGGCCCGAAGCGCTCGCGCGCAGTCGCAAATGCCTCGTTCACAAATTCCTTGCTGCCGATCACCGCGCCGTCCGTGAAATACCTCACCCGGCACCGCAGCATTTTGGCCATTCCCAGATCTTTGAGCACGGTGCCGTTGTCCTTACTTTCTAACATCTCCGCTGTGTTCATCGTGCTCTGGCCAAGCCCGTTTCCGTTCCCCGCTATCTCGGCGCTCCCAGATTTCCGGTCTAACGCCAGTCCCATCATTCGCCGATACAAGCGCGATACTTCTGGCCATTTCTCGGAATCAAATCCCACTCCCTGATCGCAAAAATACGCTCGCACCAAGCCTTCCCGCGCTTTTTTCCCATTCCCCTTCCTACCTCCGCCCAGCGCCTCGCCATAACTACTCCAGCGATAATCCGCCGGATCCTGCGCCATTCCAGCCCGCACTGGATTAAGATCGATATAAGCCGCCATCGTCCGCGCTGCAATCCCGCTTTCCACAATCACGCTCTTAAAACGGTCTTCCCACAGCGTGCCGCTGCGCGAATACAGGCGGTTGAACCATTTGGTGAAACGTTCCAGCAAGGACTTCATGAACTCGCTCAAATCATACATCCGTCGGGTAAAACGGTTGCGAATTTCCTCCACTCGTCGCGCCGCCTGCTGCTGCGCCAACGACAACTCCTCAGCGGCAGTCAATGGCACGCCGGATTCATCCACCAGCGGCATTTCAAACTCACCCCGCACGCGCACAACCGCCGCATCCTCCATTTCTTTCACAATCTCTGCCACCTGCACCTCGCTGTAGAAAACGCCAAGCCGTTCCAGTAACTCCTGGTCCGAAATACCTCCCTCCGGCATCGGCGGAACCTCCAGCAAAACGTGGAAGTGATTGGACATCAGGCAGTAAGACAACACCCGACAACCCGTGAACTTCTCACACATCCGCATCAGCATCCGGAAATGTTCGCGTTCATCCACCTCCAGCACAAAATCCCGCCCTACCACGCGCGAGATGCAGTGATAAATCACCGGTTTCGTCCGAGAATCCTTCCAAGGCACAATCCATCGCTTGCGGTTGTTCACGCTCATCGCAGCAGCAGATTACAGGCAAATTCCGACTCATCAAGAATAATCTGTTTAAAAGCCTGTCTTTTTATATGATAATAATCTCAGTTTACCCACTTTAGCCTTTAGCGACATTCATCTCACGGCCACACGGGTTTCGATACGCCGCGCCAGCTTTTCCAAGTGCGGCATTGCGACGCCCGCCGCCTTGGCACGGCGCAACGGCTCTCGCCAGATCGGGCCGACCTCAACTTCCCGACCTTTGACAAAATCAATCATGCTGGATGTTTTGTAAGAACCCATCGGGCGCGTCCGCTCGATGTTGAAATCAATCAACTCATCAGATAAATCAAGTCCAAGCGCGCGCGCCGCCGCGATGACTTCCGCCATCAACGCACGCATTTCACCTTCGGTTTCTGGATTGACTAACAAAACATTCGTCGTGACGCCGCCCTCAGCCACGGATAGCCCGTTGAACGGGACATTCCAAATCAGCTTTTCCCACTGCGCCTGTTCGAGATTCCCCACCGCACTGGCGGAAATTCCCGCCGCATTGAAACGCCGAGTCAATTCCTCCGCCCGCCCTGGAATCCCCGGTCGCCACTCGCCGATCGATACCCGCCCGCCAGCCGAGTGACTCACCAATCCCGGGAAAATCCGGTTGATGCAGACAAAACATAGCCCGCCGAGCACCCGTTCCTCACGCGTGATTTCCGCGATAGACTCACAGTTTCCCAAACCATTCTGCAACGTGAGCACCTGTGTTTCCTCATGCAACAACTGCGGCAATACCTCTTGCAGCATGTGATTTGCCGTCGCCTTCCACGCGACGATCACCAAATCCACCGGCCCGATTTCTGCCGATGTCCGGAACGCCCGAACCTCCGGCAAGGTGAAATCCCCATGCACGCTTTCCACCATCAACCCACCGTCCGAAATCGCATCATAATCTGATCGCAACAAAAACCGTACGTCCTCGCCAGCCGCTGCAAGCCGTCCGCCATAATACAGACCGATCGCCCCGGAACCCACCACCGCCACACTCTTGAAAGTCCAACTCACGGCTTCAATCTTCCTTGAACGCCTCCGCGCGGCGACCATCAATGCAGCGAGTCAGCCATTGAACGAGTTTTTCAGCCTCCATGGATTCATTACGCAGTGTCCCAAGCTCCATCCAATCCAAATGCGGTCGGAACTTCGGTGCTGCGATCCGGTTGATATCGAGCTTCGCCATGATCGCCTCGGTCTCACTCGGATGCGCATTGAGAATGTGCGCCGGCCGCGGAAGATCGTCCAAGGCCTCAGCCGTCAGTCCGAACGACGTCACACCCACCCCGAACGCCGCACTCAAACGCCGCAAACTATCCGCTAACGCCTCGTCCTCAATCGGCGCGGCATAAATCAACTCACCCCCCTGCGCCCACATGGAAACCGCTAATGTCTGATAGAAATCCTCGCGAAATGTCTGGTGCGATGGCTGAATGCGCAGTCGCGATGACACCAACCGAAATGGAGCAATGCCCAGCCGTTGCTTGAAAGCCAGCATCGTCTCATCGAGCGACATTTCCTCATCCGGCGATCCCCCGGTTTCCCAATCCACGAGGACCAGCTCGGGGTATTTCCACAAATTGCTGATCGGTGCATCCTTGGCGAAGGCCTGTCGGAAGGCATAGGGAAACCGCCCGTTAATCTCGTAATACCGAGTCACCACCGCACGGAATTTCCGGATCCGCAACATCGTGTTGTCCATCAAATCCTGATCCACCGTAGCAAGATCCTCTAGCCGACCTTGAGTCAGTGCCAGCAACTCTTGCGCACCCGATAGAGCCGGTAACAGCGCGCTGCGTCGGTAATAACCCTGCCCCTTTTCAACCTTCGCAATCGGCGAGGCCGGATCGCAGGACATGATGGAAAAATGGTATCGCAACGAGGCGTCGGAATAGTTGCCCGTAAGTTGCAAGCGCGTCAGCCGGATCAACTCAGTCCCTTTGATCGCGTCAGCGGGATTTCCCGGAAGTAAGGCAGGAAGGATGTCGTTTAACTGCTGGCGTAAACTCATGAGGGCATTGACGACATTGCGTATGAGCCACATCCAATTCGCCACGCCTCAGATCATCAAGCCCCAAAAGAAATTAATTTAAAAAATTTCAACCGAAACTCCTAATTTTTTGATGAAAATCGCACACGAGCTTGTCGAATCCCAGAACTGCTCCATTCTATACTTATGAATTTGAAACCACTGGCGCTCACACTTTGCCTGCTAGGCATCCTACCCGCCGCCGCCCAACAACCTGACCCCAAGGCGATCCTCGAAGGCGCTCGGATGTCGGCCACACTCACAAAACTCAATGACGGACTCAGCGGAAACCTCCGCAAAGGCAATCAAAAGACGCCGGTCATGCTCTTCCTGAAAGGCCAGGATATCCAATTTCAGTTCTCGGATAACAAACAACCTTGGCGGATTTTTCACATGCGCATCGGCGATGAAAATTTCAATCTTTTTGAAATCATCAACGGCAAAACCCTCAAATTCCCACCCGAAAAACTCGTCGCTCCCATCGCCAACACCGATCTCACCTACGAAGACCTCGCACTCCGCTTCTTCTACTGGCCGAATCCAAAATTCGAACTCGAGGAAGACGTCAAGGGGCAACCGTGTTACAAAATCCGCGTGGACAAACCTGCCGGAGTCGTCGGCCATTATCAGGTCGTTTATGTCTGGGCACATGTGAAATTTGGGGCCTTCATGCGCATCCGCGGCCATGATAAAAAAGGCGGGCTTATCAAAGAATTCCAAGTCGAGGATATCATGCAGGTCGAGAAGGATGTCTGGACACTCCGCAAAATGCAGGTCGCCACCCACGATCCCACCACGGGGCGCCGCATCTCGATCACCGACGTCACGTTTGACAGCCCGAAAAAAGCTGGTCCTCGCGGCCTGCGCTAATCGTATCGCCATGCCCGGCTGGACCGACGCCCATAATCACCTGCAGGACCCGCGCCTCGGAGATCCAACTCCAGTTATCGCCACCATGCGCGCGGCTGGCGTCGCACGCTGCGTCACCAATGCCACCCGCGAGACGGATTGGCCGGCTGTGGAGGAGCTCGCCCTTGCCCATCCGGATTTCGTATCTCCAGCCTTCGGCATTCATCCATGGCAAGCTCACACAGTCACCGACGGTTGGTTAGACCGCTTGGTCAAACTGCTAGAAATACATCCGCATGCGACTATCGGTGAATGCGGGCTGGATCAATGGGTTTCATCGCCGCCTTTTGCTGTCCAACTCCCGGTATTTCTCGCGCAACTCCGCCTCGCTCACAAAATCCAGCGCCCACTGACCATCCACTGCCTCAAAGCATGGAATGCACTTTTCGTCGCTTTTAGCGAAGCGCCGCCGCCACCCACAATGCTCCTCCACTCATTCGGCGGCTCCATCGAAATCGCCCGCCGCCTGATCCCATTCGGCGCGTATTTTTCCTTCTCCGGCCACTTCCTTCACCCACGAAAAGCTGCTGTTCTCGAGGTCTTCCGCCAACTTCCTCACGATCGCATCCTCCTGGAAACCGACGCCCCGGACATGCGCCCGCCCGACTCACTCATCTCACATCCCATCCCGAATTCCCTCAACCACCCAGCCAATCTCCCCACCATCGGCCGCGCCCTTGCCGCCGCTCTGAAGATCTCCCCGGAAAAACTTGCAGGCCTCACCCGCGATAACACCACCCGTTGCTTAGGTCTCAGAGTTTTCTAACAAAGCGACGATGGGGTTGAGAATTTTCTCAAGGGTCAGGGTTGTTTGATGCCCGAAATTTCCCTGCAAAGATTGAAGAATCTGCGTTTGCGTTCGGAGCTGATGCCCCAGTTAACCGGCGGAGACTGGTAACCTTCGTCAAGACCCTCGCCCTTGCGGCGAAAATCGAACCAGCCCCAAGATACGTGTTCAGCGATGGAGACTGTGAAGTTGTTTTCAGGTTTTTCAAAGTCTTCGTGATCGTCTTCATTATTGACTACGGGCATCGGCCGGTAAGATGGCAGGGCGCGGGTTTTCGAAATCACGCTGCGGAGTTTTTCCGGCTTGTGGGCGCCGTTGCCGTGGATGAGGAGGAAATCCGAAACCTTCACGACCTCGTCGGTGGGGACGACGCTGCCGCTGAAGGAGGTGCCGGCGAGCAAGGCGCGTCCGTCCTGTGTTTTCGTTTTGCGGACCCGAGCGATGAGCTCCGGGATGCGCTCGGGCTTCAGGATGGCGGGTTTGTAATTCTTGTTAGTTTCGTTATTGAGCTCGACCAGCACGTTTTTCCAACCGCCATCGAGCAACCATTTCGTAGCATTGTCGGTGGCACGAATGACAGCATCTTCGCCGGTGAATCGCGGGGACTGGCCGAAGTAAAAGTAGCCGAGTATGACGACCATGCCATTTTCGTCTGCGGCATCGAGCACCCGCTTTATACGGTTCATAAAATCCGGACGCAATTCGCCGTTAGGAGTAAAAGCGCCGGTTTCCCACGGTTGGGATTTCGAATATCCTTCCGGTGAACCGCCTTGAAGGTTGGTTGCGATGGCGAGCAAACCGTGCCTTTTCCAATCCGGGATAGCGGCGATAAACTCGCTGACGTTTCGCTCCGCATCCCATTTCCCGGTGTCGTTGTAAGCCCAGCGATGAGAGGTTTCTGGATTGAGATCGTCGAATATGGATTGGACGAGGCGCGCGTTGATCAACAAGCCCTCGACACGATGGCCGTTCCAGACTCTTCCCTCGTAGGTGGGCTTGCCGTTGATGTGGAAATCAGTGCCGACGATGCTGACAGCGGTTTTACCCGGCGGTCCGGCATAAACCGTAGCACAAAATGCCAATAGAAGTGGAATGATTCGTCTCATGATTTTGAATAGTTATTATCACAGCCAGCTCGCTATATCAACTCTTGTCCAGCCACCTGATCCATGTCTGTTATTGACTCCCCATGATTCTATCCGGGTCCAGTTGATTGCCTGTAAGTGAGACGCTTGTATCACCGGCCAGCGTGGCATCGAGTGCGGCGATGGCGTAATCGATTTCCGCAGGAGTCGTGCAGAGCGGCGGCATGAACACTAGGGTGTCCAGTATCGGCCGGGTGAGCAGGCCGTGGCTGCGGGCGGCTTGACAGATGGCCTCGCCCGCGCGGTGGTCGGCGGGAAACTTTTCACCGTTTGTATGTCGGAATTCGATACCGCAGATGAACCCACATTGGCGGACTTCATGGATGATTGGGTGGGCATCTTTGAGCGCGGCAAGCCCGAAGCGCAAGTGGGCGATTTTTGCGGGGAGTTTTTCAAGCGTTTGTTCCTGCTCGAAGACGTTTAGGCTGGCGAGTGCGGCGGCACAACCGAGTGGGTTGGCCGTGTAACTATGGCCGTAGTAGAACGCGTTTTCCGGACCATCGAGGAAAGCCTTATAGATGGTGCTGGTGGTGAGAGTTGCGGCCATCGGCAGAGTGCCGCCGGTGAGTCCTTTGGCGAGGCAGAGAAAATCAGGAATCACGTTTTCCTGTTGGCAGGCAAACAGGGTGCCGGTACGGCCGAAGCCGGTCATGACTTCGTCGAGGATGAGGTGAACTCCGGTTTTATCACACCACTCGCGCAACTCCGCGAGCATGCCGGCTGGCCAAGGACGCATTTCATTGACGCCTTGGATCAGAGGCTCGATGACGACGCCGGCGATTTTTTTCGGATCAAGGGCGCGGAGATATTCTAATGAACGGACATGCGTGACCGGGTAGCCGTGGTTTTTGAAGCGTTCGAAAAATCTGCCGACGCCACCGAGCGAGGCCGCGCCGAGGGTGTCGCCGTGGTAACCATTCGCGAAGGCGACGAATTCGTTGCGCTGGGGCGCACCGGTTTGCAGGCGAAATTGGGCCGCCATTTTCAGAGAGCACTCGATGGCGGTGGAGCCGTCATCGGAGAAAAAAACGCGCTCCAGAGTATTTGCCGGGAAAAAATTGCACAGGCGTTCGGCGAGTTCTACTGCGCCGGGGTGAGAAAACCCGAGAAATGAAACGTGTGAGGTTTTTTCAAGTTGGTGGGAAATGGCGGCGGAAATGACCGGATGGGCGTGGCCGTGGATGTTGGTCCAGATCGACGAATTACCGTCAAAATAGCGCCGACCTTCGGAATCCCAGAGCCAAGCTCCTTTGCCGTGCGTGATAATTAATGGCTCGTGGCCGGCGGCGCACCACTCGCCCTGGCGGGTGAAGGGATGCCAGCAGTGAGCTTGATCGGATTGGATCCAGCGGCGGGTTTCGTCACGCATTGGCAGGATTATGCGGTGAATGTGAAGGGTGGAAAGCCGGAATCCGCCGGGCAGCTACGTGATCACGTCATGGCGGGTTGTCAGGAATGATGTAGATGTTCTGCGTTGCTGTAAATTAATCCCCACCAAATTTGCGGATCACGACATAAAAAACCTAAAAACTCAATCGGCGGATGGAGGTTCCTCCTGCCAACATCCGCCGACGTTGATTTCTGACTGATGGTAGAACACTCCGCGCTTGATGCTGAGGCAACCGCCGTTTAGCCCTGCGGTCCGCATTCATGTCTGTTTCTCCATATTCCAATCCATCACCCGCGTTGCAGCGCGAGGTGAGACGCCGCCGATCATTTGCGATTATTTCCCACCCGGATGCGGGAAAAACCACGCTTACCGAGAAATTCCTGCTCTACGGCGGAGCGCTCAATCTGGCAGGCAGCGTGACAGCTCGGAAAAACCAGCGGGCAACGACCTCGGACTGGATGGATTTGGAAAAACAACGCGGAATCTCCGTCAGCTCCACCGTCTTGCAGTTTGAATACAAAGATTGCGTGGTGAACATTCTGGATACGCCGGGTCACAAAGATTTCTCGGAAGACACCTATCGTGTGCTCACAGCCGTGGATGCCGCCGTGATGGTGGTGGATGCCGGTAAGGGCATCGAAAGCCAGACGCGCAAGCTCTTTGAAGTCTGCCGCCGTCGTGGCGTGCCGATTTTCACTTTCATGAACAAGATGGACCGCCCGGCGCGGCCGTCGCTCGATTTGCTAGACGAACTGGAAAGCGTGCTTGGCATCCATGCCTATCCGCTCAACTGGCCGCTCGGTGATGGTCCGCGTTTCAAGGGCGTCTATGACCGGGAGCACAAGGAAGTGCACCTATTCCAACGCACGGTGCACGGTGCCTACCGCGCGCCGGAAAGCGTGACGGGCATTGAAGATGAGAGCGTGAAGGCAGCGGTGGAAGAAGCGACTTATCGGCAAGTTTGCGACGAGTTGGAGTTGTTGGAAGGCGCAGGCGCGGAATTCGATGTGGCTAAAGTTCTGGCTGGCGAGCTGACGCCGGTGTTCTTCGGCAGCGCGGCTAACAACTTCGGGGTACAGTTGTTGCTTGATCGTTTCCTTGAACTCTCCCCGTCTCCGCTGCCACGTCAAAGCGACGGTCTAACCATCGATCCAGCCTCGGAGGAATTCTCCGCCTTTGTTTTCAAAATCCAGGCAAACATGAACCCCAAGCACCGCGACCGCGTGGCTTTCGTCCGCATTGTTTCCGGGAAATTCGAGCGCGACATGAATGTGCTCAACACCCGCAGCGGCGAGCGCATGCGGCTGGGAAATTCGCAACGACTCTTCGCCCGCGAGCGCGAAACCGTGGATGCCGCCTATGCCGGCGATGTCGTCGGATTGGTCGGAAACTATGACTTGTTGATCGGTGACACCTTGGCATCGGAATACGGCGTGACGTTTCACGAAATCCCACGTTTTGCCCCGGAATGTTTTTCGTATCTCCACAACAAGAGCACCGCAAAATACAAACGTTTCCGCGATGGACTTGCGCAATTGCTCAAGGAAGGTGTGGCCAGCGAATTTCAACTTCTCGATACCGAGGGCCCGCAAATCCCGTTGTTAGGCGCGGTGGGTCCGCTGCAATTCGAGGTCTTGCAATACCGCCTCGAAGGCGAATACGCCGCGGAAACCCGGATCGAGCAGGCGAATTGGAACATCGCCCGCTGGCTGAAGCCAAAATCCGGCGACCCGATGGCCCCCGATGTCCGTCCGGCCCTGTCACTCGGCACCGCCTTGGCGCGCGATTCCAATGGCTGGCTCGTCGCGCTGCTGCCGAGCGATTGGGCCTTGAAAACCTTCGCCGATAAAAACGAGGACTGGATCATTTCAGATCAACCCTTCCCGCCGCCGACCGTAGAACGTTGATTCAAGGGGAGTCACCGCATTTCCGCAACAACCCGCCTTTGACGTTTTACGCGGGACCCTGCATGTTTCGCCTGCCATGGCCTTCGCCACTGTTTTCCCCGATTTGCTCAAGCGCCCCACTCCCCTGATGCGGCGCTTCGGGCAGTTGCTTGACGAAGAAACCGGCGGGCCTTTGGAAAACCTTGCGCGCCTGAGCCAACAAACGACCCGCCGCCATTTCGGCCGGACCATGAGGCTTTTCGCCCCGCTGTACGTCTCCAACGAGTGCGTGAACAATTGCTCATATTGCGGATTCTCGCGCGATGCCGGGATTCTCCGCACCACTCTCACGGTTGATCAAGTCGTGCGCGAAGCACGGCACTTACACGCCCTCGGATTCCGCAACTTGCTGCTCGTCGCCGGAGAACACCCGAAGTTCGTCTCGGACGGCTACTTGCAGGATTGCCTGGACGCTCTCAAACCATTCATCCCCACCCTCGCCATCGAAGTCGGGCCGATGGAGGACGATCAATACTCGGAAATCGTAAACCACGGTGCCGAGGGACTCGTTGTCTATCAGGAAACTTACGACCGCTCCGTCTATCAAACATTGCACACCGCCGGACCGAAAAAGAACTTTGACTGGCGACTCGACTGCCCGGAGCGCGCATACTCCGGTGGTTTCCGCCGCATCGGCATCGGTGCCTTGTTCGGTCTAGCGGATTGGAATAGCGAAGCAATCGCCCTCTGTGCGCACCTTGAATACCTCTACAAGCATTGCTGGAAAGCCCAACTCACCATCTCCTTTCCGCGCATGCGGCCCTACGCCGGCAACTACGAATATGAACCGGATCCGTCGCTTTTCCTGCCGGACAAATTATTTGTTAGGTTAATCACCGTCTTTCGGATTCTTTTCCCACAAGTCGGTATCGTCGTCTCCACCCGCGAGCCGGCGCCTCTGCGCGATGCGATCTGCACCCTCGGCGTCACCCACATGTCGGCAGGTGTTCGCACCGAGCCCGGCGGTTACACCGGTGCTGGATCGGACGATCTCCACCTCACCGTCAAAGGTCGCCGCGTCGAACTCAAGGAAAAATCCGGCTGCGAAAAAGCCACCGAACAATTCCAAATCAACGACACCCGTTCGGCTGTTGAAATCGCCGCCATGCTCCGCACAAAAAACCTCGATCCCGTTTGGAAAGATTGGGACGAAGCCTTGTTGGCGATTTCCTAACATCCGCCTTTGACGTCCGGCTTTTAATCCGCAATATCCCCGCCGATGTCCCCTCTCGAAGCCCTCATCGCTCTCAACATGTTGCCGAAAATCGGTCCCGTTCGGGTGCGTCGATTATTGGAAGCCTTTGGGGATCCCGCAGCGGCACTCGGTGCTGGCAAAGACCGGTTAATGCGGGTGGATGGCATCGGCGAGGAAACGGCGAAGATTCTCCAAGCTTGGCAAGACCACGCAGATCCGCTTGCAGAGATTCGCGAGGCGACCGAGCGCGGCATCGCGATCGTGACGCAGAACGATGAAGGCTATCCGGCCCCGTTACGCGACACCTATGATCCACCGCTGCTGCTTTATGTCTGGGGAACCATCGAACCGCGCGACAAACACGCCATCGGCGTCGTGGGATCCCGCCGGGCGACGCATTATGGTACTCAAGCCACCAAGAAATTTTCCTATCAAATTGCGCAAGCTGGGTTCACGATCATTTCCGGACTCGCCCGAGGAATCGACACCGCCGCACACGAGGCAGCAGTCGCCGCCGGTGGCCGGACCATCGCTGTGATCGGCTCGGGTCTCGGGAAACTCTATCCACCGGAAAATCTCGCGCTCGCCGAGAAAATCGCCGCAGGTTTTGGCGCGGTTGTTTCCGAGTTCCCGCTCAACACCGCACCGGACAAGCAGACGTTTCCCATGCGCAATCGCATCGTAGCCGCATGGTCGCGCGCGTTGTTAGTCGTGGAATGTCCGGCTTGGTCGGGCTCCTTGATCACCGCGAATCTCGCTACAGAATATGGCAAACCGGTTTTCGCCGTGCCCGGCCCGATCGACAAACCGTCCTCCGCTGGCTGCAATCAACTCATTCGGGATGGTGCCACGCTCGTCGCGGATGCCAGCCACCTGCTCGACGATCTCGGGCAATTGCCATTCGCTCGCAAAGCCAGCGTAGCCGAGCCCGCTGCGGAAATTCCTGAATTGCCGGAAGAAGAAGCGGCGGTGTTTGCCGCAGTCACCAGCGACGAATCTCCGGTGGATCGTATCATTGAGCGTTGTGGATTGCCCGCCCATGTCGTCAGCGGCACTCTGATGAAACTGGAAATGCGCCGTTTGGTTCGGGTGTTTCCGGGTTTCCGCTATGCGCGGCGGTGAAGTTAAATTGGTCCCACGGAAGGGCACTCGGGAATCCCTTGGCGCAGCTGTTACGGCACACGGAAGATCTTCTGATTGGAAGGATCGCGAGCGAGTTGTCCGGAGCGAAAGCCTTCGACGTCGATGACGTTGAAGGGTTCGTAGGGGCTGATTACCTCGTTGGGGTTATCTGTGCTGCGGGCTGCGGGATATTCGCCGGGACGCAGGGACCGTTCCGATTGGGGGGCGGGAGATTGATTTTGTCCGTAGGGATCGGGAGCTTGTCCATAAGGATCCACCGGCTCAGGCGGGTAAGGCGGATTCGGACGGAACAGCGGCGGCGGTGTTGGCACAGGCGGCGGCGGTATGCAGGATGCGAGAATGCACGCAACGGCAGCAGCGGCGATGTATAGAATCGGTTTCAACATGTGCTTGGGACTTGGTTTGAAGCGAGTGTATTCAAGTCACCATCAATCGGCAATCAGATGCTTCGAGAGAATAGCGAGCTTGCGGACACGGGAAATTCGGTAGCGGCGATCAAATACGCGGAATCCGTCGCGCCGCATGGTTTCCAGCAGGCGGTGGTAAATTTCCCCCATGATTCTCGCCGGTCTGAGGGCGCGTCGGTCACCGGCGGTCAGAGCCTCGGCAGCTTCGCGGTAAAACCCTTCAGCGCGCTTCGTCTCGAACGACATCAATTCGAGAAAACGTTTGTCATGCACGCGATTTGCCAAATCCGCCTCAGTGTAACCGAAGCGCACCAGATCCTCCAACGGCAGATAGATTCGACCGCCATTATCGAGATCCTCACCAATATCACGCAGGATATTCGTCAATTGAAGCGCGCGGCCCAATGCCACGGCGTAGCGCTCGGAGGCCGGATCTTGGCATCCGAAGAGCCGGATCGAAATGAGTCCCACAACACAAGCGACCTTCCATATATAGTCTGAAAGATTGTCCCAAGTTTGAAACCGCTGGACCTGCAAATCCATTCGGCAGCCATCAATCACACATTCCAATAGATCGTTGGGAATTCCGCAGCGGTCACGCATTTCAATCACTTGACTCTGCAAGATGGTCGGGTTTTCAAATCCGTTAGCGAGGCCAGCTTGCCATGCATCCAGCGAGGCTGCACGCATTTCAGATGGCAGAGTGGGATCGTCTGCAAGATCATCCATCGTCCGACAGAAGGCATAGAAAACCACCATGTCAGCCCGCTGTTTTTGCGGTAAGATGCGCAAGGCGAACGCCAGGTTCGATTTCGCGCGCCGAGTGATTTGCGATGCGTCTGACACGATATCAGCGAATAAAGCCCCAATGGCCGGTAGTCACCGGCCAAAGCGAGAACATGGCCGGCCCGACCAAATTGAATTCTTTAACGGGGCCCCAGTAACGCGAGTCCAGGGAATTTCCCGTATTATCACCCAAGGCAGCATACTCGCGCATCCCCGGTCGGGCTTTGCCTGCTAGAGGAAATGTATCATTGGCTTTTGCAAGATATTGATGGACGGTTTTCCCCCGGTGATTCGCCTCGCGCGGATCAGCGAGTTGATAGCCGTCGGAGTTGATCGAGTATGCCCCTTCCCCGCGAATCACACGCTGAATGCCTGGTTCCTGCGCGATTTTTCCATCCACCAAGAGATTGGGTGATTGAATGGTCAGGGTGTCGCCGGGCACACCGCATAGCCGCTTGATGTAATGCGATCCGGCTGCTTGCTCGCCGCTGCGATCATGAATTCCGCGAATCCCAAGGGTGTCGAAAACAAAAACCTCACCACGTGTCGGCTTGCGAAAATGATAGGAAAATTTATCCACCAAAACGAGGTCACCCGAGTCGATCGTGCCTTCACAAACGACCGTGCCTTTCGGCAGCAAGCCGCCATTGCGACTCGCCACTTGGAGTGCGTCATTCAGGCCGATCTGGCTGCAAGGATTGGATGGAGCGGGAAGTCGTAGCGGCTTGGAATCGGTAAAGAAGATTTGCGAGCGACTGAAAAAGTGAAACATCTGGGTATCCCGAATGTCGAGACGGCCCTGCGGCGTCACCGCCAAATGCCGGTCCTTGTCATTGACGATTTTCACATAGCTTCGGCCACGCAGAACTTTCTCGATCATTCGTTGTGGAAACGACGGCCACTCGGATTCGAGCGTGGGAGTCCCGATGATTCCGTTAAGAGTCGGCTGCATCGAGCCGGTTGGAATGCGGAACGGCTGAAGATAATAGGCGCGCAGGCCAAGGGCGATCACGATGGCAACAAACATGACTTCGACGTTGTCCTCAAACCAGCCGACCGGCTTCTCGCGGGGCAGCGCATTTTCACAGACGCCGCGAACTTGCTTCGAGGCTTCCTCCACCTGAGGGCGGTCGCCGGATTTGATGGCTGCCAGCAAATCCGTACGACGGGACTCAATTTCCGCGACGCGGTCCGGAGACAAAAGGTCGCGTTTGTAATGCACGAACTTCCGGGCTCCCTTGGCCAGGTGTTTTGCTTCGTCTTTCCACTTGGGCGTGAACATGGGGCGAAGTCTCACGGCACATCCGCCGGACTGCAAGCGCAGAGAAAATGTGACAATTTCGTTTTCAATGACGATTGTCGTCGTCAGTGCGGTTGATTTCCAGCACGAGCGCTCTATGCTCAGTATCAACACCTTTTACCTCCCTTAATTTTGCCAAACAACGCGATTCAGGAACTCTTTTCACGCCAATTCCGGAAACTGCTCACGGGCAACCCAGATGGCGTTCCACCTTGGTTAGAAGCGGTGGCAGCCGGCAATGACCGCGGTTTGTATTTACCCACAGAAGCTCCGTGGGTGGTCCATGCCAATTTGGCAACCCTGGTCGGCGGTGTGCGCGCCCTACTCATGCAAGCCCTGCATCCGGGCAGTTTGGCCGGTGTTCACAGCCACTCCCGCTATAAACAGGACCCGCTGGGCCGCTTGTCCGGCACCATCCGCTGGCTGACGATCACCACCTTCGGATCACACGAGGCAGTGGCCAACGAAGCCTCGCGTGTGAACCGCATGCATGATCACGTCAGCGGCAACTATCAAAACTCCGCCGGGCAAACACGCCCCTATCGCGCGGCAGATCCCGACCTACTTTGCTGGGTGCATGTGGCTTTCATGGATTCATTCCTCCGCTGCCACCAGCATTACTCGACACGGCCGATTCCTGGCGGGGCGGACGCCTACATCCGCCTCTGGGCCCATTCGGTCAAGCCACTCGGACTCTCCGATGTGCCTCTGAACGAGAAAGAACTTTTGGATTGTTTGGCCAATTTCCACAGCGAACTCGCGGTGACCGATGAAACTCGCGAGGTCTTGCAGTGGTTGAAAAACCCGCCTCTGCCGCTGGCGGCTCGGTTGGTCTATGCCCTGTTGTTTCAATCCGCTCTTGCCAGCATGCCGGGCGCGTATCGGAAAATGCTCGGACTCAAAGGATTGCCCATATGGCTGCTGGGACCTGTCACCACTGGCTTCCTCAGTTTGCTAGGCCTCCTCATCGGCCCGGACAGTCCCATCGAAGACGCCGCCATCGCCCGCCTCCACCGTGCCGGCATCATGGTTGATGGTCAAGTGGTCGGGTGAAACCCACTCACGAAAGCGTTTGCGCACCCCGTCACAAACTCAACCCGTTCATCATCTTCAAGGTTTCATCAAATTGATGCAGGAAATTTTGGATCGCGATCACGCTCACCCAGCAGAAACCTATCACCGCCAAGGTGATCGCAAGCTTCCAAATCCAGTGCATTTTCGGATGCAGCCAAACCGAGGGCAATACCAATGGCGGCAGCGTGAGGAATGTCAGCACCATAAATGACGTCCTAAAATACCACGGCAACGCTTGATCCCGATTGATCGGTATGACAGGTGGAGTAGCGCTTCTTGATCCATCCAAAAACTCCATGCAATGTTTGCATTTGACGGCCTCATCTTGGATTTCCTCAGCGCAATAGGGGCATTTCTTCATAGGAGTCGGGTTTGAGATGCCAAGTTGTTGAATATTTGCCGTGAAGACTCGCGTTTGGCTTCGGGAAAGCAAGAACAGAGAAAAAGAATTCCCTTCGCATATCCAACAGTTTACAATGACTGCATATTAACATTCTTGATTCCCCTGTACTACCGCACCATCGAATCATTGATCTATGCAATCTACGCGGGCCATCCTCACTCGCCTCACTCGCTTGACGGATACCAGTTTGATCGTCCATTGGTTTACCGAGGATTATGGCTTGCTGAAAAGCGTGGCAAAGGGCGCCCGTCGGCCAAAAAGCCCGTTTGCCGGGCAGCTCGATTTGTTTTTCGGCGGCGAAATCACTCTCCAAGCCAAGCAGCGAGGGGAATTGCACTTATTGCGTGAAGTTTCCATCTGCCATTGGCGCGAAGATTTGCGTAAAAACTACACCTCCACCTTGCTGGCTGCCTATTGCTGCCAACTTCTCGAAGCTGCGGTGGAGCCAGAGCATCCGGACCCCGCCCTTCACGATCTGCTGGGCCGGGCGCTCGACCACATCAATGCCGAAACGCCCAGTCTGCGGGCGCTCCGCCACTTCGAACGCGAGTTGGCCCGGCTGCTTGGTATCTCCCATCACCAGCAAGCGGCGGATCTTTCGCTCCGTGAAGTAATCGGCCAGCTCCCGGCCTCGCGTGCCGAATTGCTCGAAAGACTTCACCCAGAACAAGATTTACGCTCGTCACCCGAATGATTTCGTGGAAAGTAATCGCAGGTCACCATATCCAAGCACCATGGACTCACCAACCGCTACTCTAATCGGCATTTTGCAAGATCGTGTGGAATCCCTCCGCAACTCAGGGGACCTCGAAGAAGCACTGAATGCGGCTTCCGTTGCTGTTGAAAAATCCCAGGAAAAACTGGGAACCAACCTCGCAAGCATCGACCTCTTCGCATCGACTCTGGAGATCCGCGGTGACATTCACCGCGAATTGGGCGACTTCGAGTCCGCCGTGGCTGACTACCGTCAGGCCATCGATCAGTTGCAGGATCGCCCGGACCAATTCGCATTCATCGGCCGTCTTCACGCCGAACTCGGGGCTGCCTACGATAGCATGGACCGGGGCGACAAGGCGGCGCAACATTGGCAAACCGCTATCACCTTTTTTGAACGCAACGAACCGCCTCTTTTGCTAGATGTGGCCACGATGGCCAACAATCTCGGATTTCTCTACAAACACGCCGGCCACTTCGATGCTGCAGAAAGTTGTTTCCTACGCTCCTTGGAAATCCTGCACTCGCTGCTCGGCCAGGAAAACGGAAAAACCGCATCTGTATCTAGCAATCTCGGTGCACTTTACCAAGCCGCTGGTTTCAACGATCAATCACGCGAGATGCACATGATCGCCCTGGAAACCCGCCGCAGCTTGTTCGGCGAGGAGCATCCGGACACTGCGCAATCCCACAATAACCTAGCGATGGCCTTACTCAATACCGGCGACCGGTCATGGGCTGGCCGCCATTTCGAAAAAGCCCTTTCTTTGTTCGAAGCTCTCGGCCCGGAATACTTGGATGACCTCGAAGCCGTGTCTTCAAACTATTGCGAGTTCCTGCGAGAGGAAGGCGAAACCTACCTCGCTGAAATCATCGAGGGACGAATCAACCAAATACTCAGTGCCGCCACTCAAGCGAAGGCCTAGCCAAATACTCACGGCACCCGCGGGAATTTTGAGAAATCCGGCACCCTTTTTTCCAAGAACGCCTGTTTTCCTTCGCGACCTTCTTCACTCATGTAATAGAGCAGGGTGGCGTTCCCAGCAAGATCTAGCAGACCCATCTGCCCGTCACAATCCGCATTGAGCGCGGACTTGAGGCAGCGCAAGGCCAGCGGCGAGTGAGCAAGCATTTCACGGCACCACTGCAGAGTTTCCGTTTCCAGATCGGCGAGCGGAACAACCGTGTTGACGAGTCCCATGTCGAGCGCTTGTTGGGCATCGTATTGGCGACAAAGATACCAAATTTCCCGGGCTTTTTTCTGACCGACGATGCGGGCAAGGTAACTGGATCCGAGACCGCCATCAAATGAGCCGACCTTCGGTCCGGTTTGCCCAAAACGAGCGTTGTCCGCAGCAATCGTCAGATCGCACACAATGTGCAACACGTGACCGCCACCAATGGCATAACCCGCCACCATGGCGACTACGGGCTTGGGCAGTGAACGGATTTTCTTTTGCAAATCCAGCACGTTGAGCCGGGGAATCCCGTCCTCGCCAATGTAGCCAGCGTGTCCGCGCACTTTCTGATCACCTCCGGAGCAAAACGCGAGATCGCCGGCACCTGTGAGGATGATCACACCGACGGTGGGGTTTTCATGGGCCAGATCGAAGGCCTGTAACAACTCGATAACGGTTTTCGGCCGGAACGCATTGCGCACTTCCGGACGATTGATCGTGATCTTAGCGATTTTACCCTCATCGGTTGTTTCATAACGGATGTCCTCGAATGCGCGCACGGTGGTCCACATGCCCGGACTTTGAACGTTCCTTCGCCACCCCGCAATCCGGATCTCACATGCTCCCGAAACGCTCGGCTAGAATCCCCCGCCGAAAGGCAAAAATCCATTGGAGTTTCCGTTGGACAAAAAGCGCGTGGGCAATCGCGCCAAAGGGGCCAAAGCCCAAGCCGTAATGGACTGTATCCCGCATCAAAACCCCGCCATCAATCGGCTCGAAATAATGCCGATGATGCCAAAATTTGTAGGGCCCGAAGCGTTGTTCGTCGATGAATGAGCGACCCTCGTCCACGCATTTGATTTCCGTCACCCACGGGATCCAAAATCCAGGGGCGATCCTCACGCGGTAGGTGATGATCTGGCCATCAAACATTCGGCCGCAAGACGGACTGGTGATTTGAAACCCCAGATCATCGGGAGTGATCTCATTGAGATTCGCCGGGGAAGAGAAAAAGTCCCAGGCTTCGTCCATCGAGATGGGCAGGCGTTGCTCCTGTTCGAGCGTGTGGATTTTCATGCTCCGACGCTGGCCTCCTCGAATCGCTTGGAGACTTCCGCCCAATTGACGACGTTCCACCAGGCGGCGACATAATCCGGGCGGCGGTTCTGGTAGTGCAGGTAATAGGCGTGCTCCCAGACATCGAGTCCTAACAAAGGAGTCCCGAGATCGGTGTCCGGCACGATGCCCTTCATCAATGGATTGTCCTGATTCGGGGTGCTGGTGATTTTGAGTTTACCGTTCTCCATGACGAGCCATGCCCAACCCGAGCCGAAGCGCTTGCCGGCGGCCTCACCGAAAGATTTTTTGAAAGCATCCATCGATCCGAACGCCGCAGTGATCGCTGCGGATAGTTTCGCGGAAGGATCACCCGAACTCGCGGCCGGGGTCAGGGTTTGCCAAAAAAATGAGTGATTCCAATGGCCACCTCCGTGATTGCGAAGAGCCGTGCGCACTGCTTCATCAGCGACTGCTGGGAGTCCGGCGAGCAAGGCCGCGAGCGTTTTTTTCGCGAGTTCGGGAGCCTTGCTGAGTGCTGCGTTGAGCCCGGCGATATAAGCTGCGTGGTGTTTGCCATGGTGAATTTCCATCGTCTTGGCGTCGATGTGCGGCTCAAGCGCATCGAAAGCATAAGGCAGCGCGGGCAAGGCAGGAGCTGCGGTTTCCGCAGACCAAGCGCGGCTGGGTAACAGGGCCGCACTGGCCGCGAGAGCTCCGAGTTGCACAAATTGGCGGCGTTTGATTCCGGAAATCGTTTTCATGGTCCACTCCTTCTAGGCCGGATACCCGAAAAATCAAACCCTTAATCTGCCAGAAACCGCTAAATGAGTTTGATTCCCAAGGCTAGTTGAAAAATCCACATCCGCAGATGACAAAAAAATCCCGCAACCCTAAGGATGCGGGATTTTGAGAAAACGTTCGAAGAACGTGCACCGGGCTCAATAACGGCGGCGGCGCAGAAGACCGAGAACACCAAGACCACCCAAGAGAGCTGCGGAAGGCTCAGGAATGGCAGTGTAGGTGTAGGTAACTGTGCTCGCAAAAGTTGCGGAAGGAACCGAGCCTTGGAAGCGAGTCTCCCCACCACCACCACCGGAATTTACATTCAGGTCGGATACGAAATCAATTCCAAGATCAAAAGTGATATCGCCTAGTCCAGAATATTGATTCCATGCAACGTCGTTGATCACACGAGGTGTAGTTTGTCCAACCGTTACTACGCCGGTATTGAATGTTAAATGATCAACCCCTACATCATCATTGAAAATGTCTACAGCATCGATTGCATTTGGATCCACAGTAAAAGCGCTGGACTGTGTGGTAATCCCAAAGTTAGTTCCGCTTAAATTCGTAAATAAACCATCGAGTGTTGCTGCGCTACTGAAAAAACTTGTCCCGCCGAGTGTGCCGAAATTTACGAAGCCGCCCACTGTATTTACGGAATCATTGTCGATTTTCAATACGAATGAAGGCACAAAAAGGGTGATCGTCAATTCTACTTTGGTTAGCGTTCCCAGAGCCGGGTTGAACTTGGAAACAGTTAATTGGTTGACGCCAGTGAGGGCAGCTAAATTAGTCTCGGTAACAGAGGTGGTATCACTGAATGAAATTGTAGCGGCGTTGGCCGAGACAAGTCCGAATGCCATGGTGGCGAAAATGGAAGTAAGAATACGTGGTTTCATTTGATATAGGGGTATATGGAAACTATGAGTGCAATTCAGCACTATTTGTGCCAAGATATTGCGTGAAAACATGCGGATACACGCTTGGAATAACGTGCACGTGCCTAAAAATGATATAGAAAACGGTCTGGCAACACTTTTTTTAGATGTGGCTAAAATGTCACGCCGAAAGCGATGGAATGGATTGTGCGATTTATAAAGATTTTTTAAAAAGACATGCTTTATATAAAATTTGTCTTGCCGCGTTGACGTTATCGGATAATCTGCTGCCGCGATGAGCGTGAACAACCGAAAGCGATGGATTGTGCCGTGGAAGGATTCTCGGACGAAACCGGTGATTTATCACTGCATCTCGCGCGTGGTCGGGCGGGACTTTGTGCTGGAGGTGGATGAATTTTAAAAAGACAGGCTTTCTATAAAATTTGTCTTGCTGCCTTGAAATATTAAAAAGACATGCTTTTTATAATACCGTTGTTGCATGAGGAAACACAGGTGCTCACGTTGCAGAATGGTTTGGGAAACTGCGATATTAAAAAGACAGGCTTTTTATAAAATTTGTCTTGCCGCGTTGACGTTATCGGGTAATCTGCTGCCGCAATGAGTGTGAACAACCGTAAGCGATGGATTGTGATGGATTGTGCAAAAAGACAAGACAGGCTTTTTATAAAATTTGTCTTGCAGCGTTGACGTTATCGGGTAATCTGCTGCCGCAATGAGCGTGAACAACCGCAAGCGATGGATTGTGCCGTGGAAGGATTCTCGGACGAAACCGGTGATATATCACTGCATCTCGCGAGTAGTCGGGCGGGACTTTGTGCTGGAGGTGGATGAACGCGAACATTTCCGAATGCTGATGCGGATGTGTGAGAAGTTCACGGGCTGTCGAGTGTTGTCTTACTGCCTGATGTCCAACCACTTCCACTTATTGCTGGAAGTGCCGCCGATGCCGGAGGGCGGGATCTCGGATCAGGAATTGCTGGAACGGCTGGGCGTTTTCTACAGCGAAGTGCAGGTGGCGGAGATCGCGAAGGAAATGGAGGATGCCGCAGTCTTGCGTGTGCGGGGTGAGTTTGAAATGCCGCCAGTGGATGAAAACGGGATGCCATTGAGCGCTGCTGAGGAGATGTTGCTGGCACAACAACAGGCGGCGGGAAGAAGGCAAGAAATCCGCAACCGCTTCACCCGGCGGATGCACGACCTGAGTGAGTTCATGAAATCCTTGCTGGAGCGCTTCACCAAATGGTTCAACCGCATGCATTCGCGCACGGGCACGCTGTGGGAAGACCGGTTCAAGAGCGTGATTGCGGAAAGCGGGATCGCGGCGCGGACGATCGCAGCTTACATTGATCTAAATCCGGTTCGGGCGGGGATCGCGTGTGATCCGGCGGATTATCGCTGGAGTAGCTATGGCGAGGCGGTGGGCGGTGGGAAGAAGGGGAATGGAAAAAAAGCGCGGGAAGGCTTGGTGCGAGCGTATTTTTGCGATCAGGGAGTGGGATTTGATTCCGGGAAATGGCAGGAAGTCTCGCGCTTGTATCGGCGGCAGATGGGACTGGCGCTGGGCCGGAAACCGGGACGCGCCGAGGTGGCGGAAGTGGCGGGGAAAGGAAACGGGCTTGGCCAGAGCACGATGAACACGGCGGAGATGTTAGAAAGCAAGGACAATGGCACCGTGCTCAAAGATCTGGGAATGGCCAAGATGCTTCGGTGCCGGGTGCGGTATTTCACGGATGGCGCGGTGATCGGCAGCAAGGAATTTGTGAACGAGGCATTTGCGACTGCGCGCGAGCGCTTCGGGCCGAAGCGTAAGGATGGAGCACGGCGCATGCGAGGCAATGGGATGCCAGCGGCAGGGCTTCTTTGGAGTGTTAGGGATCTGCGAGTGAGGGTGTAAAGGGTATGCGTATAAACGCTCCGACTATCGACTGCTTCGTGCTTAAGGGGTGACCGCGAGGCGTTC